>Ga0078972_1001857_pt1 | contig 74613 bp, 71 predicted proteins | sample YelNatPaOPGAMG01_FD_67568 | JGI IMG/M metagenome (GOLD analysis project Ga0078972, IMG submission 67568) | Hot spring thermophilic microbial communities from Obsidian Pool, Yellowstone National Park, USA - OP-RAMG-01 (SPADES assembly) (version 2) | ecosystem: Environmental > Aquatic > Thermal... | reverse complement strand
GACGAAACTCCAAACCCCCTGTTCCGCTTTTCCCCAGGGAGCAGGGGGTTTTTATTTTATGCAGAAAACCGTTTATTTTTGGTAATACCTAGCGAATCCGGACCAAAATGTGTTGAATTTCAGAGTAACCAACACGCTTTAACAGTTTGAAAATCAAGGGGAAAATGTCTTCGTCCCGATGATTAAATCTAAAAGAAATTTCACCTAGATAAAGATGAAAAAATTTTCGGGGTACTCCTCGGTACGGATAGAGCCAATGTTTCGCATAACTCCAGAAACCCTCAATGCCGTTAATGTGACTGCGTCCCCTGGGCCTTCCAGCCTCTTTTCTGACCACGATATGATCGCCTCTTACGGCAAGAGAACCGTAAGCGTGCCAGTCGTCCGTGTAGTAGAGACTCCCCGGTTTCGTGTGTGCTGTGACCAGTCGGATCACCTCGGAGCCGATCCGTCCTTGAACCGGAAAAACACGAACCTTGCCGTTTCTTTGGAGGATGCCAAGTACAATGACTTTCCCTGCGGCACCCCAACCGCGTTTGCCCTTCCTGTGCCCGCCAAACGTGGTCTCGTCGCACTCCACGGCCCCCGTGAAGGACTCTCTGCACTCTTCCTGAAGGGCCAGAGTCGCCCTGACCAAACGGAAGAATCTCTCGATGGCTCCCAGAGAGATGCCTACCCTGAAGCGCATCCGGTAAACAGGGACGCCCAGAACGAACAGCTCAAGCAAACGTCTCTTGGCCGCCTCGGGAAGACGGCTGGAATCCCACACGGAAATCCAGCTGTACCGTCTACCACAACGTCGGCACTTGAATCGACCGTCCGTAAGGTGCCAGGACCATTTACCACGACATTCAGGACAGCTTCTCATGGCCAGAACATTCTACATGATCTGGTCCATTTTCGTAAGGTATTACCTATAATTTTTATGCTGCTCCAGAATGCGGAATACGCAGCGGATATAGAGCGGCTGATGGAGGTATGCCATGAGCGGGGGGTGGCCGTCCAGACCATCAAGGCCGTGGCCCGCCGCCGCTGGCGGGAAGGGGATCCGGCCAAGCGTTTCAGCTGGTACGAGCCGATCAAAGACCCGGAGATCTTGCGGCGGGCCGTCCATTTTGTATTGAGCCGTCCGGGGATCTTTCTCAATACCTCCAGCGACGCCACCCTCCTGCCCCTGATCCTTAAGGCCGCCAGTGAATTGGAAGCATTCGAAGAAAAGGGATCGGTTTTGGATTTGGAAAGGCAATTGAAGACCGACGCCGAAAGTTATGAGATGGCCCCCATCTTCCTTCGAGGGGTGATGGATACGGTTTAACAAAAGTCCTTCGTCGGGAGACAGCCATGCCCCTGACCGTTCTGCCATTCCCCATCGAGGATTATGAGGAAATCTTTTCCCTGTGGCGCCAAAGCGAAGGCCTGGGTTTGAGCGAGGCCGATTCTAAAGAACCTCTCGATCGTTTTCTCCTGCAAAACCCCGGAACGAGTTTCGTGGCCCGCCTCGACGGACGGATTGTCGGGACGATCCTGACCGGTCATGACGGCCGCCGTGGTTATGTTTATCATGTAGCGGTTCATCGGGATTATCGGCGCCGGGGAGTGGAGAGACGGTTGGTGGAACGCGCCCTGAAGGCCTTGCACGAGGCCGGTATTTCCAAATGCCATCTCTTCGTTTTTCCAGACAACCCCGGAGGCATGGTCTTTTGGAAATCCCTGGGTTGGGAGGAACGGACCGATCTCAAAGTCTTTTCCAGAATCCTCGATGAAGAAGGGGAGAGGTCCCGGTTTCATCGCCCCTGATGGTTGAAATCCTCCTTGACAAGATCCTCCCAAGGTCCAATAATCCCCGGACAAAGGATGCAATCCAGCGACACATCTCGAGGTGAAGCCCGTGGAAGAAAACGGCCCTCAAAGGCTTCCGCCTGTCGTTGAACCCTGTTGTCGGGCCGCCTTAAGCGGCGGCCTGCCCCATACGGATCCGGTCCGGGGAACCCGCCTTATTCTCGAACATACGCCGGAGATCCCGGCTTGGGCGGCCTTTCCCAAGAAGAACCCTTCGGAGCAAATACTCCGTCAGTTTTCCGAGGGACTCCCAGGTCTGGTGCGGGAAGACGAGTGTGATTGTATCAACACGGAACTGCCGGATTTTTTGAACCAAACGGTGCTGTTTTATCGGCGGTATTTGGCCGTTATGGAACAAGGGGATGAACAGGCCTGGGAGGCCTTTGCCTTGAATGCCGACTACGCCTCCGGCTTTCAAGAATTTGTCCGTCAATTACCGGATCATTTATCCCGAGAAAAGGTGGTCATGCTCAAAGGGCAGGTCACCGGTCCGGTGACTTTGGGGATCAACATCCTGGACCAGGACCGCCGGTGCGCCTACTACGATGAACAGTTACGGGATATTTTGGTCAAGACGGCAGCCCTGAAGGCGGTCTGGCAGATTCGACAGTGGAAGACCTTCGGGCTTCCGATCCTTATTTGCATAGACGAACCGGCCTTGCTGCTCCTGGGCCGATCCGTTTTCCTTTCCATTGAACGAAGGGATGTCATCAAGGACATCAATGAAGTGGCTGCCGCCGTCCACGCCTTCGGGGGCTTGGTCGGGGTCCGCGGCGAGGAAAACACGGACTGGTCCATGCTTTTGTCCACCGAGGTGGACTTCCTCACCTTCGACGCCTTCGGCCACTTTCAGTCCCTGACCTTATACCCCGACGAGGTCCGTTCATTTTTAGAACGGGGGGGCTGTTTGGGATGGGGGTTGATCCCCATTCTGGAGCAAAAGCCCGCGGTCAGCCCAATGGTACCCTTTCTTTTGGGGCGGTTCGAGGAAGGATTGGAGCGATTGACTCAAATCTTTCCTGATCGGGACCTCCTGTTGCGGCGAAGCCTGATCACCTTTAATTCGGGTGGTGGCGGAGGTGTCAGCGAAGCCCAGGCCGAGCGGGCCTTGGGGCTTTTGCGGGATGTCTCCCGCGCCATTCGGCGGCGCTATGGGTTGGTCTGAGTACCCCGTGGCCTTTTGCCTATTGTCGCCCATCCTTCCAAAAGGAAAGGATTAAAAAAGTCCGGACCCCTTCTTTTTCCTTTTGCCGATCAGTGGAGGATCGTGGTCAGGGCCTTACAGCAATGAAAGGCCATCAAAAGGGTCACAGTGACGGTGAGGACGGCATAAATGATGAGAAAAAGGGTGCCGAATGGGGCCTGGCGGGTAAATTGGAGCAATAACAAACCGACATAGCTCAAGGGCGGACCGGGTAGGATCGGCATAACACTCCCCATTACCCCGGCGAGGGTACAGAGGGCACCCATTACCATCAGCAAGACGTCCATCGCGACGGTCTGTTTCCTTTTTTTTCAATTTCCGTCAAGGAACGCAAGAAAGGGAGGAGCGAAAAAAAATCTATTCCAAGGCCGGGGAAAGTGCAACGAAGAAAGGGGGTCTTCCCCGGTCGGAAAAGGGAATTTCCCCTGGGCTGAAGAAGAAAATTGACATTTCAAGGAGAAAAGTTTTAAGAAGGTTGGGCGGAGCGCTTTTTCCAAAGCCGGTCAACCCTTCAGGGTCGAACCGGCCGGCGTAAAAGAATCAAAGATTTTCTCGTGCCCCAAAAAATTTAGGAAAGCGGAAGGGACACCGCATACCTTTATCCACAGGAGGCATATGCATATTCCCTGGGTTTATATCCGTTCCATCGGAAACCATGTCGGAGAGACGGTCCGGATCAAAGGATGGCTTTATCATAAACGCTCCTCAGGGAAGATCCATTTTTTACAACTTCGGGACGGCACCGGTTTCATCCAAGGGGTGATGGTTAAAAATGAAGTGGACGAAGCGACCTTTGCGGCGGCGGACAGACTCACCCAGGAGACTTCCCTGATCGCCACCGGCTGGGTTCGGGAAGACAAGCGGGCCCCTTCGGGTTACGAAATGGCCTTGAAGACCATAGAGCCGGTGCAAATCACCTCCGATTATCCCATCACACCCAAAGAACACGGCACCGCCTTTTTGATGGAAAACCGTCACCTTTGGCTCCGCTCCAGGAGGCAATGGGCTTTGCATCGGATTCGGAATACCGTGGAAAAGGCGATGGTGGACTTTTTTTTCGAGAACGGTTTCATCCGCGCCGACACCCCGATCCTAACGGCCACGGCTGCGGAAGGGACCACGAACCTCTTCGCCACCACCTATTATGATCTGGGGACGGCCTATTTGACCCAGACCGGGCAGTTGTACCTGGAGGCGGCGGTCTACGCCCATGGTTTGGTCTATAATTTCGGCCCTACCTTCCGTGCGGAAAAGTCCAAGACGCGCCGCCATCTGTCCGAATTTTGGATGGTCGAGGCCGAGGAGGCCTATTACGACAACGAAGACAATATGGCCCTCCAGGAACGGTTGGTTCAATATCTGATCGGCCGTTGTCTGGAAATGTGCCGAGAGGAGCTGAAGATCCTGGAGCGGGACATCCAACCTTTAGAGGCTGTGGTGAACCGACCCTTCGCCAGCATCACTTACGATGAGGCGATCGCCCTTCTCCAAAGACAGGGCAGTCCCATACAACCGGGCGAAGACCTGGGCGGGGACGAGGAAACGGCCCTCGGCCTCCATTTCGGAAGGCCGGTTTTCGTCATGAACTATCCTAAAGCGATCAAGGCCTTTTATATGAAGGAAGATCCGGGGCGTCCCGATCGGGTCCTCTGCGCCGATTTGATCGCCCCGGAAGGGTATGGGGAAATCATCGGGGGGTCTCAACGGGAAGACGACTATGAAAAGTTGCGGCAACGGATGGAAGCGTTGGGCATCCCCACCGAGCCGTACCGCTGGTATCTGGACCTCAGGAAATACGGTTCCGTGCCCCATGCGGGGTTCGGTCTGGGGATCGAAAGGACGGTGGCTTGGATCGCCGGCATCGCCCATGTCCGCGAGGCCGCCCTTTTTCCCAGGATGCTCTACCGGATTTATCCTTGAGGACGAAGTAAGCACAAAAGTGATTTCTCGTGATGGCCCATCCGAAGAGACCCGGGTGACGATTTCAGGCCCTTTCCGAAGCAGCCGCCCCTTGGGCGTCCTTGGGAGACGAGGCCGGAAGGGAATCCAGGGCGGTTTTGGCCTTGAGGATGTTTTTTTCGATGGTTTTGATGAAGAGATGATTGGGTGCCAAAAGGTTCTGGAGGATATCTAAGGCCTTGTGGTAACACTTCAGGGCCTTGTGGTTTTCCCCGGCCTTGAGGTAGACCGTCCCCAGGTGGCCGAGGAGGATGCCTTCCTCCTCCTTTTCCCCCAAGGCCCTCTTCAGGGTCAAGGCCTGTTCGTAGGCCGAAACGGCCTTTTCGTAATCCTTAAGTTCCCGATAGGCGGCCCCCAAATTGGCCAGGAGAATACCGGCCGTCTCTTTTTGGCCCCGCCTTTCGGCGATTTCCAAGGCCTGACGATACCGGGCGACGGCCTCGGTGTAGTCCTGCAAATTGGCCAGGGCGGTGCCCCAATTGGCCAGGATCATGCCCTCGCCGTCCTGGTCCTTCCTTTGCCGGGCCAAGGGCAAGGCCCGATCATAACAGGCTATGGCCTCTGGGTATTCCCCTAAGCTGTGATAGACATTCCCTAACTGGATGAGATTGGTCAGGAGGGCGACGCCGTCCCCTCTTTCCTCGGCCAGGTCCCGGGCCCGGGAAAAATAGATCTCGGCCTGGTGATATTCGCCGGTGCTTTGATACACGGTCCCCAGATGGGTCAGATGCATCCCTTGGGTCCTCGAATCTTTGGCCTCTTCGGCCAGGGCCAGGGCCCGTTCGAAACATTCAACGGCCCGAGGATATTTTTTGAGATGCAGGCAGAGGGAGCCTACACCGGTCAAGGCCCGGCCTTCGAGCCCCGGGTCTCTTAAGGTTTCGGAAAGCCTCAAGAGCCGTTCGTAGTAGTCCAAGGCTTCATGATACTCACCCAAAGTGGAGCAAACCGCACCCAGACAGGCCAAGGTGAGGGCCTGTTCCTCGATATCTTGGACGGCTTGGGCGGCCTTCAGGGCCTGTTCATGGTATTCGACGGCCTCGGGGAATTCTTTCAAGGCGGCATAGGAGGATCCCAAACCATTCAGAAAGACGGCTTGTTTCCTCACGTCTTTGGATGATCGGGCCGTTTCCAGGGCCTGCTCAAAAAGGTCCACGGCCCGGGCCTGTTCGCCCACAGAGGCCAGCCAGAACCCCAACAAGGCGGCTTCCTCCCCCGGTCTGGGTCCATCGGCAAAGAGACGGCCCGCCTTTTCCACCCAGGAGGTCCTGTGTTCCCCGGCGGGGAGGTCCATCGCAGGGCATTCCTTTAAGATACGGTCCACAAGCAGCGGAAGGGGTAACCCCAAGCGAATTCCACCGGAAAACGATCGAAAAGGATCTTTGCCTCGGCCTCGGGCCATGTCCTCCAGGATGGGGACCTCGGTATGGTGGAGGTGGATCACCTTTTTCCCCCTGGGGACAAGCCGATCAAAACAGGGATACAAAGAGGAAAGATCCGAACCGCCGGGTTCGAAAAGGATCACCTGGTCATGAACCCCCTGGGAAAAAAGGTCTTCCAGGACCTTTTGCCTGAATCCGGTCGGTCCGTTCCAGTAAAGGCGGTTGAGGTTTTTCTTGAGGTCCCGCCGATCCGCCAGGCTTCCGTTGAGGAGGAGGAGGCGTATCCGCTCCCGGTCCCAAGGGATATTTCGAAAATCATCTTCCCGGGTAAATACCAGAAAGTCCTTTCCGGCCGCCAGGCCTTCTTCCTCGAAGGCCTTTTCCAACAAGCCGTCGTAGTTAAGGCTCAAAATGGTCGTAAGACGGCCCTGGGCCGCAAGGTTGGCCAGGAAACGGTGAAGGACATTCGGTTTTAAAGAGGGGGAATACCTTTCCGGATCAAAGAGGTCCAGAAACCCGTCGCCCCATCCGCTTCTTTGGACGAGGGCGCAAAAGGCTTCCAACGGGGTGTTAAGGACCATTTTTTTCAAGACTCCCTCGGGGAGACCCTTCTTGACCGGCCATCGTTTCAACCATAAATCCAAGGGAGGATCGGGTCGCTTAAGGTCCGGGAGCCATTCCCTGGGAATGGTCTTTTCTTGGGGAGGGGCCAAAAGGTAATGGAGGATGGCGACCTTTAGGGGGACGGACCAAGAGAGTCCGGAGAGGGCGGAAAGGCCTGAGCCGCAGAGAAAGGCCGAACGACCTTTTGCGATCGCCCCTAAAATTTCTTCTATGTCCATCTTGGCCCCGAGGCTCTCCGTCAAGGGGGCCGAAACGGAGAGGGAAAAGGGCTCGGTCATGGAGGGAGGAGCCGAGGCTTTCATGGACGAAGGAGCTTACAAGCCTTTCAGCCTTCTTCGAACATCAATTGCAGCCCGTATTGGAGCTGGGCCTTGGTAAAGGGTTTGGTCATATAATAGGTGGCCCCCAGTTCGTAACCGTAGAGCATATCCGAATCCTTGGACATGGAAGTCAACATGATCACCGGCATTTCTTGGGTCTTGGGGTTTTTTTTGACCTCGCTCAAAACCTCCCAACCGTTTTTATTGGGCATGACCACGTCACAGATCAACAGGTCGAAATCCTCTTCCCCCAATTTTTCCAGGGCCTCAACGCCGTCCGCGGCCTCCCGGACTTCGTGCCCCCAACTACCGAGGTAGTTTTTCAGCATGTTTCGGATCCAGGCCGAATCGTCGACCACCAAAATCTTTTTGTTCACGTTCTCCATTAGGATTCCCTTCAATCGGCCGAAGAAAAATAAATTTCAAAAAAATTCATTTAACCGGAGATCGCAAGAGTCCGATTTTACTAAAAGCAAAAATTATACCAAGAACAGGGAAGGTCTGGATGTCCAACGATTTCTATTTTTTAGATTTTCGAGGGAGGATCGGAGAGGGGCGAAAACCGACAAAAAAACGGTAAAGTCGTCAAAAATTGAACGGGAAAGGGCGAAAGGGCAAAGAGATCGAAAGGTCGGGAGAGGAACAGAAGGCATCCCTTTAACTTTTCATGATTTCATCGGTCTATCCCGAACGAAAAAGACCCGAAAGGGAAAAAAAGCCGGGAAAGGAGCCGGACCATGAAAAAGATCCTTATTTTTTTATTCGGTGGGCTGACGTTCTTGATACCAACCTGGATTTGGGCGGCCATGGTGGATGTGGCCATCGTTTCGGAATACCACCGGCGCCTGCCCTTATATCCGGCCGGGTCGGCCGACCCCGGGACCTATCGTTCCTATGTGGAAGCCGTTAGGGGCATGCGCTATGCCATCCGCATTCGAAATCATACTCCCCAGCGGATCGGTGTAGTCATCGCCGTGGACGGCCGGAACATCATCAGCGGCGAGATGTCCCAGCTGGGACGAGGGGAAAGGATGTATATCCTGCCGCCCTACGGGTCCGGGCTCTATGAAGGCTGGCGCACCGCCAGGGATCAGGTGAACCGCTTCTATTTTACGGATGCACCGGATTCTTATGCCGGGGCCTGGGGGGATTACTCGGCCATGGGGGTCATTGCGGTGGCCGTTTTCCGGGAACAAGGACCGCCCCAGGTCTTTTATGAAAGGCGGGAGGAAAAAGAAGGGTCCATGGGCAAGGAACTCCCCATGGCCCGATCGGCCCCGCCGGGCACGGGTTTCGGCGAAAGGGTGTATTCGCCCTCGGTGCGGGTGGATTTTGAGGCCGAACCCTTTCCGGCGGAACGGCATTTCATAAAATATGAATGGCGGGAGACCTTGTGCCGCAAGGGCATCATCGATTGCCGGCCCTATTACAACCGCTTTTGGGATGAGCGCAGGGGCTATGTCCCTCCTCCCCCGCCGCCTCCCTATTATCCTTATCCCCGCCGTTAGGCGGACCTCAAAAGACGGTTCGAAGAGAGGCCGCCGAGGGGCCTGGCATTTTAGGGCTTGTCCTCTTTTTCCAGAAGGCGCCAGGCCTTTTCGGCGGCCTCCTGTTCGGCCGCTTTTTTAGTGGACCCGCGCCCTCGGCTGAGGGTGCGGCCGCCCAGGGATAGTTCGACGAAAAAGGTCTTTTGGTGATCCGGCCCTTCTTCCTTGACCACCCGGTAAGAGGGGGTGATTTTCATTTTTCTTTGGCAGTATTCCTGGAGGAGGGTCTTATAATCCTGTTCGGGCCCAAGACCTTCCGCCAGGCGTTCACCGGTGAAGAGGCGCTCCACCAAAGAGCGGGCCGCTTCGAAGCCGCCGTCCACATAGACGGCACCCAAAAGGGCCTCCAAGGTGTCGGCCAATAGGGAAGCCTTTTCCCGGCCTCCTGTTTGGATCTCCCCTTTCCCCATCCGCAAAAAGGAACCCAATTGCAGCCGACGGGCCACGTCGGCCAAGGCCCTTTCATTGACCCGACCGGCCCGGATCTTGGATAGGCGCCCTTCCGAATAGTGGGGGTGGTTTCTCCAAAGGAAATCGCTCAAGGCCAAATTCAGGACGGCATCGCCTAAAAATTCCAGCCGTTCGTTGTCCTTTCGCTGGGGGGCAGGGTGTTCGTTGACGAAGGAGCGGTGGGTCAACGCTTCTTCCAACAATCCGAGATCATTGAAAAAATATCCGAGGCGTTCCTGCAGCTTCCCGGGATCTTCCGCAAGGCGGTCGGTTTGGGGTGTACCTTTGGGAGACATGGGACCACTTTAGCGGGTCCATCCCTTTTTTTCAAGGGGGAGGTGATAATTTTGTTGACAGGAAATGAAAAATTTCATATATAAATCTTTTTATTACGGAGCAAGGAAAATGAAGACCTACATACCGAAACCAGAGGAAATCGAGCGCAAATGGTATTTGATTGATGCGGAAAACAAGGTCCTGGGCAGGCTTGCCGCAGATATCGCCTCCCGTCTTCGGGGGAAATACAATCCCCGTTTCGTTCCCTACGCCGATACCGGTGATTTTGTCGTGGTCATCAATGCCGACAAGGTCCTTTTGACCGGCAAGAAGACCGAGCAGAAGGTCTATTACCGTCATACCGGTTATATCGGCGGGCTGAAGGTCACCACGGCCAAGAAGCTTAAGGAAAAAAAACCTGAAGAATTGTTGCGCCTGGCCGTAAAGGGCATGCTGCCCAAGAACAGCCTGGGGAGAAAATTGAACAAGAAGCTGAAGATCTATGCCGGGCCCGACCATCCGCATCAGGCCCAGCAACCCATCCCCTTGTCCTAAAGGGGCCGGGATACCGTCGGCATATTTTTGAATTTGAAAAGGCACGGAAGGGATAATGGCTGAAAAAGAGTATTACGCTACAGGCAAAAGGAAAACGGCGATAGCCCGCACCTGGCTCCGACCAGGTCAGGGGACGATCATCGTCAACGGGCGGACTTTGGAACAGTATTTCGGGAGGGAGACCTCCAAGATGATGATCCTCCAACCCTTGGAACTGACCGAGACGGTCGGAAAATTCGACATCCTGGTCAATGTGACCGGGGGCGGTCTTTCCGGTCAGGCCGGGGCCATCAAGCACGGCATCTCCAAGGCCCTCCAGGAATACGATCCGGATCTTAGACCCATTTTGAAGAAGGCCGGATTCCTTACCCGGGACTCTCGGATCAAGGAGAGGAAAAAATACGGCCAGAAAGGGGCCCGGGCCAGGTATCAATATTCCAAACGCTAACCTCCTCTCATAGAGAAAGGGATAAAAGGGAAAGGGAAGGTCGTAACGGCTTTCCCTTTTTTTTCGCATCCGGCGGGCAGGGCGGCCCTGGTTTTTCCCGAGGTACGGCCTCATCCCGCCTCGTTTCCGGCAAAGAAGGGGGATACACCGGTGGCACCGATGACGCATGGGGAAAGAAAAATCCGCCTCCTCATCGCTTATGACGGGACCGCTTACCGGGGATGGCAGCGGCAGAAAGAGGATCCTACCCTTCAGGGGACCATTGAAAGGGTCCTCCAAAAAATCACCGGCCATCCCCTCTCCCTGATCGGGGCGGGCCGGACCGACGCCGGCGTCCACGCCTGGGGGCAGGTGGCCCACTTCCAGACCCGATCCACCCTCCCTCCCGAAAGGTTCAAAACGGCCTTGAACGCCCTCCTGCCCAAAGACATCCTCATCCGCGCTGCGGAGGAGGCGGCGGCGGACTTTCACGCCCGATATTCGGCCAAGGCCAAGGTCTATGACTACTGGGTCCTCGTCGGACCTTGCACCCCGCCTTTTCTCCGCAATTATGTCTGGGTCCTGGAGAAAGCCCCGGATTGGGAGCGGATCGGCCGCGGCCTGGCCTTGCTTTTGGGTAAAAGGGATTTCTCCAGTTTCCAGACCCAAGGGAGCCGGGTCTCTCATCCAGTCAGGACCCTGTTTCAGGCCTCTCTCCTCCCCGTCCCCTGGGGTGGGATCCGATTCCGCTTCAAGGCCGACGGCTTTTTACGGCATATGGTCCGAAATCTGGTGGGGACCTTGGTCCGTCTGGGGACGGGGCGCATCTCCCTCGAAGAATTCCAGGAGATCCTGGAGGCCAAGGACCGTTCCCGCGCCGCCGCCTCGGCCCCGGCCAAGGGCCTGTATTTGAGGAAGGTTTTCTATTAAAATTAAGAGCAGGGGCGTGATTCGGTGGGAACGAAGGGGAGGACTTCCGGGATCGCTTTATCCGGTCTCCTTCCCCTTGGGGGATTGGGTCTCCGCCAGGACCGTTTCCTTTACGGTGCGATAGATCCCTTTGAAGGCTTCGTCGAAAGCGGTCAAGGGCAGACGGCCGATTTCGATATACTTGATGACGATTTCTTTGGCCACTTTCAGGACCAGCTCTTCACCAGGTTTCATGGATCGTCCTTTCTCCAAAGGGACGGCGGGTTTACTTCGGGCCCCTGTCGTGGAAGAAGGCGATGGTTTCGACAGGGACCCGTTTAAGAAGAACCTCTTCAGCCCTCCTTACCTTTCAGCATAGCTTAGATTCCATCCGGAAATCAAGGGATTTGTGCCCGGAAAACCTGTTGGCCGATGGCGGCCGGCTATGGTATAGTTCAAAACAACTTCCATTCCTATCGTATAGGAGATCATGGGCGGAAAGATACGCATACTGCCGGACACGCTGATCAATCGCATCGCCGCCGGAGAAGTAGTGGAAAGACCGGCCTCGGTGGTCAAGGAATTGCTGGAAAACGCCGTGGACGCCGGGGCCCGGGATATCCGGGTGGAGGTCTTTCATTCCGGGGGAAGCCTGATCCTGGTGGCCGACAACGGCCGGGGCATGGACCGGGAAGACCTGCTCCTGGCCGTAGAACGCCATGCCACGAGCAAGATCCGCGAATACGACGACCTGGTCCGCCTGCGCTCCATGGGCTTCAGGGGAGAGGCCCTGCCCAGCATCGCCGCCGTGAGCCGGATGACCATACGATCCGTACCGGAAGGGGAGGTGGCCGGACACCGCTTGGAAATTTGGGGCGGGAAGAGGGTAGGGTTAGAAGAGATCGCCGGTACGCCTGGGACGGTGGTCGAGGTGCGGGACCTGTTTTACAACACCCCGGCCCGTAAGGCCTTCTTGAAGAGTCCCCGTGTCGAATGGCACCAGATTCAAACCGCCTTGGAAAGGGTGGCCTTGGGTTTCCCCGAAATCCGTTTCGACCTCCTGCACAACGGGAAACGGGTCCTGACCCTTTTCGCCACCGATGATTTTTTCACGAGACTTTCGGAACTTTGGGGACCGGATCGAACCCGGGAGCTTATCCCCGTGGAATACGACGAGGGGGGGTTCAAGGTCTGGGGATGGATTTCACCTCCGCACCTTCACCACAACCAGTCGCGCCACTTGGCCTTTGTCGTCAATCGTCGTTGGGTGCGGAGCCCCCTCCTCTATCCCCTGGTCCTGAGGGCCTATGCCGGGATGATCCCGGCCGGTCGTTTCCCAACGGCCGTCCTTTGGATGGAGGTCCCGCCGGAATGGGTGGATGTCAACATCCATCCCTTTAAACAGGAGGTTCGCTTCAGCGAGAACGCCGGGATCCTCCACGGGGTGGGCCGGGCTTTGAACCAGGCCTTGCGCGCCCATGCCCCCCAAAAGGGCGGAGAAGGATACCGTCCCCCTTTCGAAGGGGGCCTATCGAAGAAGGAAGGGCCGCCGCTGTTTTTGTTTAAGGAGGCGGCGCCGCCCTTCACCCCCTTTCCTGCGGGGGAAGAGATCCATGAGGCGGGAAGGCCGAAGCAGGCCGAAGAGGTTCCATCCCTTGCCCAAGAGGGGTTTCCACATAACCTGGAAGAAGCGGAAGGGGGTGGGGGGTTTTCCGGAATGTCTGTTCTCGGCCAGCTCCAGGGCACCTATATCGCCGCCCTAAACCGGGCCGGCCTGGTCTTGATCGATCAACACGCCGCCCATGAACGGGTATTATACGAACGCTACCTGAAACAATGGAAATCCGGAGGCATCGAATCTCAGTATCTATTGCTCCCCCGCCTTTTGGAAGTGCCCCCTGGATGGACGACGGGGGACCCAGACCTCTGGAGGGAGCTTCAGGCCTTCGGGTTTGAAGCCGCCCCCGCTGGAGGGAATGCTCTTTGGATCAAGGCGGTCCCTTCGGGCATGTCTCCTGAAGAAGGGGAAGAGGTCTTGAAAGACCTCCTGCGGGAAAGAAGGGAAGGGGACCTTCCGCCGAATCCGGAGGACCAGGCCCGATCCCTCCTCAAACTGCTGGCCTGCCACAGCGCCGTCCGCGCCGGAGAGACGATGGGACCTGAAGGGATCCGCGCCCTTCTCCAAGATCTGGATCGGACCGAGCACCCGTCCCACTGTCCCCACGGCCGGCCTTTGTGGATCCTCTTGACCTGGGAGGAGATCGAAAAGCGGTTCAGGCGGAAGTAGAATGCCTACCCCGATTCGAAGAATCCGCCTGCGTCTAATTCCCCTAATAGGGGCCCGTCCGTCCGGGTTGAACGAAACGGCTTCGGATCGTTTATGAGGAGACCGCGCATCGTCATCATCACCGGGCCGACGGCGAGCGGCAAGAGCCGTCTGGCCCATATCCTGGCCCGAGAGACGGGCGGGGAAATCATTAACGCCGATTCCCTGCAGGTTTTCCGGGGGATGGATATCGGTACGGCCAAACCATCTCAGGAGGAACGGGCCGAAGTCCCCTACCATCTCTTGGACATTCGCAATCCCGACGAGCCCTTTGACGCCTTTTCCTTCCGGGAGGAGGCCATGAAGGTCATCGGGGATCTTCACCGCCGCGGGATCCCCGTTCTGGTCGTCGGGGGCACGGGGTTGTATCTGCGGGTCTTGGAACGGGGTTTGTTCCCCGCCCCCCGGGCCGATGGGAGATTGCGGGAGGTTTGGAAAAAAGAGGCGGAATCGAAAGGCCCCCACGTCCTTTGGGAAAGGCTGAAGGCGGTGGACCCCACGGCCGCGGTCAGGATTCATCCCAACGACATCTTTCGGATCATTCGGGCCTTGGAGGTCTGGGAATTGACCGGGCGGCCCATGACCGCCTGGCAGCGATGGGGGCAAGAAACCACGGCTGAATTGGAGACCCTGTGGATCGGTCTGGCCCTGGAGCGCATGGACCTTTACCGAAGGATCAACCGCCGCACCGAGGAGATGATGGCTCAGGGGTTTTTGGAGGAAGTGCGGGGATTGCTCGAGCGGGGATACGGGCCGGACCTGAAACCGATGCAGTCTTTGGGATATCGGCACCTGGTGGAGGTGATCCAAAAAGGGCGGCCTTTGGCCGAAGCGGTGGAAGAAATCAAGAGGGACACGCGCCGCTACGCCAAAAGGCAGATGACCTGGCTGAAAAAAGAGGAAAAAATCCGCTGGTTTTCTCCGGAAGAATTTGATAGGATCCGAAGGGAGATGAACAAATTTTACCTATGAATTCCGTCGCCGTGTCTGTGCCCAACATCTTGACCATTGTGCGTATCATCCTCATCCCCTGGTTTGCCATACTTCTCTTCAATCGTTCTTTTAACCAGGCCGTTTGGGTCTTTGCCGGGGCGGCGGTGACCGACAGCCTCGACGGTCTGATCGCCCGCTGGTTTTCCCAGAAGACCCGGCTGGGGGCCTTCCTGGATCCTGTAGCCGACAAGCTACTGCTGTCCACGGCCTATATCACCTTGGCGGTTATGGGCGAAATACCGGTATGGGTGACGGTGATCGTCATCAGCCGGGATGTGGTCATCGCCCTGGGGGTGCTCATCCTCTCCCTTCAACGGATTCCCTTGGAGGCCCGGCCTTCGGTCTACAGCAAGTTGACCACCCTTTTTCAGGTCCTCTTGGTCTTGTCGGTCCTGGCCTCGGGTTATTTCCAAATCGGGGAAGGGGTTCGGCAGGGCCTGGTGTGGATCACCGTCTTTCTGACCATTGTTTCCGGTTTTCACTATATTCATACCGGCTTACGCCTGATGCCCTAAGGCGTCATCCGTCGTCTTCCCGGCGGACCGCCGGGACGAAAGGGAAGGCCTTACCTTTTTTCTTGACAAAAAAGTCTCTTTTGGATTAATAAAGAAGTGATAATAGGCACGTAGCTCAGGGGGAGAGCGCTACCCTGACACGGTAGAGGTCATGGGTTCAAGACCCATCGTGCCTACCATGAAATTCCGGGAGCCGATCCCTTAAGGACGAGGGATCGGCTCTTTTTTTCTCCTTTGGATTTTCCCCTTGGCCTTGCAAATAGGGGGTCACAAATAGGGGGTCAGGTCTTGCAATATAACATTAACTCGCATGGTTCTTCTGGTGAACTTTGAGCAGATCGTCCTTCATTTCACCAAGCTGGTCTTGGATCTTCCTGGTAAAAGATGCCCCGGTAAAAAATTGGGGTCATCAAAAAATTGGGGTCAGGGTCAAATAGGAGGTCATCAAATAGGGGGTCAGGTCTTGCAATATAATATACCCTCGATTACATTGCTGAGGCTGGGTCTTATTTAACCGCTGGTTTTTTGATTTTCCTTTGATAGATAATTTAATGCAGCCGAAAAAAACAATCCCGAAGTATCGGGATATGTATAAGAATGTTATATTGCAAGACCTGACCCCACGGTCCCAGACCCCACGGTCCCAATTGCATTGCAAGACCTGACCCCACGGTCCCGGTCCGTGGTCCGTAGCGATGTTATATTGCAAGACCTGACCCCATGGTCCCTGACCCCATGGTCCGACTCCGCTGTCCGATCCCCTCTATCGCGCCTGTGCGAGCCGCCCCCTCGCCGAGATAGAGTCAAATTTCTTTATTGGGCTGCGGAAATTCTCCCCGGCGCCTTTGTGCTTTTGGGAGAGGCCTTGGGCTGGCAACAGTAGGGACAGATGACCCACTCGGGCATGAGCGGTTTTTGACAGTTCTGGCAAAGTTCGGTGACCCGATTCCCGCAGTAAGGACAGGCCAGAAAATCTTCCTCCAACGCCCGGCCGCAACGGGAGCAGATGTTGCCGATCTCTTCCTTTTCGTAGAAGATGATATTGGAGACCTCTTCGATGGTGGTCAAGCCGGCCTTGAGCTTGATGGCCATATCCAGGGGCAGAGGGGTCATTCCCTCGGCGATGGCCGTTTCCCGCAATTTGGTGATGGGGGCTTTTAGCATGATCTGCTCTTTCAACCGGGGGGTGAAGCTTAGGACCTCGTAGACCCCCAGCCTGCCCCGGTAGCCGGTCTGCCGACACTGGGGGCAGCCCTTGCCTTTGTAAAAGAGGGTGTCGCGGGGAAAGTCGATGGGAAAGGTCTTTTCCAAAAGGGCCCACTCGGCTTCGCTCGGGGTATAGGGACCACGGCAGGACGGGCATATCCGTCTGACCAAGCGCTGGGCGATGATGCCGGTTACCGTGGTCACCAACAACTGAGGACTCACACCCAAGTCGAAGAAACGGGTGATGGCCGAAGGGGCATCGTTGGTATGGATGGTGCTCAGGACCAGATGACCGGTCAGGGCCGCCCGGATGGCGATGTCGGCCGTCTCTTCGTCCCGGATCTCGCCGATCATGATCACATTGGGATCCTGGCGCAGGATGGAGCGCAGGATGAAGGCGAAGGTCAAGCCCGTCTTGGTGTTGACCTGAACCTGGTTGATTCCTTCCATTTCGTACTCGATGGGATCTTCGACGGTGACGATATTCAATGAAGGGGATTTGATCCGGTTGATGGCCGCATAGAGGGTCGTGGATTTTCCGCTGCCGGTCGGGCCGGTGACCAGGACGATTCCTTGGGGTCTGGAGATGAAGTCCTTGAATTTTTCGGCGTCCTCCTCCCTGAAACCCAGCTGTTCGATGGTATAGACCCCTTGCTGCTGATCGAGAATGCGGGCCACCACCTTTTCCCCGTAATGGGTGGGCAAGGTGGAAATCCTCAGGTCGATGAAACGGGAGGCCACGTTGATCTTGATCTTTCCGTCCTGGGGCAGGCGTTTTTCGGAGATGTCCAAGGCGGCCATGATCTTCAGACGGGAGACCACGGCCCCATGAACCCACTTGGGGAGACGATGGGTCTCGTGCAGGACGCCGTCAATGCGGTAGCGGACCAGGACCTGTTTTTCTTGAGGCTCGATGTGGATGTCGCTGGCCCGATGGGTCACGGCGTCGTTGATGATCAGATTGACCATGCGGACGATCGGGGCCGACTGACTGACGCCCTGCAAGTCGGCCAAATTTTCCGTTTCCTCTTCCCTTCCTTCCTGGGCCACGACCTGGACCTCCTCGGCCAGGTCGGAAGAAAAGTCCTGCATGATCTGGGGGAGATCGCGTTCCAAGTGATAGTGCTTGTCAATGGCCGCCAGGATGCTCGTGTCCACGGCCAGGGCGGGCTGGATCTCTTTGTTGGTGGAAAAACGCAGGTCTTCCAAGGCGGTTAAATTCAGGGGATCGGCCATGGCCACGGTCAAGGTGTTTTCGTGGAGACTGACGGGGATGCAGGTGTACTTACGGGCGAAGGCCTCCGGGAACAAGGCCAGGGCTTCCGGTTCGATGACGGTGGTCTCCAAGTCCAAGTAGGGAATGCCCAATTGGGAGGAAAGGATCTGGACCAGATCGGTCTTGGTGACGGCCTTGGCCTCGACCAACAATTCACCCAACCGTTTCTTGGAGGTCTTTTGCTTTTCCAGGAAATATTGCAGTTCCTCTGCTTTCAGGATGCCTTGTTGGACCAATAACTCGCCTAAACGGGTCTTCATGACAAGATCCTCGCAAACCTTTTTAAGTTTCGGCCATCCGTCAAACTCCGGGAAGGATGGTCAGGGCCCCATCCGAAAACCGTATTCCGGGAGATTTCTGTATCGAGAAACAAACGAAAAAAACGGTAATTTATTTTCTTGATAAGTGTATCAAATTTCTGTCAAAAGGACAACCGCAAAGGATCAGGAGAAGAAAAGGCTTTCCCCGAAGATGCTTTCCTTGACTTTTCCCCTCCGTCGTTTTAAGAAGAGGTCAGAAACCGAAGCCCACCCTTTTTAAAGGAAAGACCGTGGAAGGGTTCGAAAAAGAATGGATCGTTTTTTGTAAAAAAGAGTGCGCCACTTGCCGGATGGTTGTCCCGGTCTTGCAGGAAATCCAAAGGGAGGGCCTACCCCTTATCGTCTATACCCAAGACGATCCGGCCTTTCCCGAAGGATTGGCGCGGGTCCATGATGACACCTCCCTGGAGGCCTCCTTTCGTTCCCGCATCGAGGCCGTTCCCACCCTCATCCTGTTGGAAGGGGGCCAGGAAAAAGAAAGGGTCGTGGGTTGGGATCGGGAAAAGTGGCGGGCCTTGACCGGACTCGGCCGTCTGGGGGAGGAACTTCCTCCGTTTCGACCGGGATGCGGGGCCAGGAACACGGAGCCCGGTTTGGCCGAGGAACTGGCCGTCCGCTTTGGAGCCGTTCCCCTCTCCTCAAGGAGGGTCGAAGTAGCCCCTCTGGAGGACGAAATCGAGGCCTGCTTCGACCGCGGCTGGACGGATGGTCTTCCGGTGGTCCCCCCCACTCCGCTACGGGTGGTGCGGATGCTGGCCGGGACCACCCGTGATCCCCGGGAAGTCATCGGTGACGTTCCCCCCAACAACGTCCCTTGCACGGTGGAAAAGGCGGCGATCAATGCCGTCATGGCCGGATGCCGTCCCGAGTACTTTCCCGTGGTCTTGGCCGCCCTGGAGGCGGCCTTACAGGATGACTTTTGTCTGCACGGGCTGTTGGCCACCACCTATTTTTCCGGGCCCCTAATCATCGTCAACGGCCCGGTGCGCCAACGGATCGGGATGAACTCCGGGATCAACGCCTTGGGCCAGGGCAACCGGGCCAACGCCACCATCGGCCGGGCCTTGCAGCTGATCGTCCGCAATGTCGGAGGCGGCCGCCCGGGAGAAATCGATCGGGCCGCCTTAGGCCACCCTGGCAAGTACACCTTCTGTTTCGCCGAAGACGAAGAAGGGTCTCCTTGGGAGCCTCTATCGGTAGAGCGGGGATTCCCCGAAGGGGTCTCGACGGTCACCCTATTCCCCGGGGACGGAGTCCAGCCCGTGGTGGACCAGCTCTCCCGGACCCCTGAGTCTTTGGCCCGGACCTTTGCCCTGTGCCTTCGGAGCGTGGCCCATCCCAAGATCCCCATGGCGGCGGATGCGGTTTTGGTGGTCTGTCCGGAACATGCCCAGGTCTTCCGCCAGGCCGGATGGAGCAAAAGGCGGTTGCGGGAGGAATTGGACGGTTTGCTTCAGCTTCCGGGAAAAGAGCTGGTCCGCGGCGCCCAAGGGATCTCCGAGGGTATCCCCGAAGGGTTCGAAGGCCTAACCTTGCCTAAATTCAAGCCGGATGGCCTATTACTGGTCCATGCCGGTGGCCGGGCCGGGAAATTTTCCGCCGTCATCAGCGGCTGGATCGGAAGCCGGGCCGGAGGGAGCAGACCGGTAACATGGGAGATCAGGTCATGAAAGAAAAGATCGTCCTTTTGGATCCCACATCCGAAATAACGTCCTCCATGAGGGAACGGTTGCCAAGGACCGTCCCTATCCAGGAGGCCGTCATCGGTCTTTTGGACATCTCCAAACCCCGGGGGGATGTCTTCCTGGACGAACTGGAAAGGCTTCTGGGCCAAAAGGGCATGCAGGTAAAACGCTTCAAAAAGCCGACCTTTACCCGCACAGCCCCCTTGGACTTGCTCCAGGAGATCCGTTCTCAATGTAATGTGGTCGTTGAAGCCCTGGCCGATTGAGGGTCGTGCACCTCGTGCAGTGTGCACGATATCGTGGAGTTGGAAAAACGGGGGTTGGTCGCCGTTTATGTCGCTTCGGACGCTTTCCAAGAAGCGGGTCGGTTACAAGCCCGGGCCCTCGGTTACGATCCGGCGGCCGTTTTTGTGCCTCACCCCATTCAAGACCGAACGGACGAAGAGATGCGGAATTTGGCGGCCAACGCCCTGGAAGACATAATCAAGGCCGTTCAGCCGGAATAGAGGGATTAGGCCTTTCGGCCTGACGCCGTGCTTACCCCTTGGCTTTGCCCTGCTCAAAGAAAGGACTGGCTCGAAAAAGGAGATGACCTGATGAAACCGTTTATCCTTACCCCGGCTGCGGGAAAGCGACTCATTGCCAAAGGCATGTTGAAGCATGAAGCCGTCCTTTCGGCCTTGCAGGCCGGGAACCTGGTCATTATCGCCGGGACCACCAACGGTTATGTGGCCGAGGAAATCCTTAAGTCCATTGGTCAGTCGGAGGGCTTCGAACGGCAGCGGTTTTTCCGGGGCATCACCACCCCTCCGCATCTGGTCACGACCGACATGGGCCGTCTCCCCGACGAAAGCCGATTCCCCGGCGATGTGGTGATCCGGCAGGGTAAGTGGTTGAAGGGGAAAACGATATTCGATGTGGTCGATGAATTGAAAGAAGGGGATGTCATCCTCAAGGGCGCCAATGCTTATGACCCGCGCACGAAACAGGCGGGGATTCTGATCGGTCATCCCAAAGGTGGAACCATCGTGGCTTCCTTGCAGGCTGTGGTGGGCCGACGGGTCCGCCTGATCCTGCCCGTCGGCTTGGAGAAGCGTACCCATGTCGAACTGCACGAATTGGCCCTGTCGCTCAACCGGCCCGGTTCGAAAGGGGTTCGTTTCCTGCCGGTCCCTGGAGAAGTCGTAACCGAGATAGAAGCGCTGAAACTCCTGGCCGGGATCGAGGTCACCCTCATGGGGGGCGGTGGGGTCTGTGGAGCGGAAGGTGCGGTCTGGCTCGGCGTGGAGGGCCCGGAGGCGGAAGTGGCCAAGGCGGCGGAAATGATCGCCGCCGTCGCCGGCGAGCCGCCCTTTACACTCTCAGTTGAAAAACAAGGATTGTCTCCAGCCCCTTGAAACCTTGGCCCCGTTCGAACAACGAAGGGGAAAAAGATCCGAAAATAGAAGAGTCGGCGAACGTTCGATCCAATTGTTCATATCCAAAATGGAGGGTGCAATGTTGGCCACCGGCTCTTGGGTGGGTTCAGCAGTCGAAGGAGTGTTTGTCCGTCCGGTTCAGCAAAGGCGAGGTTACGGGAAGGCTATGATGACCCATTTGGAAGAGAAGGGCGAGGGAGCAGGGGATTTCGGAAATCCGGTTGAGCCTATCCTTACCCTCCAGCCCTTTCTATGAACAATTAGGTTATACCATCCTCGTGGAGGGTGTGCTGGATGTGGGCGGGGGGGGACACCTAAGATACCGGTCCGGGAAAAAGGATCTTCGGCGCTCCCCGAGGGTGACGATGACCCGACCCAGAAGTAAAGTAAGGAAAAACAGAAGACGGAAGAAAGCCCTCTCAAAGGTGTTTGGGCCAACATATCAGAGACGATTTCCTCTTCACGAAGAAATTGGCCGCAGGGACTTCCTCTGCTTCAAAAATTCACGGGTATCCCAAAGGCAACGGCGGGCAGCCGGGGCCTGGCGTTGATGGTTTTCCCCTGGAGCCGAAATCGTTGGAAAAACCTTGACAAATTGATCATGACATTATAACGTTTCAAATCAAAAAAAAGCCCTCGACCGCTTTTCACTTCCTTCGCTTGAAGCTGACAGGTTCGGTTGCCCGGAAAAAAGGAGGATCGGGTGGCTGGAAAGGAGGGCCGTGAGACTGCGAAAAAAACCCGTCCCCCTTTATTTCCAGTTGGAAAAAGTGCTTCGGAAAAGAATCCTTTCCGGCAAATACAAGCCTGATCAGATGCTGCCCACGGAAAACGAACTCTGTCAGGAGTTCGGGGTCAGCCGGACCACGGTGCGGCAGGCCCTCCTTTCCTTGGAGGGCGACGACCTGATCCGCCGCGAACAAGGGCGGGGGACGTTCGTCTCTTTTCGAAAGGGAGCCCCGGCCCGCTTCCGTTTATACGGCGCCGTGGATGACCTCTTTTATCTCGGCTCTCAAACCCGTCTCCATCTCGCCTCCAAAAGGCTGATCAAAACCCCGGCCCGCATCGCCAAAGACATGGGCCTGCCTCCCAAAGAAAAGACCTACCTATTTCAGGGGATCCGGTTTTTGCGCAAAGGGGAGAAGGCCTTTTTCCAGGCCTATGTGCCCAAGGACATCGGTAAGGATATCCCCTTGAAAGGTGAAGACCGCCCCTTGTTGATCGAGAAAATTGAAGAAAAGAGCTTGGAAAGGATCAAAAGGGGGAGGCAGATCACCACCGTGGCCCTGGCCGACAAGAAACTCGCCCGGATCATGGGGGTGAAGGAAGGCAGTCCCCTCCTGGTGATCAAAAGGATCTACATCTCCAAGAACGGCCGTCCCCTGGAAGTGGCCGTCACCCATTTTCCCGGTCATCTCCATCAAGGGGTGGTGGAGTTGGTTCGGGTCGGCCCTTGACGAGGGGTTTCCTTGAGTGCCGGGACCTTGGACATTGTCCGGGAGGAGAGAGTGGCCACATTGGTCATCAATCGCCCGGAAAAGAGAAACGCCCTCTCCCCGGAGATCCTCCGGCAAATCCATGCGACCCTGACGAAGTGGGCCGGAGGAGACGACATCCGGGCCGTGGTCATCCGAGGGGCGGGGGAGGTGGCCTTTTCCGCAGGTTTTGATCTCGGTGCCCTCCCTTCCGAAGGGAACAGGGGTACCGATCAACGGCCTAGAGAGCCCCATTTATTGGAAAAGGCCCTTAAGAGCATTCTAACCTACCCTTATCCGGTCATCGCCTTCCTGAACGGTTACGCCTTCGGCGGCGGATGCGAACTGGCCCTCTGTTGTGATCTGCGCATAGGCGTCGAAGGCCTTCGCATGGGCATGCCGCCGGCCAAGCTGGGGCTGGTCTATTCCGCGGCGGGATTGGCCCGATTTATTTCCACCGTCGGCTTGGCTCGGACCAAAGAGATCTTCTTCACCGGCCGCTATTTTTCAGATTTGCGGGCCAAGGAAATGGGATTGGTGGATTATTTGTTGCCTCGACCCGAGGCCGAGGCCTTCGTCCGGGAAACGGCCTTGGAGATCGCCGGGAACGCTCCTTTATCCTTGAAGGGGACCAAGAAGATCTTGAATATGCTCAGTCGAGCCCCCAGCCTTTCTGAAGAAGACCGGAAAGAGGCCGATCGTCTTGTGGCCGCATCCTTACGGAGCGAAGATTTTCGGGAGGCCCAAAAGGCCTTCCTGGAGAAGAGAAAACCGGACTTCAAAGGGAAATAAAAGATAAAGGGGATTCAAGCGGGCCGGATGTCCCTTAGACGGAGTTCCAACTTCTGGGAGCCGTTGTAATTAGAGAAAAAGGGGTGATAGGCCAAATCCACAACATCCCCTTGCTTCAGCCCTTCTTCCCCCCGGCCGAAGGCGATCCCCTCCAGCAGGATCCCCCCTTGTTCCAATTTTACTTTCAAGTGACCTTTCCCCACCAAGCGAAGGGACAGGATCTTGACCCCTCTGGAGACCAAAAGGGGTTCCGGGTTTTTTTCCCCGAATGGGGCCATCCAGGGGAGATAAGGGGCGATCTCCCGAGTGAGGGCGGAAAAAGGCACCTCCCCTTCCACGGTGAGGTAAAGGTCCTTTAAGCCTTCCGGAAGGGTCCGTCGAACCAGGTCTTCCAAGGCCTCTGCGAATAGGGCCAGGTCCTGGCTCTTTAGGGCCGCCCCGGCCGCTGCTTCGTGACCTCCGTAGCCGATCAAGCATTCGTCCAGGGCCTCCAGGCCCTTAAAAAGGTGGAACCCTTCCACACTGCGGCCTGAGCCGTGGGCCGTTTCCCCTTCGATGGAAAAGAGAAAGACCGGTTTGGAAAACCGCTCCGCCAATTTCGAGGCCACCAAACCTAAGACCCCACGGTGCCAGGTTTCCGATCCCAAGACAAGGGCCCTTTTTTCGGAGAGCTCAGGCCGCCGGCGTAGGATCTCCTCGATCTCTTCCAGCATCTTTTGCTCCAGAGACTGGCGGCGGGTGTTCTCCCGATCCATCCGACGGGCCAGGTCCCGGGCTGGATCGAGGGCCTCGGCCAGAAGGAGACGGACCCCGTCGTCGGCGCTGTCCACCCGCCCCAGGGCGTTGATCCTGGGGGCCAAGCGGAAAGCGATGTCATAGGCCGACAAGGGTTTTTCCGTCTCGATGCCGCTGATTTCTTTTAGGGCCGCCAGACCGGGTTGAGGGGAACGGCTCAAGACCTCCAAGCCCTCCCGCACCAGGATGCGGTTGACCCCCAAGAGGGGGACCACATCGGCGATGGTGCCCAAGGCGACCAGGTCGAGGAAAGCCTTGAGGTTCGGCTTTCCCTCCGGGAAGAGACCCGCCTGTTCCATGGCCTGGCGTAAGGCAATGACCAGATAGAAGGCCACCCCGACACCGGCCAAATCTTTGAAAGGGAAAGGGCAATCCACGCGCCTGGGGTTGATCACCGCCCAGGCGGGGGGAAGGCCTTTTTTGGAGATTTGGTGATGATCGGTCACAATGACTTCCAATCCCAAATCCCCGGCGTGATCAAGTTCCTGATGATTGGAAATACCGCAATCCACGGTGATGACCAGGGAAACCCCGGATTTTTTCAAGGTCGTCAGGGCATCTATTGAGAGGCCGTATCCCTCCCGGACCCGATGAGGGATGTAAAAGTCCAGGTGGGGGGCAAAGGGCCTCAAGAAACGGATCAAAAGGGCGGTGGCCGTCACCCCGTCGGCGTCATAATCGCCGAACACGGCGATCCGTTCCTTGTCTTTGATGGCCTTGAGGATTCTATCCACCGCCTGGCCCATGTCCTTGATACTCAGGGGATCCGGGAGGCGGCTTAACGACGGGGAAAAAAAGGTGTGAATTGCCTCTTCGTCATCCAGTCCGCGGAGGACCAAGAGCCGGGCTATGGCCGGTGGTAGATTGTATGCGGCCGATACGGCTTCGATGCGTCTGGGATCGCAAGGGAGGAGTCTCCATTCCATGACCGGTAAGATACCGTAAGGAGAGGGAATCCTTCAAGGTCTAATTTCTTTTCCCTTGCCAACTCCCCAAAAGTACAATATAATTTTTTTATCCTTCCCAAGGAGCAAGCCGTTCATGAAAGCATCTATCGCCCCTTTGTTGAAAAGGATCCCGGCCGTAAGCCTCCTGGTCGAACAACAGGAGTTTAAAAGACTGCTGAAAGACCATTCCCGACCCTTTTTGGTCCGAGTCGTTAGAGAGGTATTGGACGAGATTCGCCGGGCGATCCTTGAAGGCGGCGAACCGGATATGGCTCCGCCGGAGATTTGGAGGGCCGTGGAAAGGAAATTGAATGAACGATCGGTAAGGAGCCTTAAAAGGGTGGTAAACGGGACGGGCGTGATCGTTCACACCAATTTGGGGCGCTCCCTCCTGGCCCGGGAGGCCTTGGAGGCCGTGTCGGAGGTGGCGGCCCATTATTCCAATCTGGAGTTTGACCTGAAGGTGGGGGAACGGGGCAGCCGCTACACCCATGTAGAGGAGATCCTGAAGGAATTGACCGGGGCCGAGGCGGCCTTGGTGGTCAACAACAATGCCGCCGCCGTCCTCTTGGCCTTAAATACCTTGGCCAGAGGCCGGGAAGTGATCGTCTCCCGGGGGCAGTTGATTGAGATCGGCGGCTCTTTCCGCATCCCTGAAGTCATGACCCGCAGCGGGGCCGTCCTCCGAGAGGTGGGCACGACCAATAAGACCCGTTTACAAGACTATGAAGCGGCCGTCTCGGAGCACACGGCCCTGCTCCTCAAAGTACACACCAGCAATTACCGTATCTTGGGTTTTACGGCCGAAGTGGCCTTGGAAGACCTGGTCGCCTTGGGGAGGCGGACCAATCTCCCGGTCATGGAGGATTTGGGGAGCGGATGTTTCGTGGATGTTTCCCCCTTTGGTCTGGAAAAGGAGCCTACGGTGCAAGAGGTGATCCGGGCCGGGGCCGACGTGGTGACCTTCAGCGGCGATAAACTCTTGGGCGGGCCCCAGGCCGGGATCATCGTCGGCCGAAAAAGTTATATCCAGTCCTTGCGCAGCAACCCCCTCAACCGGGCCCTGCGCATTGACAAGATGACCCTGGCCGCCCTGGAAGCGACCTTGAGACTGTACCAAAATGAGGAGCTGGCCCTGAAGGAGATCCCCACCTTATCCGCCATCGCCTCTTCCCCGGCCGAACTGAAGGCCAAGGCCCGGGCCTTGCTACGCCGCTTAACCCGCCGTCCCGCACCGGCTCTTTCGGTCGAAATTATCCCCTGCGTCTCTCAAGTGGGGGGCGGGGCTTTACCCCTTGCCGAACTCCCTTCCTATGCCTTGGCCTTTACTTCGGAAAAGGAATCGGCCGCGGAACTGGAAAGGCGGTTCCGTTTCTATTCCCCCCCCATCATCGGCCGCATCGAAAAGGAAAGATTCCTCCTTGATGTGCGCACCCTCCAAAAAGAAGACTTCCCTTTTATTGTCCGGTGTTGTCGGGAAGGATCGCTCTGAATCGGCTCAATAAAGGTAACCGTAGTTTGGGAATAAGGGGATCAGCCTCGAAGGGGGACACCTGACCTCTATTAAGCGAATTCTTTTGTTGGAGAGGACGTACTTGGTTCGGGGTCTTTTCTTCTTCTGGGACCTTCGCCTTACACCCGTTCTTTGAATTCCTTTCCCAAGAGCCCTTCCGGCCGGATGAGGAGGATGAGGATGATGATCAAAAAGGCCAGGGTGTTTTTAAAGGCCACGGTGATATAACCGCCGGCCAGACTTTCCGCCACCCCCAAGATCAGTCCCCCCACGATGGCCCCAGGTAGGCTGTTCAATCCGCCCAAGACGGCGGCGGCGAATCCTTTCAAAAAGGGTTCAAGCATAAAGAAGGGATCCAAAAGCAGGGCCGGGGCGAGGAATAGGCCGGCCAGGACCCCGAAGAGGGAGGCAAGTCCCCAGGAAAAGGAGAGGACGCGGCGGGTGGGGATACCCAGGGTCTGGGCCGCCGGAAGGTTTTCCGAAGTGGCCCGCATGGCCAGGCCGATGCGGGTCTTTTGGACCAAAAGATAGAGGGCGAAACTGCCCAGCAGACCGATGACGATGGCCCCCAGGGCCAGTTGTCCGATAATGACCTTTCCGAAGCGATATACCTTTACCTCGGAGAGGGGGGAAGGGAAGGGCTGGGGTTCGGTGCCCCAGATATAGGCGGTCAGACCCTGAAAGATCAAGCCCAACCCGACGGTCAATATGGTTTGGCCCAAGAGGGTGGCGTCCCGGCGCTGGGCCGGTATCAAGACGCCGAAATAAAAGCCCATGGAGAGGAGGCCGCCGAAGAGGAGGGCCAGGGTATAGGCCAGACCGAAGGAAGAATACCACCCGTAGACCATGAGGGCGAAGAAGACCCCGGCCGTGGCCAGGTCGCCGTGGGCGAAATTCAAGATGCGGGTGGAACGATAGATGAGGACGATGCCCAGGGCCACCAGGGCGTAGAGACTCCCTGTGGAAAGACCGGAAACACAGTATTGAAGGAATGGGATCATGATTTTCCTCGCCGTAAATTAAGGTTCAAGAGTTCGGAGACAAGGTACGACCCGGGTTTTCGTTTTTCAGCGGAACGGCCACATGCGGAAGTACAGGCGGATCTTCAACCAGCGGCCGGCCAGTCCCAAGGGCTCGAAGATGAGGATGAAAATGATGACTATCCCGTAGACCACCGGAATGAGGGCCTTGATGTTGCTGAAGATCTGTGGGACCAAGACCACAAAGGCCGCTCCCAAAATGGATCCTTCCACCGAGGCCAGTCCGCCGACGATGACGCCGACGAAAAGGGTGATCGTTTCCAAAAAGGTGAACATGTTGGGTTCCAAATAACCCATCAATAGGGCGTAGAGACCGCCTTGGACACCGGTGTAGAAGGAACTGATGGCGAAGGACAGGAGTTTATAGCGGGTCAGATTGACCCCTATGGCCTCGGCGGCGATGTCGTTGTCCCGAATGGCGATGAAGGCCCGGCCGACAAAGGAGGAGATCAGGTTGTATGAGGCCAAGGTGAAGAGTAAGGCCAAAAGGAAAGTGAAATAATAATAGGTCATTGAAGAACTGAGGCCGAAGAGGGGATTGAGCTTGGGGACGGTCAGCCCCATGCGGCCTCCGGAAAGGACCTCCGCATTGACGAAGATTTGATAAACGGCGATGCCGAAACCCAAGGTGACGATGGCCAGATAAGGCCCTTTCAGCCTCAGGGAGGGGAAACCGACGAGGATGCCGAAAAGGCCGGCGGCTAGACCGGAGAGAAAGAGATTGAGCAGGATCGGTACCCCTAAGTGGGAAAGGTGACCGAAGGTAAAGGCCCCGATGGCCAGGAAACCGGCCTGGCCGAAGGAGATTTGACCGGTGTAGCCGATGAGGATGTTCTGCCCCTGGATCCCGATGGAAAAGATAAAGATCAGAGTGGCCACATACACCCAATATTCCCGGGCCACCCAGGGCAGGAGGATCAAGGCGATCACCAATAGGCCCACCCAGAAACCCGTGCCGAATTTCCGGATGAGACGCAGTTCTTCTTTGTAACTTTCGATCAGATCCATGGATTCAACCTTTTATGTTATGCGTCGTTCGTATTGGGTGAAGCGTATCTCGACCAAGACCCTTCTTTGTTGAGGGGTGTCGGGGTGGTTGGGATCGTTAAGGGGGGCCAACAACATCGACAAAAACCCATTGTTCCCCCACCGGGGCGGAACACCCGGCTTTTTTAATTTCTTTGAATGAAACACGCTGCACGGGATTCCCTTCTCGGTCTTGTTCAATCCCTCCCCTTATAGAGAGATTCGATCAGGTCGGCATAGCGCTTTTCCAGAAAACGGCGTTTGACCTTTTTGGTCGGGGTCACATCCCCGTCTTCCTCGTAGAACCGCCTGGGCAGGAGGGCGAATTTTTTTATGGTTTCCACTTGGGAAAGGGTGGTATTGACCTTGGCCACCTCGCGATCGATGAGCTTGATGATCTCCGGACTCTGGGTCAGGCTTTCGAAGGTGGTGAAGGGGATGCGATTGTCCTGGGCGTATTTGGTGACATTGTCTTCGTCGATGAGGATGAGGGCCACCAGGTATTTACGGCCGTCGCCGATGACCACCGCATCCTGGATATAGGGACTGAATTTGAGCTTGTTTTCGATGTAGGCCGGGGTGATGTTTTTGCCGCCGGCGGTGATGAGGATGTCCTTTTTCCGGTCCATGATCTTGAGGAAACCGTCTTCCAAGGCCCCTACATCCCCGGTGTGCAGCCAGCCGTCCTTGATGGTTTCGGCCGTCAGTTCCGGATCCTTGAGATACCCTTGAAAGACCCCCACGCCTCGAGCCAGGATTTCTCCGTCCTCGGCGATCTTCACCTCCACGCCGGGGATGGGTTCTCCTACGTAGCCCCAGCGGGGCCTTTCCAGGCGCTGCATGGCGATGACTCCCGTGGACTCGGTCTGTCCGTATCCTTCGCGCAAGGGGATCCCCAAGGCGTTGTAGTATTCGAAGAGCTCCGGCGAGGCCGGGGCCGCCCCGCAGACGGCCAGGCGGACCCTTTCAAAACCTAAACGCCGTTTCAAGGGATAGAGGACCGTTAGATAGAGGGGCCAATAAAGCAAAGCCAGGGACCGCCTCTTGGTCGACCCCTTGGGGGTGCGTACATATTTTAATCCCACGCGGACGGCCAACCGGTACATGGCCTTTTTGAACAGGGTGGAATCGGCCATGCGGATCTCGATCATGGAAGCGAATTTTTCCCAGATGCGGGGGACGCTGGCGAAGATGGTGGGAGACACCTCCCTTAGGTTCTCCGGCAGGGTGTCCATGCTTTCAACAAAATTCACCCGGTAACCGCTCCAGATGGCCTGAAAAACGGAGATTAGATTTTCGTATATATGGGCCAGGGGCAAATAGGAAACCACCTCATCCGTTTCATATCCTTTGTTCACGGAAACGAAGGCCTCGGTCAAACCCAAAATGTTGCGGTGGCTGATCATGGCCCCTTTGGGGCGGCCGGTGGTCCCGGAGGTGTAGATGATCATGGCGATATCGTCGGAGGTTAGTTCGGCCAGCCGTTCATCCACGACGGTGGGGTGCTTTTCCAAAAAGCGGGCCGCCTCTTCCATGAATTGATCGAAAAAGACGATCCCCTCTTTGGAAAATCCCCAAAGCCCTTTGGGGTCCCAAACGACGATCTGTTTCACCGTGGTCAGGTCTGATTGGATTTGCAGGATCTTGTCCACCTGTTCCTCGTTCTCGATGAACAGAACTTTGGACTCCGAGTGATTGGCCACATAGGCCACCTGATCCGGGGCCGAGGTGGGGTAAATCCCGCAGGTCACGCCGCCGCTGGACATGGTGCCCAAGTGGCAGATCAACCATTCCGGGCGGTTTTCGCCCAAGATGGAGACGCGATCGCCCTTTTCCACGCCCAAGGCGATCAGGCCGGCGGCGACTTGCCGGACCTGTTTACCGTATTCCTTCCAAGAAATGCGTTGCCAGATCCCGTAGTCCTTGTTGCGCAGGGCAATTTTGTCCTGCAGGCGTTCCACCTGTCGGAAAAACAATTGGGGGAAGTGAACCAGCCCCTGGTGCATTACCATCTCCTCCTTTTCTTGTACAGCCGCCACCCTTTGGGGGATGGGGTGTCCGATCCCACGCCGAGGTACAGTTCCTGCACGTCTTCGTTCTCCATGAGTTCTTTGGAGGTTCCTTTGAGGACGATGCGCCCGGCCTCGAGGATGTAGCCGAAGGAGGCGATCTTCAGGGCCAACTTGGCGTTTTGCTCCACCAGGAGGATGGTCGTACCCAGGGCGCTGATCTTTTGCAAGGCGTCAAAGACGTTTTTGGCCACCAGAGGGGCCAAACCCAGGGAGGGTTCATCCAGCATGAGCAGTTTGGGCTTGCGGAGCATGGCCCGGGCGATGGCCAGCATCTGCTGTTCCCCGCCGGAAAGGGTCTCGGCCTGCTGTTTGGTCCGTTCCCTAAGAATAGGAAAAAGGGAGTAGATGAAATCGAGGTCATCCTTCATCCCTTTGTCCCGCCGCCCCCAAAACCCCAGATTCAGGTTCTCCTCGACGGTCAACTCCCGAAACAACCCGCGGTCCTCCGGGACATAGACGATACCCAAAGAAGAAATCTTTTCCGGGGGCAGACGATGGATCTTTTTCCCATCGAATTCGATGACCCCCTTTTTCGGCTGATCCTTGAGCAGACCGGCGACGGTCTTGAGCAGGGTGGTCTTTCCTGCACCGTTGGGACCCAGAACGGCGAAGATTTCCCCTTGGGCCACTTCCAGGGAAAGGCCGTGGAGGGCGTAGATGCGGTCGAAATACAAGGTTTCGATGTTGGCGATCTTCAGGAAGGACATCAATCTTCCCCCAAATAGGCCCGGATTACCTCCGGGTTGCGTTGGACTTCTTCCGGGGACCCCTTGGCGATCAGTTGACCGTAATAAAAGGCCACCATCTCGTCGGCCAAACGGGAGGCGATCCTTAGATCATGTTCCACCAAAAGGATGGTCAGGCGATACCGGCCCCGGATTTCGTTGATGCGATAGGCGGCCTCATCCTTTTCTTCCGAGGTCAATCCGGAAATGGGCTCGTCGAGGAGGAGGAGGGTCGGCTCCATGGCCAAGGCCCGGCCCAGCTCGACCCGCTTTTGCACCCCGTAGGGACAATCGGCCACCCGGGCCTTGCGGTACGGCTGAAGATCAAGAAAATCAATGATCTCCTCGACCAGGGCGCGATGACGGATCTCTTCCTTCCGGATCCGGAAAAGAGGGAAGAGAGGATTTTTGGAAAAATGGAGGTGTCGGCCGACCAGGATATTGTCCAAGACGTTCATGTTCATGAACAGTCTCAGGTTTTGGAAGGTGCGGGCGATCCCCTTTTCGGCGATGGCGTCGGGGCTGCACTTTTTCAGGCTTTCTCCACGAAAAAGGATCTCCCCTCGGTCCGGCTTATAGATGCCGGTGAGACAGTTGAAGAGGGTGGTCTTGCCCGAGCCGTTAGGTCCGATGACGGACAAAATTTTGTGTTCCTGGACCTCAAGAGAGATGCCGGTCAAGGCCATGATCCCGCCGAAACTGATACTGACGTCTTTGATCTCCAAAAGAGGCATAGGCCGGGGTCGAAGGACCTTCGTCCATTCGGGTCCTTCTGCTCCTTTTTTAGGATAAAGGTCTTCCGGGACAAGGATCCCGGACCGGCCGGGTGGGGCGCTCCGGCGCTCCACCCGGCCCGATACAGGATCACGTCTTTCCGTAGCTTGTATTAAAAATACGACTTATGTATCACATAATCGGAAATGGGGACGTGTTTGCCTTTCTCCGCATGGAGGAGACGGGAGGCGTTCATGCCGTGATGGCGGGTGGGGGAGAAGGTGATCCCGGCCCCGATCCCCTCGGGCTTCCAATTCTTGATCTTTTCCAGGCCCTGGATCAAGGATTCTTGGGTGAGGTTTTTCCCGGCGTTTTTCAATCCTTCGACAAAGGTCATCATAGAAACGGCACCGAAGACGGCCAGGTATTCCTTCCCTTTAATGCTGGGTTCGTATTTTTTCAGGATGTCGGCCACCCGATCCATGGCCGGTTCGCCAAGGACGCCTACCTGGCCGGCCCCGGCCGGATAGACCCCTTCCCAAAGCTCTCCGGCCGTGGCATACATGATCGGATCGGCCATGGGGAAACTGGTCATGACTTTGGGCCGATAATCCACTTTGGCCATTTCTTTGAGGATCAAGGCGGCATGGCTCATGGTGGTGTAGAGAAAGACTACTTCGGCCCCGGATTCTTTCATCTTCAGGGCGTGGGTGCCCAAGGCCCGTTCGGTGACCTCATAGGGCACGGCCGCGGCCAATTGTGCCTTCCCTGGGTTCTTGGAAATGATATTCTGCACCCCCTTGAGGCCCATTTTGCCGTAATCGTCGTTTTGGTAAAAAACGGCCAGTTTTTTGGCCCCCATCTTGGTGATGGCATAAGTGGCCAAAAATTCGGCCTCGTCTTCATAATCAGGATAAGAAACGAAGACGTACTTCAGTTTTTCTTTGGGATACTTGGCCCAGATGCGAATATCGCCGTAGGCATCCACCAAGGGGATTTTGTTGTCGTAAAAGAAATCTTTGCAGGCATTGACCACGGCCGTACCCAACAAAGCGACCACGGCGAAGACCTTGCCCTTCATCTCCGTTAAATTGGCCATGGCCCGAGCGGGATTGTAGCCGTCGTCTTTCAGGATGACTTTGATTTTTCGTCCGTGGACCCCGCCCTGGTCGTTGATGTAATCGGCCCAGGCCTTGGCCCCCTGACCGGTCGCCCCCCAAAGGGCCGCCGGACCGGACAAGGGGGTGGTGATGCCCACCCAGACCTCCGTGTCAGTCACGCCGACCACCGCCGCCTGGCCGAAGACCGGAAGAACAAGCAGCATCAAGACCATCGATACCATCCAACATGCCTTTTTCATAACATCCTCCTCAGTCAAGAGTTTTAGGTTACGATTCGGCTGATTTTTACGACGATACAAAGTTGAGCCAATCCCTCTCAGGCGGATCAAGTCCACCTCCGAAAGAGATCCTCAACTTTTCCCCCGTGGTTCGTCTTCTTCCGGTTATCGGGCAACGAGTATCCTCTCCGCTGGCAGGTTGAAAGCACAATAGGGCGTCTTAACCTTATGGGCGTCACCTTCGGAGAAGGGGTATGGGTACCGATGATTGGAAAAAAAAATTACAAGAAAGAAAAAAATGATTTGTGCGCTTAAAAAAGCGATGGGAATATTTGGAAAGAATGCCGATTTGATCAAAGGATAATATCCAAAAACTTCATTACGATCGGTCGGTTTTTTTATATACCAGGCCTTTAGGCTTAGTCAAGGAAAATTTTTTCTTGTGAAAATTTTTTCTTCCTTTAACTCCAGGCGCGGGGAATTTTTCCGAGGAAAGGGGGTCTTCCGGGTCTGTCTGTTTGCTTGATTGATTTTCCCTTGGCTATGGAACGATTCCTTAAAAAAGACACGAGGGTCTTCTCCTAAGGAGTGGATGATGAGGAAAGGGTGTACGGGGACTGGGGGTTAGGGTATCCGGAAGACCAAACCAAACCTTTTGAAACCCGAGCCCCTTTTGAGCAATGATTCTGGGGAAGAAATAGATGCTAAGGATCCGGAAAGAAGGCGAGGGTCGGGGGAAAAACAAAAAAGAAATCCGGACGGGATTTCGAAAGATTACCCCAGGGCGTTTCTTCAATGAAGGAGGGCCAGGCGGCCTTGTATCAGGTCGCGGGGGCTGACCGTCTTGTAGACGGGGGCGCCGTGTCCCTTACGGCCGAAGGTTTTTCGAAAATATCGTTCGAAGGCCTCGACCACTCGGGGATCGAAATCCTTTCCGGAACCTTCCTTGATGATCTTCAAAGCCTCTTCCATGGGCATGGGATTCCGGTAGTGTCGTTGGGCGGTCAAGGCCTCGAAGACGTCGGCCACGGCGATGATCCGGGCCCCCAAAGGGATAGCCTCTCCTTTCAGCCCCTCCGGGTAACCGCTGCCGTCGTATTTTTCATGGTGGGCCCCGGTCCAAGAAGGGATTTCGGCGAATTCCCCGGTGAAGTTCATCTGCTCGAGGATCCTTTTGGATTTTATGGCATGGGAATGGATCTCCCGGGATTCTTCGGGGGTCAGTTGGCCGGGTTTTTTCAGGATATGGTCTTGGATTCCCAACTTGCCGTAATCGTGGAGCAGGGCGGCGATTCCTAAGACTTCGCAAAAAATTTCATCGAGGCCCATTTCCCGGGCGATCCCCAGGGAATATTCGGTTACCTTTTCCGAATGGCCGGCGGTCAAAGGGTCCCGGGCGTCGATGGATGCGGCCAGGACGCGAAGAATGGAATGGAACTGGTCCTTTTGCAGTTCCTTCAGGCGGGCGTTGTTGATGGAAATCCCGATCTGATGGGCGATGCCCGAAAGGAGGCTGACATCGGTCTGGGTCAAAGGCCTTTTTTTCTTGAGGTGATCCACCACCAAGATCCCCAACGTCTCTTTTTCGAAAAGGATGGGGCAACAGATGAAGGACCGGCTGGCCACGGTGGGGAGGAAGGCCAAGTCCTGTCCGGTTACGGGCGTCCGGGTTCCTTGGGCATCCCGAACGATGGGTTTTTGCTCTTTATAACATTGCCGGAAAATCCAGGGGGAAAAGGGATCGTCCAAGGGGAAGGCCCTCTGACGGAGAAGGGCCGTCTCCTCGTCGGTCAGGCCGTAGGCCGCGGAAAGATGCAGGCCCTTTTTCTCGTTATCGACCAAAAGGATCAGGCCCCTGTCGTAGTCCAGGTGCTTTTGGAGGGAATGCATGACCTCGGCCGATATCCCGTCTACCTTCAGGTTCTTGTTGATGGCCCACCCGATTTCATGGACCAAGCCGGCATTATGATAATTGATTTCTATATGATCGATCTGCTCTTCCACCGCCCGGCGGAGGCGCTTGATCTTTTCGCTTAATTCCTTTTTTTCGAAGGCGTGGATCAAGGCTGAAAGGAGGGACCACAAAGAAAGGGCGGAGAAAAGGATCAGCGTATCCCAAGGGAAATAGGGGACCAGCAAGATCCCGAAAAAGACGAGGAGGAGGGCGAGGGCGTTTCGGATCCTTTTCCAAAAGACCGAAGGGGGCGTCTCCCAAGTAAAGAGATAGCGGCAGACGCGCCCCCCGTTAAAGACGCATTCGGGATGTTCGCTGCGCAATAAGCGATATTGGAAGAAATCGAAGACGGCCTGAAACATTCCCAGGCGGTTTTCGCATTGATAGGGCTTTTCCCGGATCCCTTCCCGAGGGGTGACGACGACTTCCAAAGAATGGGCCGAGAGTCTTCGGCAACGGTAATCGGCGGAGCGGGTGAACCGGGAGGCCAACCGACCCAGGACGGCGAAGGCGGCGGTGGGTCCCATCCAGCTTAAAGCGTAGGATTGGAAGAAGCCCGTTCCTCGGGAGGCGGCGGCATAACGGCCGGCTTCGCGGGCCACGGAAGGGTTTCCGGTCAATTGGACCAGTTTCTCGTGAAAACGATCATGCTGGTCTTGGGTAAACCACTGTCCTTCGTCTTTGACCTGGTACGGTTCCACCCCGGCGTAGGCCAAGAGTTCCCCGAGAGGGAGTTCGGGATAGGTCGCCCTGGTAAATTCCAGATAGGTGTTCAGGATCCTGCTGTTGTAAAGGGGTTCATCCGGGGAGACGGTTTGGAAGACAGCCACCCTTTCGGGCCCCCGCGGTGACGGGGATCCCCGGCCTTTACGGAAGAAGGTACGGCGGGGGAGGAAAAAGTCTTCGGTCTCGGCGGCGAGGATCCTCATTTCCAGCGGAACCCTTTCTTCCGGAAAAGGCCCAGGCAGGCCTCAGCCGCCGAGGCGTCGTACAGGAGGCCCTGGTTTTTTTCGATTTCATCCAGGGCGAGTTCCAGTCCGAAGGGATGGCGGTAGGGGCGTTGATTACAAATCGCCTCGACGACATCGGCTACGGCCAGGATGCGCGATTCGGGCAGCATTTGATCTCCCCTCAATCCTTTTGGATACCCGGAGCCGTTTATCCGTTCATGATGTTCCAGGATGATTCGGGCTACAGACCGGCCGTTCTCCAAGTCTTCGACCAAGGCCGCCCCGGCCTCGGGATGCAATCGGATCAGGTCGAACTCCCCTGTGGAGAGACGGGTCGGTTTGGTCAGGATCTCCACGGGGACGACCATCTTTCCCAGGTCATGGATCTTGGCCGCCGAAAAAAGGGCCGCAAGGGAGGCCTGGGGAAGGTCCAGTTCCCTACCGACGGCCAGGGCCAAATCGGCCACCCTTTGTTGATGACCGAGGGTGTAAGGTTCGCGCATTTCCACGGACAAGGCCATTTGGTGAAGGATGCGTTTAAGGGACCTTTGCAGCGATTCCGCCCTTTTCTCGGCCTCCTCGGCCTCTTGGGTCCGAAAGGCGGATCCACCCGTCGATTTTTCGAACCCACCTTTCCGCATGCGTTCCCAAGCCAAATATCGCTTGATCTTGGCTGTTAGCTCCTCGGCCAACAGGGGCTTGACGATCAGGTCGTCGGCCCCGGCCTCGAGCCCTTTCTTCTTGACCTCGGGGTCTTGGGCGGGAACGAAGAGCAAAACCGGAAGCCCCTTTGATGGATCTTGGGCCTTTATGGTCCTCAGGATATCGGGCCAATGGCTCTCCCGGGGATGGGCGTCCAGGAAGACCAGGTCCGTCTTTTGAGAACCGAGGCGGGAAAGGGCCTCCTCGTGGCTGTCGGTGATCACCAGGTCCACGGGAAGGGCCTGGGAAAGGTCTTGGAAAACGGTTCGGTCCCGGGGGTCCCGGTCCAAGACCAGGACCCGTCCCCTCGGCCCTTTTGAGGTTTCAGAAGGGGATGAAGGCCTCCCTGCTTCAGGAAAAGGCGTGAAATAAGGCGTCCTCGCCGCAAGGGATTCCGGTAAATCCCGCCCGGCGGAATCCGAAAAGGGAGGTACGGACTGGGGGAATGAGCATGTCGGTTTCGTCGCTGCCGCTGATGAAAGGTGCATGAACGATCTCTCCTCGGATTTTATTCTCTGCCAATGCAAGGATTGGGCCAAAATCCTATAAAAATATTTTTACGTGATTTCAATTAGTTTAAAGAGAAAAAGGAAAGGGCTTTGAAAAGTTGAAGATAAGGAGGTGAAAATTTAAGGCAAAATCACCCCGAAATTGTCGTCCTTCTCCAATGGCCTATGACCTGTTCCAGGGGAGAGGGGCCTTTGGGGGGAAATAAAATCGGGCCGTTCACACCCTTTGATGGATCAGTTTCATACCCGGGAAAGGGGCTTCGAAGTAGGGAATGGTCGTCCCGTCCAGGCTGCCGAGAAAGGCCGTTTTTCGGCCCTTCCAACCGAAGCAGATGTTGGTCGGCCTCTTAAGGACCTTTCCTTGAGGGTCTTCCAGGACCATGACCAGCTTGTGCTCCGGGGTGAGATAACCCACGGCGTTTAAGGCCGGGAAGGTGATCCAGAGGTTTCCGGCCTCGTCGAAGGCGATGCCGTCGGGGAAGCCCAATCCCCCCAGGGTGGCGGGACCGTAGACCTCCCGGTCGGTCAAGGAGCCGTCCGGCCGGATGCGGAAGCGCAGGATCCGCCTTTCCATGGTCTCGGCCAGATACAGGAATTCCTCTTTGGCGTCAAGGGTCAAGCCGTTGGCGAAGACGATCCCCTCGGCGACGATACGGGGCCGGCCTTTTTCGATGAGGACGACGCATCCGTCCGGTAAGGGTTCGGCCAAGGCCTCATCAATATTTTTCCGGGCCGTGGAATTGGAGACCCACAACCGGTCACGGCCGTCCATGAAGGGGAAATTGGGGGAACCCATGATCCGACCTTCGGCTTCGGTCATCAAAGTGACCGCCTGCCCTTGGGGGGAAAGGGACTGGACCCGGCCGTTCCCGATGTTGGCCACGATGACCTGCCCCTCCCGGTCCAGGCAGATCCCGTTGGGGACGCCGCCTAAATCGCCCCAAAAAAGGGTCTTCCCGTCCTTCTCGATGCGGGCGATGCAGCCCCGGGCGTCGGCGGCATAGATCGTGCCGTCGTCCCCGACCATGACCCCTTCGGGACGAGATAAGCCTTTACCTATGGTCCTGACCTGGGATAGATCCATATCTCCTCTCTTGTCTTTTTTAGACCAAAGTGCTTTAAAAGTAATTTTCCGCCAAGGCCTCTTTGACCCGATCCGGCGTAAAGGGGATCCGCCGGAGACGGATGCCCACAGCCTGAAAGACGGCGTTGGCGATGGCCGCCGGGGCCGGCCCCATGGCCCCTTCGCCCACGCCGAGGAAGGGCGACCCCGGCCGATGGATCAAAACGGTTTCGATGAGGGGGGCCTCGGGGAAGCGGAGGATCGGATAGCCGTGCCAGTCTTCACAGGTTATCCCTTGAGGATCGAATCGGACCTCTTCTTTCAAGGTCCAACTGGCCGCTTGGACAAAGGCCCCTTCGACTTGACTGGTCACCCCTTCCGGATGGACGATTTCCCCCACATCAGCGCCCAATACGGCCCGTTCTAAAACGATCCGGCCGCTTTCCCGATCCACCCGGAGGATCACCAAAACGGCCGTATAACATTGTTTGTTTTTGTAGCGGGACACGGCCAGACCGACCCCTCGATCCCGGTCCAGCCCCTTTTTCAAGGCCTTCCAATCGGCCTTTTCGGCCACGCTCAAGAGGACCTCCCGGGCCCTCTCGTCCTTGAGATGGAGAAGGCGGAAATCCAAAGGGTCTTTCCCGGCCAGAAGGGCCAGCTCATCCATGAAGGATTCGATGGCGAAGACATTGGCGTAGGAACCCAACCCTCGCAAAGACGATACGCGTAAGGGGCTGTCCGGCAGAAAATGCTTGACGATCCTTTTTCGGGGAAAGGCGTATAGGGGGTCGGCGTTGCGGTGAATCCCCAAGTGATAGGCCTTCATCGGTACGGCCTTGGGCGGCGGGAAAGGACGGGCCAGGTGTTGGGCGGCCAAGAGGGCGGAACTTTCCGGGGAGGGACGGGTCCGGCCCATATGGGTGAAACCGAAGACATCATGGTTCCAGTCGATCACCCGCCCTTCTTTGTCCAGACTCCCCTGGAGGCGGACGATGGTGGCCGGTCCGTAAGGTTCCCACAGGTGTTCGTCCCGGCGGGTCCATTTGAGGGACACCGGTCGGCCGGGCAAGGCCCTGGCCAGCAAGGCCGCATCCAAAGCTGCATCGTCGGCCCCGTTGTGGCCGTAACATCCGGGACCCTCCATGTGGATGACCCGGATGTCTTTTTTGTCCAGGGAAAGGACCTGGGCTAGGGCCGATCGTAAGGGATAGACCCCCTGGGTGTGGGACCACACGGTCAGTTTTCCCCCTTCGAAGTGGGCCACCGCCGCCGAAGGTCCGAGGGCGGCGTGCATATGATAAGGCCGGAAATATACGGCCTGATAGGTATGCACCGCATCGGAGGGAGGGGAAACAGGAGGGATGGGATCGTCCACCGGGGTGCCCTCTTGGACCAAGAAGGCCTGATCGGGCTGACTTTCCATGTAGGCAAAGAGGCCTTGGTGATCGGGCAGGCCGGCTTCGCCTTCCCAAACCGCCCCCTCGGCCATGATCCTCGCCGCCTTGACCGCTTGCTCCTCTTTTTCGGCGATAACGCCCAAAAAGCTCCCGTCGCGGACCCACTTCAAGACCCCCGGCAAGGCCTTCAGGGGTTCTTCGTCCACCGATTTCAACCGGGCCCGATAATGAGGGGGACGGATGACCCGACCGTGGACCATGCCGGGCAGGTCCAAGTCGTGGACAAAGCGGAACCTGCCGGTGACCTTGTCCAGGAGGTCCAGGCGGGGGATGGATTTCCCCCAAAGCCGCCGTTCATCGGGGGGCTTCAACCGCCCCCGGCCCATGACCTTGGTTTGGAATTTCCGGCCTCCGAAAAGGGTTCCGTAGGTGATCCGCTTTCCGTCTTCCGGATCCCTGATCGTCCCTTCTTCCACCACCAGGCGGTCCGCCGGGACGCCCCACCTTTCGGCCGCCTTTTCTACAAGCAAACGGCGGGCCTCGGCCGCGGCATTGCGCACGGCCGAACCGGAGGTCTCCATGGACAGGCTGGAGGCGGTCACGCCTTCGTTGGGGGTGCGGGCCGTATCGGCCGTGACCACCCGAATCCGGTTTAAGGGCAGGTTTAATTCCTCGGCGGCGATGAGGGCCACGGCCGTCCTGATGTCTTGACCGAGCTCGGCCTTCCCGGTGAAGACCGTCACCGTTTCATCCTCATGGATTTCAAGCCAGGCGTCCACCTCGGGCGTGTGCATCAAGGAGCCGGCCAACCCGTCGGTGAAGGATTCCTCCTCCTCTCTGGTCGGAACGGGGTGGATCGATCCTTCTCCCTTTCGGAAAGAAGGCGGAGGCAGGGGGCGGCCTGCGGCCCTTTTCACCGCCCGGACTATGCGGTCATAGACCCCGCAACGGCAGAGATGACCGGCCAGGGCGGCCTTGATTTCGCCTTCACTCGGATCCGGATTCCGGTCCAGGAGGGCCTTGGCGGCCAGGATCATTCCGGAAGTGCAGAAACCGCATTGTACGGCGTGTTCTTCCAAGAAGGCCCGTTGCAGGGGATGGAGCCTTTCGGCGTCGCCCAATCCTTCCAAAGTGACGATTTCGCGCCCTTGGGCGGCGCGGGCCGGGATCCGACAGGAGGGGACGGCCCACCCGTCCAGGAGGACGGTGCAGGCCCCGCACTGTTCCAGGCCGCAGGCCAACTTGGCCGCTTTCAAGCCCAAGGTGTTTCTAAGGACAAAAAGCAATGGAGTGTCGGGGGCGGTTCGGACCTTTTCCGATCTCCCGTTGACCTTCAAGAGGATTTCCGGTTCCATCGCCTTTCCCCTTTCAATCGCAGACCCGGTTGCGTCCGTTTCTTTTCGCTTCATACAATTTGGCGTCGGCCGAGGCGATGAATTCCCCGGGGGTCCAATCTTTCGTATCGTCTTCCACGGTGGCCAGGCCGATGCTGACGGTAAGGCGAAGGGGCCGATCCCCGACGGCATAGTCATGGGATTCGATGACCTTCCGCAGCTTTTCACAGATCAGCCGGGCCTGGTTCCGATCCGTTTCCGGAAAAATCAAGGCGAATTCTTCGCCGCCGTAACGGGCGAAGAAGTCGGTATTACGGGTGTGCCTCCGAATCAGGCCGGCCGTTTCCTTGAGGACCTCGTCCCCGGCCAAGTGGCCGAATCGGTCATTGACCTTTTTGAAACGATCCAGGTCGATCATGGCCAGGGAGAGGGGACGTCGATAACGGCGGCAGCGGTTCAATTCTTGTTCCAGGGTCCTTAAGAAGAAGCGTTGGTTGAAGGCTTGGGTCAAGGCATCGAAATGGGTCAGGCGATAGATTTCTTCATAAAAGCGTTGTTCGATATTGGCCCCGGAGAGGTACTTGAGGACCGTATTTCCTATGTGAATGAGGTCCCCGTCTTTCAGGACTGTTTCTTCGACCTGTTTCCCGTTGACGAAAGTCCCGTTGGTGGATTTCAGGTCCTTGATACACCACCTTCCGGCGGGGTTTTTGAACAAGCGGGCGTGCCTTCTGGAGATGCTTTGGTCCTCGATCCGCACCTGGGTCGTTTCCGAACGACCGATGGTCAAGTCCTTCTCTTCCAAAAAAAGACGGTGGCCCAAGGGGCGGCCGTGGATGATGACCAGACAGGCTCGACCGGGAGAACGCCCTGGGGTTCCCTTTTTTTTTCGGATCAAGGTGACGGTTGTCCCGTCTGTAGGGGTCATGAAAAGACCTTTCGAATAGGGACGAACCCGTTGTGGTTTGTCCTCTTATTGAATGACCCGACGGGGTGGGATTACTATAAAATAGGCCGGTTGGGGGGTCAAGGGGAAAAAGGGGCGGCCTTTGAGGAAAAGACGGTCCGAACGATTCGATCGTGGATCAAAGGACGAAAGGCCTTGATGCCTTCGTTCCTCCGGCTGGGGTGGACGCGGTTGGTCAAAAGGACGACGAGGAAGTCCTTCTCCAAGTCATACCAGAAGGAGGTCCCGGTAAACCCCAAATGCCCCACGCTTCGAGAGGAAAAAAATTTCCCGGCGCTGGATCCTCGCCGTGCCGGGGTGTCGAAGCCCAAGGCCCGGGTGGTGCCTCGGGGACGGTCCTGCCTTTTCCAAAAGGTCCGGACCCATCTCCCGTCGAAGAGTCCGGAATACCGGGGACGATCGTAGGCCCTTTTCAGCTCCCGTAACAACCGAAAGATGTCCCAGGCCGTGCCGAAGAGCCCGGCTTGACCGGAGACACCGCCGACGACATAGGTGTTGTCGTCATGGACCTCACCCCGGAGGACCTTTCCCCTCCAGGAACAGTCTTCGGTGGCGGCGTATGGTTCGGGACGGGCCGCCCCGTAAGGGGTAATGGGTCTAAAGCCCAAGGTGGACAATCCCAAGGGGCGGTATAGGCACCTTTGAGTCCATGAATGGAGGTCTTCCCCAAGGGCTTCCTCCACCAGCCATTCCAAAAGGATGAAACCCAGATCGCTGTAAAGGGTCTTCGTCCCCGGGGGGGACCACAGGGGTTCTTGAAGGACGAAACGACGGATCAGCCCCTTGAGGTCGCCCTGTTGGTGGAGCAAAAGGGCATAATAGGGTTGATAAGCCGGCAGGCCGGAAGAATGGGCCAGGAGATGGCGGACCGTGATTCCCGGTTCTTTGTTCGAAAGTCCTCCCTTTTTGAAAAGGGCCGGGGGACGGTCCAGATCCAATCGTCCTTCTTCGACCGATTTCATGACCGCCAAGGTGGTGGCCAATGGTTTGGTCAAGGAGGCCAGGTCAAAGACGGTCGCTGTGGAAAGGGGTTCTTTCTTGGGGATCAAGGAGGCATAGCCTACGGCCCGGTGGAAAAGGACCTCTTCCCCCCGGGCGACTAAAAGGACGGCACCGGGAAAGACACCCTGGTCCACCCCTTTTCCCAGTAATTGATGGATTTCTTGAAAGGTGGACACGGCGGAGAAAAGTGAAAGGTCGCTTAGGGTTGACTGTCGACTTGCAAGAGGCCCTGGTTTCCGTTCAAAAGGGCCTGGACCCCAAAGGGGACGGGAAGGTTCCTCCGCCCGTGGCCGATGGGAAATCCCGTCCAGACCGGGGTGGGGATGTCCGAGAAAAAGGACCTGATGAGGGAAACCGGCAGGCCTTTCCCGCCTGGACCGGTAAAGGAACCCAAAAGGACGGCCGAAACCATTTCCCAAATCCCCCTCAGTCTCAAATGCTGAAAGAGACGATCCAGGCGGTACGGGGCTTCTCCACAGTCTTCAAGGAAAAGGATGGCCCCTTCCCAAGGGGGTTCGAAAGGGGTCCCGATCAGATGGCTCAAAAGGGTCAGGTTGCCTCCGATCAACCGACCCGCGACCTTTCCCGAGGGGACTTTCGACCCCTTTGGGAGGGGGATACGGAGGCTGAAGTCCCCTTTTAACACGGCCTGGACCCGATTTTGGACGGAAACGGGTAGGGTGGGGAGGCCGGTCACCATCGGTCCATGGAAGGTCACCAGACGGGCGTGGCGGTGCAGGGCGCAGAGGAGGGCGGTGATGTCGCTGAAGCCCATGACGATCTTGGGGTGTCGTTGAATCCCTTCATAGTCCAGGGCGTCCAATATGCGCATCGTGCCGTAGCCTCCGCGGGCGCAAAGGACGGCCTTGATCTCCGGGTCGGTGAATAGATCGTTCAATTCCGCAGCCCGTTCCCGATCGCTCCCGGCCAGATACCCTTTGCGTCGGCGGCTTTGGCGACCCACGATCGGCCGATACCCCCAGGCCTTGAGAAGGGCCATCCCTTGCCTCAAAAGGGAAGGCGCGGAAGGTCCGGCCGGGCTGGCAATGCCCACGGCGTCTCCGGGTTGCAAGGGGGGAGGGATGATCAAAGGGGGCCGGCCTTGAGGCATGCGGTTTTTTCCTCAGAGTTTGTATCCCAGCTTCCGGAGCAGATCCTTGCGCCAAGATCGGCCTTCCTCCCCTTCCACGCCCTTGGGAGAGAATCCGTCCACGACCCCCAAGACGCCCCGGCCCTGGTCGGTCTGGGCCAGAATGACCTCCACCGGGTTGGCCGTGGCGCAAAAAATGGAGCAGACCTCGGGACATTGCTTGACGGCGTTAAGGACATTGATGGGAAAGGCCTCGCGCAGGAGGATGTTGAAGGTATGGCCGGCGGCGATGGTTTCGGCGTTATGGACGGCCGCCCTTTCCAAATCGGGATCGTTGCCCGAAGAACGGATCAGGCACTCCCCGGAGGCCTCGCAGAAAGCCAAACCGAAACGGATCCCCGGAACGGAGGCGATGAGGATTTCGTGGAGGTCTTCCACGGTCTTGATGAAATGGGTTTGTCCGAAAATGAGGTTGGCGCCTTCAGGGATTTCCATCTTTTGTACGATCAGTTCCATGGTCTTTCCCTCCGAAAAAAAGATGACCGTCCATTTCAGGAGAAGGATTCCGGATGGCTTTCCCGGCTTTTTTCAGGGCCGATCCAGGACCTCCCGGACCTTTTGGGACAATTCCGAAACGGAAAAGGGTTTTTGGATGAAGGCCTTGCAACCCTGTTCCAAAAGTTGACCGGCCCATCCGTCTATGCTGTAACCGCTGGACAAAAGGACCTTGACGGCGGGATCGATCTTCTTGAGGTGTTCAAAGATCTCGGACCCTTTCATGTCGGGCATGATCATGTCCAGGATGACCAAGGAGATCTCGCTTCGCTTTTCCCGATACCGGTCGAGGGCCTCCTGTCCGTTTCGGGCCGGGATCACCCGATAACCGAGATTTTCCAATAATTGTTGGGTGACGGTCAAGACCACTTCCTCGTCGTCGATGAGGAGGATGGTCTCGTGCCCCCGTACGGCCTTGGGTACAGGTTTTTCCTCAGGGGGGACGGATTTGTCCGAAGCGGGAAGGTAGAGGGTGAAGGTGGAACCTTTGCCTTTCTCGCTTTGGGCGAAGATGCTCCCCCCATGGTTCTTGACGATGCCGTAGACCATGGCCAGACCCAGGCCCGTGCCCCGCCCCATCTCTTTGGTGGTGAAAAAGGGTTCGAAGATCCTCTCCAGGATCTCCTCATCCATGCCGAAGCCGGTATCTTGGACGGTCACCTTGACATATCGCCCGGGCGGCAAATGATAGGCCCCGGGCTCGGTGAGGACAATGTTTTGGGTCTCCAGGGTCAGGGTCCCCCCGTGGGGCATGGCCTGCCAGGCGTTGACAAAAAGATTCAAAAAGGCCTGTTCGATCTGTCCCTTGTCCGCCTCGACGGTCCAGAGGTCTTCTTGGAGGCGGCGTACGATGCGGACCTCCTTCCGGGTCCGACCGAACATCTCCGAAGACCGGTGGAGGATGGCGTTCAAGTCCACGGGCAGGACCTCGTATTTGCCGCTGCGGGCGAAGCCCAACAGTTGCCGGGTCAGGTCCACCCCGCTTTGGACCTGTTGGTTGATGCCCATGAGCTTCTCGTAAAAAGGATGGCTTTCGTCGATCTTCAGGAGCATGAGGGAAGTATAGCCCTGGATGCCCATGAGGAGGTTGTTGAAGTCGTGGGCGATGCCTCCGGCCAGGGTGCCGATGGCCTCCATCTTTTTCGCCTGGCGGAGACGGTTTTCCAGGATCGTCTGTTCGGTGATGTCCCTCAAGATGCCGATCAGACTGGAGACCTGTCCTTCGGCGTCGAAGCTGGGGCCGCCGCTGGCGCTGAAGATCCTTTCCCGCCCGTCCTTGGTGAAGAAGGTGCCGGGCCTGTCGGTAATGATCTTTTTTCCCTCCCAAACCCCCTCGAAAAGGGACTGAAACAGGGGCCGGTCTTCCTCTTTGAGAAAATCCCCGAAGGGCCTGCCCAAGGTCTCGGAGGCCGAATAACCCATGATCCTTTCCCAGGCCGGGTTGACATAGGAAAAGGTCCCTTCCCGGGTCAAGGCGTAAATGATGTCCGGACTGTTTTCGCTGATGGACCGGAAGCGTTCCTCGCTCTCCCGGATCTTGCGGAAGGTATGGGCATTGGAAAGGTTGATGGCGATCTGGGGGGCGATGCCCATGAGCAGGCTCAAATCCCCTTTGGTCAAGGGCCGTTTAGAGGTCTTGTTGTCCACTAAAAGGACCCCCAGCGATTCCTTTTTGAAGGCGATGGGGACGCAGATGAAGGCCTGGCTGCCCATGCGGCGAAGGAATTCCAGGCTGCGGGGGGAGATCCTTTTGACCACTTCTTCGGTGTTGTTGATGATGAACGGGGCCTGTTTGCGGAAGGACTCGACGACGATGCCGGTGGACTCTGGATTGTCCAGGCGAAATTCCACGTTCTGGATGTAGGACTCGTCGGACGGGTCGTAGCCGTACCCGGTGATGAAACGGAGTCTTTTCTTGTCCGCATCGGCCAGCATGATCATCCCCCGATCGAAATCCAGCCGCTTTTTCATGGCCTCCATGATGGCCTTGAGGGAGGCGTCGATATCGAGGATCATGGACAGGGTCTGACCGATCTCCTTGATCAAAAGGACCTCGTTATAGCGCCGGTTGGTCTGATGGAGCAGGGATTGGGCGGCCTCGCTTTCCCGGGTGATGTTTTCCAGAAGCTCCTTTTTTTCCACCTTTCCGCTGATGAAGAGGAGGATGAAATAGGCCAGTAAGGACCATTCGATCGTTCGCAACCAGGCCGATGGGGTCAGGAAAAAGTGGGTCCCTACCCCCAGGCCGATCAAGGCCACCAAGGCGGCCTTCTTCAGGACTTGAAGGACCGAGGTCGTGGTCCTGTCCCAGGTGACCACATAACGGCAGGCCCCGGCCCCTTGGTGGATGCATTCGGGGTGATCCACCCGGGCCAATTTCTTGGTATAGAGCTTGGCCATGACCTCGAGCATGCCGATGCGGTTTTGGCACTGAAAGGGGTTTTCCTTGACCCCTGGTTGAAGTTCTGCCAGGACCTCCACCTTCCTCCCCCTGAGTTTTCTCACCCTATAGGTGGCCGCCCGCGTCATCTTGTGGGCGATCTTTTCCGAAAGGAGATAGCTCGTCTTCGGGGAAAGGAATCCCAGGATATACCGCCGTATGGGACCCAGGGCGCTACCGGAGACGGAAAAGCGCCCGACCTCACGGGCCAGGTTGGGGTTGTCGGTGAGCTGGCTGAGCATCTCATGGAATCGGTCCACCTGGCGTTGGGTGAACCAACTCCCGCTTTCTTCCACTTCATCGGGTTCGATGCCGGCGAATTCCAGGATGTCGGCGGGGTCGATATGCGGGTAAAACTTACGCAGATATTCCACGTAGTTTTTGATGAGCCTGCTGTTGTAAAGCGGGGTTTCTTCCATGGTTCACTGAGTAAAGGTTGAAAGCAAAAGGGTAAAGAATTCAGGCACCGGCCAGGGCCAGGGGCTCCAACCGGACCGCCGCGGGTCCCCGGTAGGCCTTCCGGCGGGTCTCCTCCCTCGAGAAACGGGCTCGGCGAAAGGCCTCGACCATCGAACCGGAGACCGATCCCCCTTTTATCGGGATTTTTTCTCCTTTTCTTAAGAAATATCCTGTGCGGATCTCCCCGGAGAAGGCCCCGCTGACCGGATGGGGTTCGAAGTGGGAAAATCGTAAGATAAGAAAGACCGGTCCGTCCGTCAAGAGGTCGTCCAAGGGGTAGGTGCCGCAGGCGACCTCCACATTGGCAAAGTCGCCGGTGGCCTCTTCCCCGAGGTAGTCGGCGTAGCGCTTGGAATTCATGGGGGTGCGGAAAAGGTTTTCCTTAATGACCTCTACCCTCCGGAGGGGTAGGCCGTTGCCGTCGAAGGCCCGACTCTTCCAACCTCCGGGAAGGGAAGGGTCGCTGACCAGGGTCAGCGGTTCGCCCAAAAGGCCCTCGATCACCGGGGCCCCGATCTTCAATCGGGACCAGTTTTGGAATCGGGCCGGGCCGGAGGCCTGGAGGCAGAAAAAGGAAAAGAGCGTGTCCAAGGCCTCTTCGGCGAAGACCACGGGGAAGAATCCGGTTTGGGGCAGGCGGGCCCGACCGGCTTCGTCCGCATATCGGGCGTAGCGTTCGAGCATTTCCTCGAGGCGGAGATCCTCGTAAAAGACGGCCTGGAGAAGGCCTTCCCCTTCCCCCCCTGCAGAGGGCCCGCCCTCGGCCAAAAGGACGAAATCCACCGTGTACTCGCTGCGCCGTTCTTCCAGGTTAAGGCCGTTGGAGTTCAATAAAAGGAGTTCCCGGTCCTCGACGAAGATCTCCAAAGAACTCCTTTTCACCCCGGGCAGGTGCGGGCGGAGGAGGTCCTCTTCCACTCTTTTCAGGGTGCCGAAGGGGTCATGGCGGACGACGGGGTCGAAGGTCGTCACCTCGGGATAGGTCAGCCCTTTTTCCGGGAGGTCGAAGGGCGGGTTGGCCACCAGGGAAGCCATTTCCAACCCTTTAACCAATTTGTCCTCCATGGGATCCCCTTCGGCCAGGACGACCACCGCCTCGCCCAGAACCGTCCGACCCTGTTCCTCCCGCGTTTGGTAGAGGACGACCGTGATCCTTTGGCTTTCCACCACCCGTTGCGCTTCCGGACGGTCGAAGATGAGATATTTTTGGTAACTCTTTTTCTTTTGCCGGATCAGCTCCCAGGCCTTGAGCCCGGGAAGACCTTGGAGGATAGTGAGCACATCGGAGATATTCAAGGTATGGGAAGGCATGCCCGTAGATTGTGGGTTTACATTTTTAACAAAACATCTTACAATGCCCCTCGCCTTCAGTCAAGGAAAGAAACTTCCCGAGATACGGTCCATTTTCGGAAACGCGCCGTTTCATGAAAAAACTCCTCCTCATCAATCCCGTAGGGCAGAAGAGCGGTTTTTTGCTCAGTAAGTATTCCAATCACGCCCCTTTAGGCTTGGCCTATGTGGCGGCGGTCACCCCCTCCCATTGGGAAGTCCGAATCGCCGATGAAAACATCCGACCTTTTCAAATGGAAGAGGCCGATTTGGTGGGGATCACCGCCTTCACCAGCAACATCAACCGGGCCTACGAACTCGCCGCCTTTTATCGAAAAAAGAAGATCAAGGTCGTCTTGGGTGGCATCCACGCCTCCATGCTGCCGGAAGAGGCCCTTCAGTTCGCCGACGCCGTGGTCGTCGGTGAGGTGGAGGGGATTTGGGAGGAAGTGATCCGCGACTTCGAACACCACCGCCTTCGTCCTATATATCAGGGCCCGGTCCTTGACCTGAACGACTACTCCATCCTCCCCCGGCGGGACCTCTTGGACACGGGTTATGTGTGGAACTCCGTCCAGACCTCGCGGGGCTGCCCTTTCAATTGCACCTTTTGTTCCGTCTCCCGATACCTGGGGAGGACCTACCGCCAACGGCCGGCGGAAAAGGTGCTTGGGGAACTGGAGAGTATTCCCGGAGAGCGCATCGCCTTTTTGGACGACAACCTGATCGGCTACAGCCCGGAAAGCAAAAAAAGGGCCGCGACCCTCTTTTCCGGGATGATCGAACGGGGGTTGAAGAAAAAGTGGTGGATGCAGACCTCGATGAATGCGGCCGAGGACGATCAGTTGTTGCGGTTGGCCTCCGAAGCCGGTTGCATCTTCGCTCTGGTCGGTTTCGAGACCACCGATCCCCGGGTGCTTCAGGGCATGAAAAAAGGGGTGAATTTAAAAATAGGGGCCGAGAATTATAAAAAGGTGGTGGATAAGTTCCATCAACACGGCATCGCCGTCTTCGGCTCCTTCATCGTCGGCAATGATTTTGAATCGGCCGACTACTATAAAAAATTGGCCAAAGACCTGGTCCGCTCGGGCGTGGACATCGTTCAGATCAGCATCTTGACCCCGTTGCCCGGGACCGACTTGATGGAACAGCTCAAGAAAGAAGAGCGTCTCCTCTATCAGAATTTTCCCGAGGATTGGAAAAAATACCGCTTTTCCTATGTCGTTCACCGGCCCCAGGGGATGGAGGAGGAAACCATCTACCGGGGGGACAATTACCTCAAGAAAAAGATTTACGGTTTCCCCCTCTATCCTTACCGCCTTCTCCGCTCCTTCTGGGCCTTGAAAAACAGGGAGAATTTCCGCATCACCCTAAAATTCAACGAGGCCCTGAAACGGAGCTGGCGCCACGCCCATTATTATTCCACCTATCCCCACGATTTTTCTTCTTGAGCTTAAAAGGTCAGGGCCTGGGAGACCTCATCGAGGAGGCGGTTGAAGGTCTCCAAGGTCTCGGCAAACTGGGTCTCCAACTCCTTGATCCTGTCCTTGGCCCGGGCCAGTTCCTCCTCGAGGCGGTTTACTTCCTTCTGAAGCGCTTCTTTTTCCTGCCCGTATTGATCCAGATTTTCTTTCATGAAGTGAATGCGGTCCAATATTTCCTTTTTCCACCGTTCCACCGTCTCCTGAAGGGGCGGACCTTGAAAGACCCTCTCCTGAAAGGGGTCTTCATTGGGTAGAGGGGTTGCCTCGGTTTCGGGGAAGGTCTGGGGGGCGTTGGTTTCGAAGATGTCGTTCATCCTTTTTCTCCTTTTTGAAAAATGTTCATCTCCATTCAAACGGACGAAGGGGGATATAAGGTCTCTAAAAGGCGGATCACCTTGGTCAGGTCCCGCACGGCCGTGGTCTCGGGGGCGAAACGGGGTAGGGGCAGGCCCGTCCTCGCCGCTTCGGCGACTTTGGGGTCCTCCCGGACCATGACCGGGAGGAGAAAGCGGCCGTAATATTTCTTGAGGGCGTCCCGCGTCTCCCGGTCCAGGGGGCGATGGTTGTTCAGGCGGTTGAGGAGGATCCCGATCCGGTCGAAGCGGTAGCGGTAGTCCTCTTCCGTCTTTTTGAGAAAGGAAAAGAGGGTCTTCAGGCTGAGATAGGAATAGACCTCGGGCAGGGTGGGAACGATCAGGTTGCGTCCGGCGAAAAGGGCGTTATAGGTGATCAGATTGAGGTTGGCCCCCGTGTCCAGCAAGACCCAATCAAAGGCCGGGGTGGGCATGGCGGTCAAGGCGTCCTTAAGCCTCCATTCCCTCCAGGGCTGTTGAAAGAGGGCCGTGGGCAAGTCCAGATGACCTTCTGCGGCCGGCACGATGGAAAGGTGGGGATACGTTGTGGGCCGGACGGCCTCGGCCAGGGGGCGGCCTTGGATAAGGACCTCATAAAGGGATACCCCTCCATCCGAAGAGGGGAGATCGAAGGAACGGCTCAGATGTCCTTGGGGATCGAGGTCGATCAAAAGGACCGAGCGGCCTTTTTGCGCGAGGAGCCAACCCAGGGCGCCCACCAGACTGGTCTTCCCGGTCCCTCCCTTCAGACTGAAAAAGGTGATGGAAGTCATTTCCTTCGTCCTTTCCTTTGCCGCCGTCGTCGGCCGGGATTCTTGGGTAACCCCGGGTCAACGGTCTTCAAAGAGTTTGCCCTGGCCTTCCCGCCCCCATCTTTTTCCGAAATGACGATAGGCCAGGGGTGTGGCCACCCGACCCCTGGGGGTCCGGTTCAAGAAGCCGCATTGAATCAGAAAGGGTTCATAGACATCTTCCAAGGTATCCTTTTCCTCGCCCAGGGCCACAGAAAGGGCCTCGATGCCCACCGGACCGCCGTCGAATTTTTCGATGACCGTCAAAAGCAGGCGGCGGTCCATCTTGTCCAGCCCTAAGTGATCCACTTCCAACATCTTAAGGGCCTCCCGGGCCACTTGGAGGGAGATTCTTCCGCCCCCTTTGACTTGGGCGTAGTCCCGCACCCTTTTGAGGAGGCGGTTGGCCACCCTCGGGGTCCCTCGCGACCTGCGGGCGATCTCCATTAGGCCTTCCTCCTCCACCGGGGTATTGAGGATCTCCGCCGACCGCCTGAGGATGATCTTGAGCTCCTCGGCCGAGTAAAAATCCACCCGCAGGATGATGCCGAAGCGGTCCCGAAGGGGCGGGGTGAGGAGACCGGCTCGGGTCGTGGCCCCGATGAGGGTGAAGCGGGGCAGATCGAGCTTGATCGAACGGGCGCTGGGGCCTTGGCCGATGAGGATGTCCAACTGGAAGTCTTCCATGGCCGGATAGAGGATCTCTTCGACGACATGGTTCAGGCGGTGGATCTCGTCTATGAATAAGCAGTCTCGGGGCTTGAGGTTGGTGAGCAGGGCCGCCAGGTCCCCCGGCCGTTCGATCACCGGACCGGAAGTCCCTTTCAAGGAGACCTTGAGTTCGTGGGCGATGATGTTGGCCAGGGTGGTCTTGCCCAGGCCGGGAAAGCCGTGGAGCAAGACGTGGTCCAGGGCCTCCCCCCTTTCCCGGGCGGCCTGGATGAAGATCCTCAGATTGTTTTTGACCTCTTCCTGTCCGACGAAATCGGCCAGGCCTTTGGGGCGGAGGCCGGCCTCGAGGAAGCGTTCTTCGTCAGTCAGTTCCGGGGTGAGGAAACGGTCGTTCTTCATCGGGAAAGGTTCTTCAACGCTTTGCGCAAGAGTTCTTCCAGGGACGGGGTGCCGTCGATTTCCTGGCCTGCCCGGGTCAGGGCCTTTTCGGCCACGGATTTCAGATAACCCAAGTTGATCAGGGCCGAAAGGGCGTCTTCATAGACCGCCTCCATGGCCGGGGTCTTGGTTTGACTCGTAAGGGACTCCCCGCCCAGGTCCAGTTTCCTTACCTTGTCTTTTAACTCCAGGACGATCCGTTCGGCCGTCTTTTTCCCGACCCCGGGGATGCGTTGGATGCGGGCCGTGTCTTCCTTAAGCAGGGCCTGGTTCAGTTCCCTGGGAGAGATGCCCGAGAGGATATTTAAGGCCACCTTGGGTCCCACCCCGGAAACGCCGAGGAGGAGAAGGAAGATCGTCTTTTCTTCCGGAGTCAGGAAACCGAAGAGTTGGATGGCGTCCTGCCGGACATGGGTGTGGATATACAGTCGCACCTCGGCCTCCGGGGCCGGCAGTTCATAAAAGGAGGAGAGGGGGACCGAGACCTGATAACCGACCCCTTGGGCCAGGACCACGATCGAGTCCGGCGATTTATGGAGCAACCGTCCTTCCAGGAAGGCGATCATGGGTTACCTTTTCAGCGGATAGACCCAGTTCAAGTGACAGATGGCCGCGGCCAGGGCGTCGGAGACATCCCGGTTGGGCAAGGTGGGGATGCCTAAAAGGACCTGGACCATATCCGAAACCTGGTTTTTTTCCGCCCGTCCATACCCGGTGACCGCTTTCTTGATCTCCAGGGGGCTGTATTCGAAAACTTCCAGCCCCCATTCCACGGCCGTCAACAAGACCACCCCGCGCACATGTCCCAAAACCAGGGCGCTGTGGAGGTTTTTGGCGGCGAAGACCTGCTCCAGGGCCAAATCGGTAGGCCGGTGGAGGCTGATGATTTCTCCCAAGGTCTGGTGGAGCTTCTTCAGCCTCAAGGGCAGGGAAGGCAGCGCGGTCAAGCGGACGGATCCGCTAAAGATATGGTGCATCCCCTCATCGGATTTCTCGACGACCCCGAAGCCGGTGACTTGAGAGCCGGGATCCACCCCTAAGGTGCGACCGGGAGGGCGCAAAGGCATCCGTCAGCCGAGGGCCTCCATGACCTTGTCCGGGATGTCGAAGTTGGAATAGACATGCTGGATGTCGTCATGCTCTTCCAGGGCCTCCATGAGACGGAGGACTTGTTCGGCGTTTTTCCCGTCCACGGTGATGGTGTTCTTGGGGAGCATGGTGATTTCGGCCACTTGAGGGGTCCACTGCTTTTGTTCCACCGCGGCGCGGACCTTTTCGAAGTTCTCGACGGAGGTGATCACCTCCCATTCGTTCTCTTGTTCCCGTATGTCCTCGACCCCGGCCTCCAAGCCCCATTCCATCAAGGCCTCTTCGTCGATTTGATTTTTATCGAAAACGATATACCCCTTTTTTTCGAACATCCAGGCCACGCAGCCCGTCTCGCCCATGCTCCCGCCGTTTTTGGTGAAGATGTGGCGAAGGTCGGCCACGGTTCGGTTCTTGTTGTCGGTCAGGACCTGGGCCAGGATGGCCACGCCGCCGGGGCCGTACCCTTCATACATCACTTCTTCGTAAGCCGCTCCTTCTTGTTCCCCTGTTCCCTTCTTGATGGCCCGTTCGATGTTTTCCTTGGGCATGTTTTCGCTTTTGGCCAGGGCGATGGCCGCCCTCAGCCTGGGATTCCCTTCCGGATCCCCTCCGCCTATACGGGCGGCCACCGTAATTTCCTTGATGATTTTGGAAAAGATTTTCCCTCTCTTGGCGTCGGCGGCCCCTTTCTTCCGTTTGATGGTGCTCCATTTGGAATGGCCGGACATACCTTCCTCCTTGTTTTAGACTACGCCATCGCTGTTTTCTTCAGGTCTCCCTTTAAACCCTCTGGCGACCAAAAAGATTTCGGGACTCCCGGAGCGGGAGCTCTTGGGTTTGTGCAGGCGCACCCCTTCAAAGTGTCGACCCAGCTCCCGGGAAAATTCCTTGAGGTCGGGCCCTTCGAAGATCTTCAATACCAAATCTCCCCCTTTTTTCAACAAAAAGGTCGCGACCCGGAGGGCCTGCCGGTTCAAGTCCAGGGAGCGCTGCTGATCCAGCCACTTGACTCCGCTCGTTTGGGGCGCCACATCGCTTAGGACCACATCGGTTTGCCCGATCCAATCGCCGAAGGCCTCCCGGCCGACGGAGGCCAGGTCGGCCTGGATAAACAGGGCGTTGGACGGCAAGGGAATGGTCGGCCTCTTTAGATCCAATCCCAAGACCCGTCCTTCCGGTCCTACAAGGTGGGAACAGAATTTCAACCAGGAACCGGGATGGCTTCCCAGGTCCACGACCCTTTGTCCGGGCCGGACCAGTCGGTATTTGTCCTGAATTGCTTTTAATTTATAAACCGAACGGGCGGGGAATCCCTCTTCCTTGGCCCGGGCGCGATAAGGATCTTTTACAGACGGATGGACCATAGCCGACAGGTACCCGTGACCCAGGAATCTTTCAACGATCTTAATCGGTTCATCATAACCATATCTCGCTCTTTTTTGCAACGGGAAAGATAAAAGGTGTCCTTGGGTCCGGGAAAAGGGGGCTCCTCCGGGACGAACAGTGAAAGGACGGCCGGTCCTCCCTCCCGGAGGAGCAAAAAGGGTTTTTTGAATGTTGAAGGTGAAAAGGAAAAGATGGGGAAAAGATGGACCGAAGGATACCGGCCGATGGGTTACCGGGATGAGGGGCTCAACCGTTCTTTTTTTGCCAGTATTCCCGGAATTCTTGGGCGTATTTTTCCACCCAGTCCCATACGGCCTTGTCCCCCAGATCGTACCCGGCCTTTTCCGATTCGATCCATTTATGCTTCAGGATCTCCTCCAGTTCCTTGCGCAAGATTTCCGTCTGGGTCATTTTCTTTTCTTGCTCCTCCATGGTCTCCCATAATCCGCCTTCAGATCAGGTGATTTTCCCTAAAGCTGAAATGGCCTTCCCGGCCGATGATCAGGTGGTCGTGAACCTTGATCTGCAGGTTTTCGGCCGCCTGGACCAGGGTCCGGGTCAATTCCCGATCTTCCGAAGAGGGGGTGGGGGATCCGCCCGGATGATTGTGGACCAGGATCAAGGCCGTGGCCTTCAAGGCCAAGGCCCGTTCCATCACCTTCCGGGGATAGACCACGGCCTGGTCCACCGTCCCTTCTTGGAGGACCTCCTCTTCAATGACCTGATTGCGCGTATTCAAGTAAATCAAACGGAATTGCTCGTCCTTCAGCCATTCCATTTTGGATCGTAAGTAGGCGATCAGGTCCCCGGGTGAAGCGATGACATCCCGGCATTCAAAGAGGTTCTCCCGCAAGGTCCTTTCTCCGGCCGCCTTGATCAACTTGATAAGGATGGCGCTGTGTTCCCCAATGCCTTCGACTTCGGTCAAGCGCTCCAAAGGGGCTTCGAAAATCCCCCTAAGGGAACCGAAGGTCTTCAAAAGTTTCTTGGCCAGCGGCTTGGTGTCCTTTCGGGCCAAGGCGTAAGTCAGGATGAATTCCACCACCTCGTGATCCGAAAATCCGTCCAAGCCCAGACGGGTAAAACGGTCCTTCAGTCTTTTCCTGTGACCGATGTAATGGGGAACTTCCTCCGGGAGCAGAATGGCCTTGCCCTCCTCAACCCGAATTATCCCATTTGTTCAAGGGGTTAAAAGATCGGTCCCCTGTTTTAAGGGGATTCTTAAAGGGTGGACTATAGCATAAGAAAGGGAGAAAAGACAATTTTTTTCGACAGGTCTCAGGACCCGAAAAACCGCTTTGTTTTTCCCGCGGCCGTAAGGAGTATTGACAGGGTCGTTTCCAAGGCGGTAAGGTGGAAAAAATCAAGGGGTCCCCCCGGAAAGGAGTTGATCTTCGGCCCGATCCATCCGTTTTGTTTCAGGCCGTCAGAAAAGGAAAAATGATCATCGTCTTAAAACCCGCCGCCACCAAAAAGGATGCCGATGAGATCATTGCCCGCATCGCCGCCCTCGGCTTGAAACCCTTGTACATGCCCGGGACGGAAAGGACGGTCTTGGGGGCCATCGGTGACGAAAGGGTCATAGCCGGTCTCCATTTGGAGAGCCATCCCCTCGTGGAAAAGATCACGCCGATCCTGACCCCTTATAAAATGGTCAGCCGCGATCTCCATCCGGAGGACACAATCGTCCGCATCGGCGATGTTGAGGTGGGCGGGAAGAGGATCACCATCATTGCCGGTCCATGCGCGGTGGAGAGCCGGGAACAAATGGAAGAAACGGCCCGGGCGGTCAAGGAGGCCGGGGCCCATGGCCTGCGGGGAGGGGCTTTCAAGCCCCGTTCCAGTCCGTACAGTTTTCAGGGGCTGGGGATGAGGGGATTAAAGATCTTGAAAGAAGTGGGCGAGGCCACCGGTTTGGCCGTGGTCACCGAGGTCCTCGAGGCCGGCGACGTCCCGGCCGTGGAAGGCCTGGCCGATGCCCTGCAGGTGGGGGCCCGGAACATGCAGAATTTTCGTCTCTTGACCCGGTTGGGACGGAGCCGCAAGCCGGTCATCTTGAAACGGGGTATGGCCGCTACGGTGGAAGATTTGCTCCTGGCCGCGGAATACATCGTCACCGAGGGCAATCCCAATGTCATCCTCTGTGAACGCGGCATTCGTACCTTTGAAACGGCCACTCGAAACACCCTCGATTTGAACGCCGTCCCCTATCTGAAACAGAAGAGCCATCTGCCGGTGATGGTGGACCCGTCCCACGGCACAGGGGTCCGGGACCTGGTCGCCCCCATGGCCAAGGCCGCCTTGGCCTGCGGCGCCGACGGGCTGTTGATCGAAGTCCACCGTAATCCCAAAGAGGCCCTTTCCGACGGTCAGCAGTCCCTTTATCCCCACCAGTTCATGAAATTGATGAAGGAACTCCGACCCCTGGTCCGGGCCTTGGGGAGGGAAATGTAAACTTGAGGAATGAGGAACGAGGAGCGAGGAGCGAGGAAGAGGGAAGGAATATAGGGAAGTGGAAGAGACGAGACCCTGCGTCATCACCTTGAGCACCGATTTCGGCTTGGAGGACCCCTATGTGGGGGTGATGAAGGGGGTGATCTTGGGGATCAATCCCAGGGCCCGCATCGTCGACCTCACCCATGCCTTGTCTCATCACCGCCTTAAGGAGGCGGCCTTCATCCTTTCCTCGGCCTATGCCTACTTCCCGCCGGGGACCGTTCACCTGGCCATTGTCGATCCGGGGGTGGGAGGAGAGCGCCGCATCCTCGTTGTCCACGATAGGCAGGGGATCTGGATCGCCCCCGACAACGGGATCCTGACCCTGGTATTGAGAAATCATCCTCGGGCCGACATCTTCCATCTGACCAACCGAAAATTTTTTCTCAAAGAAATCTCCTCCACCTTCCACGGTCGGGACATTATGGCCCCGACCGCCGCCCATATCAGCCTGGGGACCCCTCCAGACGCATTGGGGGAAAAGGTCCATGATCCCGTGCTATTGGAATTTCCCGAGCCGCAACAAACCGAAGACCGCCTTCTCGGACAGGTCCTTTGGGCCGACCATTTCGGAAATCTCATCACCAACATCAACCGGGAAATGATCGTCCGAACAAATCCGGAGGGTCGACCGACGGTTCGGATCGATGGGCGGACCATTGGTCGGATTCATTCGACCTACTCCGATGTCCCTCGGGAGGCCTTGTTGGCCTTGATCGGAAGTACGGGCTATCTGGAAATCGCCTGCAATCAGGGGCGGGCGGCGGACCGCTTAGGTTACCGATCCGATCACGTCATGGCCGTGGAGGTCTGTTTCGAGTAGTCAGGGTCTTCCCGGATCAATCATCCTCCCCCATTTCCGCCACCACTTCCCTTTTCTTTTTCACCCAGGGCAGCAGGGGCAGAACCAAAAGGGTCAGGACACCCAGGCAGATGACCAGGGAAATGGGACGGGTGAAGAAGATGGCGGGGCTGCCGTTGGACATGATCAGGGACTGGCGCAAGGCGTGCTCCATCATCGGCCCCAGGACCAAGGCCAAGACCAACGGGGCGGCCTCGTAATCGAATTTTTTCATCAGGTAGCCCAGCCCGCCGAAGACGAGCATCAAACCGATCTCGGCCACATTGTTGTTCAGGCTGTAGACGCCGATGAGGCAGAAGAGCAGAATGAGGGGGAAAAGGACCGGATAGGGGATCTTCAAAATCTTCACCCAAAGGCCGATGAGAGGGAGGTTCAAGACCAGGAGCATGACATTGCCGATGTACATGCTGGTCACCGCCCCCCAAAACAGATCGGGATGCTGTTTGATGAGCATGGGCCCGGGCTGCATGCCGTAGATGATCAAGGCCCCCAGGAGCATGGCCATGACGGCGTTGGAGGGCAGCCCAAGGGTGAACAAGGGGATGAAGGCCCCGCCGGTGGCGGCGTTGTTGGCCGATTCCGGACCGGCTACTCCTTCGATGATTCCGGTGCCGAACTTTTCCGGATGTTTGGAGACCTTTTTTTCCACCGCATAGGAGACGAAAGAGGAGATCACCGCCCCGCCGCCGGGCAGGATCCCCAAAAAGAAGCCGATCACCGAGCCGCGGAGGATGGGCCAGATGCTGTCCTTCCAATCCTTCAGGGTGGGCAAGAGGTTTTTGATCTTGGTCTGGAAGACCTCTTGTTTTAAACCGGCCTCGACATTGATCAGGACCTCGGAGATCCCGAAAAGGCCCATGACCACCGGGACCAGGCCCACGCCGTCGGTCAAAAAATAAAACCCCAAAGTGAAACGGGGGGTGGCGGTCATGATGTCCATGCCCACCAGGCCGAGGAAGAGACCGAAGGCGGCCATAAGGAGGGCCTTGGTCATGGAGCCCCCGGCTAAAAAGGTAAGGATGACCAACCCCAGGAGCATGAGGGAGAAATATTCGGGCGGTCCGAATTTCAGGGCCATTTCGGCCAGGGGCGGGGCCAGAAACATCAGACCGATGATGGAGACCGTTCCGGCGATGAAGGAGCCGAAGGCGGCCATGCCCAGGGCCGGTCCGGCCCGTCCCTTGCGGGCCATTTGATAGCCGTCCAGACAGGTGACCACCGAGGCCGCCTCCCCGGGGATGTTGACCAGGATGGAGGTGGTGGAACCGCCGTACATGGCCCCGTAATAGATCCCGGCCAGCATGATCACCGCCGCCACCGGAGAGACGTGGAAGGTGCTGGGCAGGAGCAAGGACATGGCCGCCACGGGTCCGAGACCGGGCAATACCCCCACGAGGGTTCCGATCAGGACCCCGAGGAAGCAGAAGAAGAGGTTCATGGGGGCCAGGGCCACCTGAAAACCAAGGAGTATGTTGTTCAGGATGTCCATCGATCAGAATCCCAGAAAGCCGGCGGGGAGCTGGGCCTGTAGCCAGACTTGAAAGATGATGTAGGAACCCCCGGAGGCCAAGGCGGCCCCGATCAAGGTCTTCCCCCAACTCCTCGGCTCCATGACCCGGAGGAGAAAGGCGAGCAACCAAAAGGTGTCTAAAAGAAAACCCAAGGTGCGCAAGAGGAGCGTATAGAGGACCAAGGCCCCCATGACCATGACCACGGCCGTCCACCCCTTGGTCGACCAGAGATCCGTTAAGCCGTTCTTGACCCGGCCGCCCGCTTGTTGAAAAAAGACCAGGGCGGCCAGACCCATCATGACCAGACCGGTCAAGAAGGGGAGAAAACCCGGGCCGGGGGCGGAAGGGGTCCCCAGCCCGTATTTACCGGAAGCGGCGGCGACGGCCAACCCGACGGCGAACCAAAAGAGGCTCGAACGCTGGTCGTTATTTTTCATGGGATCATTTCTTGAGGCCCAGACCCAGGCTTCGGATCAGTTCCCCCGTTTCCTGATAGTCCTTGTGGATCAGTTTGGTCAGGGCCTCGCTGCCCAGATAAGCGGTGGGTAAATCGAATTTATCCATGGCCTCCAAAAAGGCCTTGGATTTCATGGCCTGGGCGAAGGCGTTTTGCAATTTCTCCACCACTTCCTTGGGCATCCCGGCCGGGCCCATAAAGGCCAGTCCGGAGTGGACCGAAAAATTGATCCCTTTTTCTTTCAGGGTGGGGACATTCGGGAAGGCCTTCATCCGTTGGTCGGTACAGACCACCAAAAGGCGGAGTTTCCCGGCCAGGACGTGTTCCTTCCATTCCGGGGTCTGGGAGACCACCTGGACATGCCCGCCCAAGAGGGCGGCCACGGCCTGGGTCCCGCCGGCGAAGGGCACGTGATCCCACTTGATCCCGTAGCGTTTGGCCAAATATTCCATAACCAGGTGTTGACCCGAACCCAGGCCGGAAGTGGCGTATTTGATCTTGTTCGGGTTTTTTTGGGCGTAATCCAACAATTCCTCAAGGGTCTTCCAGGGAGAGTCGGCGGCGACGACGATGCCGTACTGATAGAGGCCGTACTGCATGATGAAGGTGAAATCCTTGAGAGGATCATAGGGTACGGCCTGGAGGTGAGGGATGCGGCAGAAGTTGGCCGTGGGGGCATTGTAGATAGTGTAGCCGTCGGGTTTGTCCGTTTTGGTCCTGGCCAAAACCAAGGTCCCCGAGGCCCCGACCTGATTGCTGCAGATGACCGGTTGCTTCAGGATGTTGGAAACCTCAGCGGCCAAGGCCCGGGTGGTCAAGTCCGTGGACCCGCCGGCGGCGTAACCGATGAGGATGTTGATCGGTTTTTCCGGATACCCCGCAGCGAGGGCCGGGAAGGAAAAGAGGATGAACACCAAAACCGCCCAAACGACTCCCATTATACCGCGTTTCATCGCCTTGCTCCTTTCGTCCGTTTCGGGATGGATTGAGAAGAAACACCTCTTTTCCATTACCTGGATCAAGGAAAATTTGTCAAGCAGTTATTTGTTGAGGGTTAAAAAAGAAGGTCACGATGAAATTGGACACTTTTTTTAGAAAGGCGGTTGATTTTCTCGAGGAGGCGGGCCGGTTCCCTCTTTTCCCATAAGCAAAGAAGGCTTTACTTTTTAGATGGAATTCTTTAAAATTATCATTTTTAACCGATTAAAATACGGATCGGGGTATCGAAAAGAGGAGAAAAGGATGAAAAATTTCGGCGACCTTATGCAGCAGGCCAAAAAGATTCAAAACCGTTTGGCTCGGATCCAGGAAGAAATGGCCGAAAAGACCGTCGAGGCCTCGTCCGGAGGGGGGATGGTCACGGTTACGGCCAACGGCCGTCAGGAGGTGGTCTCCATCAAGATCGAACCCGAGGTGGTCAATCCCGACGACGTGGAGATGCTTCAGGATCTGATCCAGGCGGCGGTCAATGACGCCCTGCGTAAGTCCCAGGAAATGGTCTCCCAGGAAATGGCCAAGATCACCGGAGGGATAAAGATCCCGGGACTATTTTAACGCATGGGAACTTCTTTATATCCCCCACCCTTGGCCCGCCTCATCGCCTCCTTTTCCCGCCTGCCGGGGATCGGAGAAAAGACGGCCACCCGCTTGGCCCTGCATATCCTGCGCCGACCCGAGAGCGAGGCCCTGGAACTGGCCCGCAGCCTGACGGAGGTCAAGGAAAAGATCCGCTCCTGTTCGATCTGCTTCAATCTGACCGAAGAAGACCCCTGTCCGTTGTGTCGAAGTCAGGAGCGGGAGACGGGGATCCTCTGTGTGGTCGAAGGACCGGGTGATCTTTTGGCCTTGGAGAAGGCGGGGGGGATCCGAGGGAAATACCATGTTTTGCAAGGGACCCTCTCCCCCCTCGACGGCGTAGGACCCAAGGACCTGCGCATTCGGGAGCTGATGGACCGCTTGGATCGGGAAAACATCCGGGAGGTGGTCTTGGCCGTCAATCCCACGGCCGAGGGCGAGGCGACGATCTCTTTTCTCGTCGAACAAATACGGGCCAGGAAGCCGGATGTCCGCCTGACCCGCATCGCTTATGGGATCCCTATGGGCGGGGACATCAAATACATGGACAACCGGACCTTGAAAACGGCCTTGGAAAGTAGGAGGGAGACATAACATGTCATCGGCGGCATGGAAGAAAGGTGCGGAAGTCATCATCGAAATTTTGAAGGAAGAGGGGGTGGAGGTGCTCTTTGGGTTTCCCGGGGGTGCGGTCATTCCTTTATATGACGCCCTTTACCAAAATCCGATCCGCCACATTTTAACCCGCCATGAGCAGGGGGCGGTCCACGCCGCCGACGGTTATGCCCGGGCCACTGGGAAAGTAGGGGTCTGTATCGCCACCTCCGGACCCGGGGCGACCAACTTGGTGACGGGTTTGGCCAATGCCTATATGGATTCCGTGCCTTTGGTGGCCTTGACCGGTCAAGTTCCCACTTCCATGATCGGCAACGACAGTTTTCAGGAAGCCGACATCTACGGCATCTCCATTCCCATCACCAAATACAACTACTTGGTGAAGGACGTCAACGATCTGCCCCGGGTGATCAAAGAAGCCTTCTTTTTGGCCCGCACCGGTCGCCCCGGACCGATCCTCATTGATTTGCCTCGGGATATCCAGGACGGCAAACTCAAGTACAAACCTATCAAGGAAGTCCACATCCCCAGCTATCATCCTACGGTCAAGGGGCATCCCAAACAGATCGAACACATGGTGCGGGCCTTAAAGGAAGCGGAAAGGCCGGTAGTTTATGCCGGGGGTGGCGTCATTGCTTCCCGGGCCGAAGAAGAGTTGACCGCCTTTGTCCGAACCGCTCAGGTCCCGGTGACCACCACCTTAATGGGCAAAGGCTGTTTCCCGGAAGACGATCCCCTTTCCTTAGGCATGCTGGGCATGCATGGGACCCGCTATGCCAATTATGCGGTCTACCATTCCGATTTGATTCTTGCCGTGGGGGCCCGGTTCGACGATCGGGTGGCCGGCGACGTCAAGCAATTCGCCCCTCAGGCCAAGATCGTTCATGTCGACATCGATCCGGCGGAGATCGGGAAACGGATCAATGTGGCTATCCCCATAGTCGGGGACGTCAAAAGCGTCCTGGGACAGGCCCTGGGCAAAATTAAGAAGATGGAGCATAAGGCCTGGTTGGAGCAGATCGACCGCTGGAAGCAGGAGTTCCCCCTGCGTTACAAGGCTAACGGTAAACTGAAGCCCCAATACGTCTTGGAATGCATCAACCGGATCAAAGATCCGCAGGCCGTGGTCTGTACCGATGTGGGCCAACATCAAATGTGGGCGGCCCAATATATCACCGTCCGCAAACCGAGAACCTTCATATCCTCTGGGGGCTTGGGGACCATGGGATTCGGCTTTCCGGCGGCCGTCGGGGCCCAGATCGGTTGTCCGGAAAAGACGGTCTTCCTCGTATCCGGAGACGGCAGTTTTCAGATGAATATCCAGGAACTGGCTACGGCCCGAAGCTACAACGTTCCGGTAAAGATCTGCATTTTCAACAACGGCTACCTGGGCATGGTGCGGCAGTGGCAGGAACTTTTCTGGGGAAAACGCTACTCCCAAACCCGTTTTGAGTTCAATCCCGATTTCGTCAAGGTGGCGGAAGGCTACGAAATCCCGGGCCGGACGGTCCATTCTCCGGAAGAGGTCCTTCCCGCCCTGGAGCAGGCGTTGTCGGTGAAGGGTCCTTTCCTTATTGATTTTCATGTCGAGCCGGAAGAAAACGTCTTTCCCATGGTTCCGGCCGGAAAAGGTATCTGTGAAATCTTGGAGGAATGTTGATCATGCGTCAGGTCATTTCCGTTTTGGTCCGCAATCATCCGGGGGTCCTTTCCCATGTGGCCGGTCTCTTTGCCCGCCGGGCTTACAACATCGAAAGCATCGTGGCCGGTGTGACCGAGCGGCCGGACATCACCCGTATCACTTTGGTGGTCACCGGAGACGAGGCCATTTTGGAACAGGTAAACAAACAGCTACGCAAATTGATCGATGTGATCGGGGTGGTGGACCTGAAATATTCCCAATCCATCACCCGGGAGCTGATCCTCATGACCGTCTATCTACCCCCAGAAAAAAGGGTGGAATTGATTCAGGTGGCCAATGCCTTCGGCGCGACTATCGTCGACATTTCCGAGCGCACCGCCACTTTGGAATTTTCAGGGAACGAACGCCGTATCAACACCTTACTCATGGCTTTGGAACCCTTCAAGATCAAAGAGATCGCCCGCACCGGCTTGATCGCTTTGCCTTTGGAAAGCGTGGTTTCCGATAATCGTGAATTTTTAGCCTAAGGCGAATAAATTTTTCTTGACAGTTTTCGGATTTTTATAATAAAAATAAAACTTTTATTAAAAGGATAAATGTTTTCGGGACAAAAACCATGATCGAAGTTCGATTTCACGGACGGGGCGGCCAGGGAGCGGTTACTTCAACTGACTTGATGGCTCAAGCGATTATTGAGGAAGGGCGTTATGCTCAGGCCTTTCCCCTTTTCGGGCCGGAACGGCGCGGCGCACCGGTTTTGGCTTTCATGCGGGCCGGAGAGGAACCGATTCGGATCCGCTCCAAGGTTTACCATCCGGATGTTGTGGTCGTCCTGGATCCCACTTTGTTGCCCATCGTGGAGGTGACCTCGGGATTGAAACCCGAGGGCCTCTTGATCATCAATACGCATAAGACGGTGGAAGAGGTCCGGAATATTCTCGGGTATTCGGGGCGTTTGGCCTTGGTGGATGCCTCCCGCATCGCCATGGAGGAGATGAAGGTGCCCATCACCAACACGACCATGCTGGGGGCCTTGATCCGGGCGACGGGATTGGCCCAAATGGCCTCGATGGACCGTCCTCTGGAAAAACGGTTCGGCAAGATCGCCGAGAGAAACAAAAGGGCCATGCAAAGGGCCTATGGGGAAACTGTAATTGAGGAGTAGATGCCGTGGCCAAAATAGACGCTTTACATCCCTGGAGAGAAACACCATTAGGAGGCGCCATCCAGGATGCAGGTAACGCCAGACAGTTCAAAACCGGCGATTGGCGTTCCCAAGAACGACCGAAGACTGACTACGAAAAGTGTATCAAATGCGGATTCTGTTGGGTCTATTGTCCGGATATGGCTTATACTTTAAGGGATGATGGTTTCTATGAATGGAACGGCGATTATTGCAAGGGTTGCGGCATCTGCGCCCGGGAATGCCCAAAAGAGGCCATTCAAATGATTGCGGAGGAAGTGTAGCCATGTCCGTTAGAAAAGGGATGGAGGTATCCATCGCCGTTGCTGAAGCCGTCAAATTGGCCAAGGTGGATGTGATTGCCGCATATCCCATCACCCCCCAAACCCATATCGTCGAACACCTTTCCGAGCTGGTGGCCGACGGCGAACTGGAGGCCGCTTTCATCCCCGTGGAATCGGAGCACTCGGCCTTAAGCGCCGTGGTGGGGGCTGCCGCCGTGGGGGCCAGGAGTTATACGGCCACCGCCTCCCAGGGGCTGGCTTTAATGCACGAGATCATGTTTATCGCCTCCAGTTTGCGGCTGCCCATGGTCATGACCGTGGTCAACCGGGCCTTGTCGGCGCCGATCAATATCTGGAACGACTTGAGCGATATCATGGCCGAAAGGGATACGGGCTGGATTCAATTGTTCGCCGTCAACGGTCAAGAGGCCGTGGACCTGACCTTGCAGGCCTTCAAAATCGCCGAGGATCCCAGGGTTTTGCTGCCGGTAGTGGTCAATCTGGACGGATTCATCTTGAGCCACGTCATCGAGTCGGTGGAGCTGCCCGATCAGGAGGCCGTGGACCGATTTTTGCCGGTCTTTCAACCTACCCTTCGATTGGATCCGGACCGTCCCGTGAGCATGGGGGCATTCGGGAGCCCCGATGTCTTCATGGAAGTGAAGAAGCAGGTCGAGGAGGCCTTGATCGGATCCCAGGAAGTGGTGGCCGAGGTCTGGAGGGATTTTGAAAAAGCCTTCGGAAGGTCTTATCAAGCGGTGGAAAGGTATAAGACCCAAGGGGCGGAAACCCTCTTGGTGACCATGGGCAGCATCAGCGAAACGGCCATGACGGCCGTGGATGGGATGAGGGAAAAGGGGCAAAAGGTGGGCTTGATCCACATCCGCCTCTGGCGGCCTTTCCCCTTCCGGGAATTTTTCCAGGCCATTGAAGGGGCCAAGGTCTTGGCCGTGGTGGACCGGGCCTTGTCTCCCGGCGGTCCCGGCGGTCCGGTGGGATTGGAGATCAAGTCGGCCTTGTTCGATCGAAGGGAACGCCCTTATGTGGCCGATTTCGTGACCGGTCTGGGTGGAAGGGATCTGACCGAAGAGATTTTTGAAGAGATAGCGACCAAGGCGGAACAATATGCCCGGTCCGGGGAAGCCATGCGCTATGAAATGATTGGAGTGCGCGAGGAATGATTACAAACGAGCCGAAGGATTTCAAAAGATTTACACCCAAGACCCTGCCCCAAGAAGAAATCATCGTTTCCGGCCATCGAGCCTGTCAGGGCTGCGGGGAGGTGCTGGCCCTTCGCCTGGTGGGCAAGGCCATCGGCACTCCCATGATCGTGGTCAGCGCCACGGGGTGTATGGAGATCATCTCTTCCCCCTATCCGCAGACGGCCTGGGCCGTGCCCTGGCTTCATGTGGCCTTTGAAAACGCCGCGGCCGTCGCTTCGGGAGTCGAGGCGGGTTTAAAAACCTTGATGGCCAAGGGCCGGATCCCCCGGAGAAAGATCGCCGTGGTGGCCTTTGCCGGCGACGGGGGAACGGCCGACATCGGTCTTCAATCCCTGTCCGGGGCCATGGAGCGGGGGCACGATTTCGTTTATGTCTGTCTGGACAATGAAGCCTATATGAACACCGGTATTCAGCGGTCCAGTTCCACCCCCTACGGCGCCATGACCACCACCTCGCCGGCCGGCAAGGTCATCGGAGGGCAGACCACCTGGAAAAAGAATCTGGCCGCCATCATGGCCGCCCATAATATCCCCTATGTGGCCACGGCCTCCCCGGCCTATCATTTGGATTTGATGAACAAGGCCAAAAAGGCGGCCATGATAAAAGGGCCGGCTTATCTCCATGTCTATTCACCCTGTCCCACCGGATGGAGGCACGGAACCGATTTGGCCATCGAGGTCAGCCGCTTGGTGGTGGAGACCAATATTTTCCCCTTGTATGAAGTCATTGACGGGAAATATGTGGTCCGGAAAAACACCAAGCCCAAGCCGGTGGAGGAATATCTGAAGATTCAACGCCGTTTCAGTCACTTGACTCCCGAGATGATCCAGACTATCCAAAAGAGGGTGGATGAGGAATATGAAAAGCTGTTGAAGCTGGAAGTCGCCACCCAAGGGCTGGAAGGGCGGGAGGGGCCCAAGGAAGAGGCGGCGAAAAAAGATTAAAGGAAAGACTTGATTTCGGAAAAGTTTTTTTGTAAATAAAGAGCAGTTCAAATTCCCCGGTAGCTCAGTCGGCAGAGCGGGTGGCTGTTAACCACTTGGTCGGGGGTTCGAGTCCCTCCCGGGGAGCCAGATATATCCGACCGGAAAACCGATCGAAGTGAAAGGAAGGTCCCGCCAGGGCGGGATTCGGGTCCATCCCCTGGAGCCCAATTTTTATCCGCTGTACTTCAGCGGTCCTTGTTTGACGCCGGACCCCGTGGGTTGATCCCCTCGGGGTCTCGTCGTTTCAGACGAGCCCAGGCCGACTTCCGCCACTGCTCCTATCCTTCCCGATTCTCCCGTCCTTCGTTTTTCGGGTCGATGTGTTAAATCCCGCCCAGGCGGGACTGCATCCGTCCACCCGCTTCGGGGTTTTCTCAACCGCAAGTTGCCCTTTCGATTTGCCCAAAGGTTATTTCGGGCCTGGAGACTCTTCGTTTACGGCACCCTGAAGCGGCTTCTGGAATCACGACCGATTCTGCCGGGGAGTCCTGGCGGTGGAAGACGCCCCGGTCCACGGCCGCCTCTTCGAGACATCCTCCGGTATCCCGGTCCTGGAGGTCCCGGAGGAGGACATCCTTGCCGACGGGACCACCGATCCACTCGCCGACGTGGCCACACAGGCGCGCGTCGTGGCTCGCATGTCCAATCCCGAGCCAACCCCCGACCGGCCCCCGAAGAAGGGCCCAGGCGCGCCCTGGGGCCCCGTGTACGGGGAGATTCTCACCTTCGACGATCCCGAAACCCGCCTTCCGGCCATCGACCGGCTGGAGGGGTTTCACCCCGGCGGTCCCTGCCTCTACCGCTGCGTCCTGACTTCGGCGCAGGTCCACGGGACCGAGCTTCCAGTCTGGCTCTATGTTGTTGAAGTGACAAGTAATCGCAGATTCAAGCCGCTTCCGTCCGGCTAGTGGCGCTCCTGAAATCAGTCTCGATCAAGCCGCGGATTTCCCTTGCTTTTCTCTTGCGAACGATATAACATACGCTATTAAATGCGGGCAGAGGCCGTGGTTTGCCATCCAGACAAGAGGTGCAGCGAATGGACACAGAAGGTCGAAGTCTTTCGGCATTGGTAAAAGAGATACGACGTCAGCTTTCCCTGAGCCAGGAAGATCTGGCCCGGCAGCTCGGCGTGAGCTACGCGACCGTCAACCGGTGGGAGAACGGGTTGTCTAAGCCCTCCAAGCTGGCAAAGGCCCAACTGGAGACCTTCTGTATGAAGATGACCAGTCAGGGCAAGTTGACGCTTCCGGAGGGTGACCGCAGATGACGACTAAGAACGAAACGCAGAAACCGGAGCTGCCCCTTCTTATCCTCCATCTGCGCGCCGTTGTCCTCGCCCTCGGCGAGTCGGCCTCTCCCCCATGGTGGAAAACCGAATTCATGAATGAGACCGGGCTGAGGTTTTTGGAGCGTCTGTATCCGAGGACGGCCTTTCACGCAGCGGTCCACGCTGCGGGGAAGGCCGCAGGCGACGCTCATGACCGCGCCGTCGGACGCGTCGGTGTGTACCACCTCTTCAGACTGCCCGAATCCCTGGAAGCCGAACTCCATCGAATGCCCCCGGACCCGGCGGACGATTTCTTCCCGACATTGCGCAACGCCATGGGGCGGCCGGAGGAGCTGAGAGAATTGCTCGCCCCGATGTGCGGCGGCGAGAGAGCGGACGACGCTCCGGGAGCAAGAAAGATAGGCACCGACGAGGACATTATGACAAAGGCGGGGATCAGGAAAACCGCCGCTGTTTACCATACGGCGTTTGCTCGGAATAAACCCGCCTTCCCCTATTTCACGGCCGAAACGGACGGAGGCCGCGGATGACCATGGATATAGAAGTACAGCGGAAATACTCGACCGCGATCAGCAAGGGTGCCGGAATGATCGAAGAGACCCGGCGTCTCCTCGAACAATGGCGTCCGGATGAACCGCTCGATGACTTCATGCGCAGGGTCCAGGCTGAGAGGATTCTCGGCAGCTCCACCGCCTACAGAACCCGCGACGTCGTGAGAAGAGTTTTTGCACCGCGGTTCTTGAGACCGAGCGACAAGCCCGCGCGGATTCTTCAAAGGGTGCTTGCATCAGGCCTGTCGGGGCGTGTTTTCACTGAGCTACTGTTCGTGTTTGCGGCGCGTCAGGATCCCTTGGTCTACGACTTCACGATACGTGAATACTGGCCCGCCGCCCGCCGGGGAAGACCCGTCATGGACACGGACTCGATGCTCTCCTTCCTGTCCGAAGCACATTACGACGGCCGTCTGGACAACCAGTGGTCGGAGAAAGTGTCGGTGCGCATCGCCCGCTGCGTTCTCGGTCTCCTGCGGGATGTCGGATTCCTCCGCGAAGTCGTCCGGGGCCGCAGGGAGATAGTCAATTACCGCATGTCGGATGAAGGGGCCGCGATCTTGGCCCGGGAACTCAATGAAGCGGGCGTGACGGATTCCTCCCTCTGCAACCATCCCGACTGGGGGTTGTTCGGAATGACGCCTTCCGAGGTGGTGGAGCGGCTGGACAGGATCGGGGAACACCGCGGGGTGATCGTTCAGCGCGCCGGTTCGGTCGTGCATTTCACCTGGGTCGTCAAATCCATTGAGGAACTGATCGATGTACTCTCTCGATAAAGCCTTCAACGAACTGCTCGACAAGATCCGAGACCCCGACGCGCTCAACCCGGCCAAGAGTGCGCCGGTGTTTTACTTCCGTTACCCGCCGGGATTGATGCTCACCGTCAAAAAGCACCTTCCCCGGTTGATGTCCAAAGTGAAACAGGAGACCGGGCTCCACGTCCGCCGCGTTTCTTTTGCCGATCTCATCTGGGACATCGTGGATCAATCGGGCAGGTGGGCCGACTGGCTTGTTTTGGAAAACGATGCGGACCCCGATCAGATCAATGAGGCGGTCCGTGATGTGCTGCGAAACGGTGACACACTGATCCATCGCGTGACGGAAGCGATTACATCCGCGCCGGAAGGCACAATCGTCTTTTTGACCGAGGCCGAGCTTCTGCACCCTTATCTGAGAACCCGCGTCATTGAGGAGTACCTGCATAACAAAACCACGGTCTGCACGATCATATTTTACCCCGGTGAACGAAGCGGGCAGTTCGGCTTGAAGTTCCTCGGGTTTTACAAAGAAGACAGCGGGTACCGCTCCACGATAATCGGAGGCCTCTAACGATGCCGAAAATCCACGAGTACTTCAGGCGTGACATCAACAGGACCATTGAGAAAGTCATCGACTATTACGCCCAGGGGGAAGACCGCCTGGCGCGCGAGATCGCCGAGTATGAAATCACTGACAATATCGAGTCCTGTTTCCGCAAGTTTCTCGACGCCTTCGGCGAAGGGGTCAGGGGCGGCCGGGTGACGGAGGTCGGCATCTGGGTGTCCGGCTTTTACGGCAGCGGCAAGAGCTCGTTCACCAAATACCTCGGTGCGGCCTTGGACCCGTCGCGCACGGTCGACGGCAAGCCCTTCCTCGATCTTCTGTGCGAGCGTTTCCCCCGCAACGAGATCCCGGCCGCACTGCGCACCGTCTCCAAGAAACACCCCACGGCGGTGGTGCTGCTCGATCTCGGCGCCGAACAGCTCGCCGAAAGCGCCGCCGCCCCGGTCTCCACCGTGCTCTATTGGAAGGTTCTGCAATGGGCGGGTTTTTCCAAGGAGAAGAAAACGGCTCAACTTGAGTTCACGCTCGACCGCCGCGGAAAGTACGTTGAGTTCAAGGACAAATACCGGCGGCGGTACAAAGGCGAATGGGAGGAAATCCACAACGACCCGCTCATCGGGGTGGCCCGCGCCGCGGAGATCGTGCCCGAGGTTCTGCCGGATGATTTCCCCACGCCGGAGAGTTTCCGCGGCCTGCGGTTCGAGGAAGCCAGGGACGTACGAGACCTGGCCCGTGAGATCATCGACATCTGCACGCGCAAGACCGGCCACGAGAACATTCTCATCCTTGTGGACGAGGCCGGGCAGTATGTCGCCCCCCGAGGCGAGTTGATCCTCAACCTCGACGGTCTGGCCCGCAGCCTCAAGGAGCTCGGAAAAGGCAAGGTCTGGATCGCCGCCACCGGACAGCAGACTTTGAGCGAAATCGTCGAAAAGGCCGCACATAACTCCGCGGAGCTCAACAAGCTGCGGGACCGTTTCCCGATTTCCATCCATCTCGACGCGAGCGACATCCGGGAGATCACACACCGGCGTCTGCTCGACAAATCCGAGGAGGGGCGGAAAAAGCTGGAAGGCCTGTTCAAGGAACACGGCCAGTCCATGGTCACCCACACCCGGCTGTCCGGTACGGCCCTGTTCAAGGGCGACCCCGACTCGGAAACGTTCACGCGCCTCTACCCGTTTTTGCCGCAGCACTTCGACCTTCTGCTGGAGCTCATCCGGACTCTCGCCCGTTCCACCGGCGGCATCGGTCTGCGCTCGGCGATCCGCGTCATCCAGGACGTGCTGGTGGACAAGAGCCGTGTCCTCGGCGCCGACGCCGTCAAGCTCGCCGACCGGGAGATCGGCGCACTCGCCTGTGTGGACGATTTCTACGACACCCTCCGCGCGGACATCGCCAAGGTCCTTCCCCATGTCATCGGTGGAGTGGAGAAGACGGCGAAGATCTTCGGCCCGGCCTCCATCGAAACCCGGGTGGCCAAAGCTGTCGCCGCCCTTCAACCCGTGGAGACCTTCCCCCGTACCGCGGAGAATCTCGCCGCGCTGCTCTATCGAGAAACCGGGTCTCCCGGGCTGCTCGAACAGGTGCGGGACGCTCTCCGGAAAATCGCATCCCAAAAGGAATGCGGCCTTATCGAGGACCCGCAGGCTGGCGGCTGGGTTTTTCTGAGCGACGCCGTCAAGCCGATCCGGGACAAGCGCAACAGCTATGCGCCGACCTCAGGCGAAGTCATGAGGGCGAAGATCGACGTGCTCAAACAAGGCACGGCGGACCACCCCCTGTTCCGGGTGCAGCCCGCCGCCAGACTGGAAAACATCAAGGAAGTCAGGGCCTCGGTCAAACTCGGCCGAACGCCGGTCGTAGGCGGCTCCGCCGAGGATGTCGAGCTGCGTCTGGAATTCGTCGAGCCGGCCCTATGGGACGGCAAGCGGGGGGAATTCCTGGTCTCCACCAACACGCAGGTGGAACTGAAGAACACCGTGGTCCTCTTGGTGAAAAACGACGACACCGTGGAGGAACTCCTTCCCGAAATCGTGCGCTCCGAAAAAGTCCTCGGCGACGTCGACGAGCGGGCCGCGGATCACGTGGTGGCCCAATATCTGCGCGCCGAGCGCCGGGCGGCCGAGCGCTGCCGTGAGCGGGCGGCCGCCGCCATGGAAAAGGCGATGCTGGAAGGCGTCTTCATCTTCCGCGGCAAGCCGACCCCGGTCCGCGAGGCCGGCGACACGCTGGACGCCGCCGTGCGCACCATTCTCTCCGCCGCCGTCAAGGAAGTCTTCCCCCATTTCCATCTGGCCCCCATCCGGCCTTCCACGGAGGCCGCCGCCAGATTCCTCGGCGTCGAGCGTATGGACCGCATCACAAAGGACCTCGACCCTCTCGGTCTTGTGGTCAAGAGCAAGGGGGCTCCTCGGGTGGACACCGCGGCCCCGGTGCTCGCGGAGGTCATCAGAGTGTTGCGTGCCAAGACCGCCGAGTCCGGTTCCGGAAGGCTCCAGGGCTCCTATCTTCAGGATTTGTTTTCCGCGCCGCCCTACGGGTGGACCAAAGACACCGTGCGGTACCTGTTCGCGGCTCTCCTTCGCGCCGGAGAGATCGAGTTCCACGTGCCTGGAGCGGACGGGCCGGGACGCACGGCGGGACCGCAGGCGGTGGAAGCCGTCAAAAGCACGGTCTCGTTCAACAGGATCGGTGTGTCGTCCCGCGACGCCAAGCTGCCTCCTGAAGCTTTGGACAGGGCCGCCCGGCGTCTGGAAACCCTCTTCGGCGACGAAGTGTTACCGCTGGAAGAGCACATCAGCCGTTCGGTGCGGCGGCACTTTCCCGACCTCCTGGAAAAATTCGGGTCCCTACCCGATCGCCTTCGCCTTCTCAGCCTGCCCGGTGAGAGCCGCTGCCGGCGCCTGCTGGCCGACGCGGCCGATCTGCTGAAAGGCGATGCCGGCGGGGCGGCTTCGGTCCTCGGCGGCGTCGAGTGC
>Ga0078972_1001855_pt1 | contig 74748 bp, 66 predicted proteins | sample YelNatPaOPGAMG01_FD_67568 | JGI IMG/M metagenome (GOLD analysis project Ga0078972, IMG submission 67568) | Hot spring thermophilic microbial communities from Obsidian Pool, Yellowstone National Park, USA - OP-RAMG-01 (SPADES assembly) (version 2) | ecosystem: Environmental > Aquatic > Thermal... | reverse complement strand
TACCCGCAAACCCGATGTTGAAATGGTCCTCTCGAAATTTGCTATGCAAGTTCTGTTGGAGCTCATTACGACGATCCCGTCACTGCAGTCCGCATCGCCACCCCACCCCGAGAAAACCGAGCCTGGAAACGGCCGAGGCACCAGTCTCACGACCTGGCCATAAGGGTAACTTTCCCTGCAGTCCGTGCCACACGAGATGCCTTGGGGATCGCTTGTCACGGTACCGAACCCACTCCCAGTCGTTTGAATCTGAAGAGTGTAAAGCCTATCAAAGGTCGCCGTTACGGTGGAAACGCCAGCACTCAATAGGGCCGTGCAGACGGGCTCGGTCACTTGGTCACAGGGGGCTCCTGACCATCCTACGAAATACGAACCCTCATCTGGTATGGCCATCAACACGAGGCTAGTCCCGGCAGGAAATACTTCCTTGCAGTCTGTTCCGCAGTTTATTCCGAGGGGGTCACTCACTACAGTCCCGCTGCCCAACCCGGCTTTCATTACTTGCACTATGGCCCTTTCTGCATAGGGACAGGCTTCTTCCCTTCCTGTACCCACCTCGGTGGGGGCTACAGCTAAAGTTGGATCCACGATTAAATCCGGCAAATACCCGAGGGAGCTGTTGGAGACCTGAACTGGGAGGTCCACGGACATGCTCCATGTCTCTGGGCTATTCACGATGGGACATCCTCGAACATCTCCTTCCTCATCAACCCTCAAGACCCACGCTTGAATAGCTTTGTCGGTCTGAGAGCTGAGCCCTGCAACTATCGCTCCCCCATCCCCTGGGTCCCCCACCGCCACAGCGGCGTCCCAACCTCCGGCCACATCCGTGTCGAAGGCCTTTTGCCACAAAATGGTTCCCTGGGAGTCGACCTTCTGTAGCCAGGCATTACAACTAGCATAGGAGAAAGAGCAAGTGCGGCCCGCTGCCAAGAAACCCCCTTGGGTGTGAGCTAAGGATCGGAATTCGTCGTTCTCTTCGCCCCCGAAGGTCCTCTGCCACAGGGGATTTCCCTCAAGATCCAACTTCACCATCCATCCATCACCGCCTCCGGCTCCCGCCGACCATGTTTGCCCTGCCGCCAGGTACCCGTCGGCTGTAATGATGAGAGATGTTATTTCATCTTCGTACGGGCCACCGTACGTCTTCTCCCATTCCACGTTCCCGTCAGAATCCAGCTTCAACACCCATCCATCACCTGCCCACGGACTTGCCATGCCAAAGGAACAGGTCCTACCGGCCACTATGAATTTGCCATCGGAGGTCACCTGGACAGCGTTGAACCAATCCGACTTGTTCACGCCACCGTAACCTCTGTGCCATAGCAGATTTCCATTTTGATCAAGCCTCATGACCCACCCATCCTTCTCCCCAGTGGCCACTTCGCGCCTCTCCCCCACAATCACGTATCCGCAGTCGTGGGTGAGTGTGATGGCCTTGGGAAGGAATGAATAGAATCCTGTGGGATCCCCGTAAGTTTTTTGCCACTCTACACTTCCTTGAGGATCCAACTTGAGAACCCAGGCATCCTCCCTTCCGGTCTGCGAAGAAACCTTCCGACCCGCCATCAGGTAACCCCTGCTGCAAGGCTCGACCAAGGCCGTGGCAGCGTCACCCTTTGCCCCATAAACCTTGCTCCACTGAATCGTTCCTGTTGGAAACACCTTCAAAACCCATAGCCCTTCCGCCGGCTGCGGTTTCGCTGAAAGATAATAGGTTTCGCCCACGAGCACATAACTTCCGTCCGAAGAGTCACGCAACCCCGCGTGCGGGATCGAGACATCCGGACCTTGAACCCAATAAAGGTTCGCCCATTCTATGGCGTGGGTTCCCCTCACATTGCAAAAGCCAATCCCAAGTCCTAGCAAGACCGCCCACAGAGGCTTCCAGTTGATCATGCGCCTTCACCTCCTTGAACTGGGGTGCGGTTTGTAAGTCCATTTCCTCATCGACTGAACACCAAACCAACTTCCTTATCGCTGTCCATTATGATGGTGCAGGTCTGAGAGCTCCCGAAGGAAGCACATGCTCCAGTCCATCCCATGAATTTGGATTCCGAATCCGGGGTCGCCTTCAATTTCACCCTCGTCCGGTCTCCGAAAACCGACAACGCAGAGTTGCACCCGCTGCCGCAGTAAATACCCGCAGGCTTGCTCTTCACTAAGCCGCCGCCTGTTCCAGTCTTGGTCACCACCAAAACTGCCCCGGGACTGTCGTTAAAGGTGGCCTCCACTGTTTTGTCACCGTCCAGTGTGAGAACACACGTTGTGACGTTTCCGCTGCATGCCCCCCCCCAACCTCCGAAAAAAGATCCAGGGGAGGGCTGTGCTGTCAGTATTATCGTGAAGCCCTCTGGATAAGCCTCAATACAGTCGGTCCCGCAATTGATGCCTGGAGAGGGCTCACTACTGACCACGGTCCCGGCTCCAGTGCCAGCCTTGGTGACCCTTACCGTGCTTATCTTCGAGAAGACAGCCCCGCATGCCTTGTCCTCACTCAGAACAACGGAGCAATTCTTCAGCTCCCCGCACCCCGAACAGGCCCCTGTCCATCCAGAGAAGACGGAACCGGGAGATTCCTTTGCAGTGAGCGTAACCGCTGTACCAGGAAGATATTCTTCCACACAATCCGTTCCGCAATCGATCCCAGGAGGTGAGCTGGTTATGGTTCCGGTTCCACCTCCCATTTTGGTTATGCTCAGGGAGTTGAGATCCGTGAACACAGCCTCGCATGTCCTGTCCGTATAAGCGAATACCGAACAACTCGGGTTGGACCCACAGGGCGCGCAGGCTCCCCTCCATCCTGAAAAGGTCGAGCCAGGCGCGGCTCTGGCATTGAGAGTGACGTTGGTTCCCTCCCTGAAGGATTCCTGGCAGTCCACTCCGCAGTCTATGCCAGGGGGGGCGCTTGTCACCGTGCCTGTGCCAGTCCCCGATTTGACGACTGTCAGGCCTTTTGCTGCAATGAAGTTGGCGTTACAAGCCTTTTCTTGATCCAATGTGACCAAACATTCAGAGTTCGTGCCGCAGTCCAAGCATGAGCGTCCCCAACCAGTGAAAATGGAAGTTGGCCCAGGATTAGCTCTCAAGGTCACAGACGAGCCTAGGGGAAACTCTTCGATGCAGTCGGAACCGCAGTCTATCCCAGGAGGATTACTGGTGATCGTTCCCGTACCTATGCCGGATTTGGTGACCGTGAGCCTCTTGGGAATCACAAAAGTGGCCTGGCAACTTTTGTCAGCTTCCATGGTGAGAGAGCAGGATGAGGCCATCCCACAGGAGGAGCAATCTCCAGCCCATCCCCAAAACCAGTGACCCGAGCTGGGGGTTGCTGTCAAAACCACTGAGGTACCTTCGGGATAATCCTCAGTGCAATCAGTTCCGCACACTATCCCTGAAGGAGAACTAGATATCGTTCCCGCTCCTGAGCCAGAGACTCTCACGGTCAGAGTCTTTAAGTCCAAGAATTGAGCAACGCAGCTTTTGTTGGCATCCACTACTATCTGGCAAGTGAGAGCACTGCCACAATCCGCGCAGTCTCCTCCCCAACCGGCAAAGCTCGATCCCTGTGAAGGGGTAGCAGTGAGGTCCACGGTGGTGCCTGAGGGGAAAGTTTCGGAACAATCCGATCCACAATCTATCCCGGTAGGACTGCTAGTAACCAGTCCGCTTCCGGTGCCCGTTTTCAGTACGTCGAGGGTAGTTCTCTCGAGAAGCTCGCAGATCGAATTCACTTGCACACTGGCACGGGATGGACCGACGAGAGGAGTCAAAGGGGTTAAGCCTGTACCGAGAGAGACGGGCACAGCAGTGGAACTGGCCGATCCGAGGGCAGCCGATCTCACCTTCAACTGGGCAGGAACTACGTAATCACACCCAAACACATTTCCCTGGGAGTCCGTCCTCGCTACCAGAGCGCCATCCAATGTTCGCCTCGGGGCTGCGAGAAGAAAACCATTGTCCCCTGTTTGGCTCGTTGAAATTACCCAGCTCCCAGCACTATAGTCACCGGTGGTTTGGGTTTTATAAAGATTCTGCCAGAGGACATTGCCATCGGCGTCTACCTTTTGTAATAGGGCATTGCATCCATCAGATGGGCTTGGGCAGGCCATGCCTGCCAAGAGATACTCGTCTCCGATGGCCATAACGAAATTCAACTCGTCGAACTCGGAGTCCCCATAAATCTTTTGCCAGAGGATGTTCCCCGAGCTATCCAGCTTCATCGCCCATCCATCTGATCTTTGTTGGTCCCCCGACCATGTCTTACCCACAATGACCAAGCCTCCTTGAGCGATTGTCACCGAGGTGGCCTCTTCGTAACTGCTTGTTGAGCCGTAGGTTTTCTGCCAGGTTATACCTCCGGTCGAATTGAGTTTGACCACCCATGCATCCCCCGTCTCATAATCGGAACTTCCAAAAGAGCAGCTCCTACCAACCCCCACGTATCCATCATCCGTAACAGCTATTGAGTTGAACGACTCGCCGCAGGTCCCTCCATATTCTTTGCTCCATTCTATGGTCCCGTCACGCCTCACTTTCATCGCCCAAGCCCGTGTCAAGTAAGTGGTTGGCGAGAACACCTCCCCAGCAACCACAAAACCGCAGTCGGCCGTCCTTCTCATGCTTTTGGGAAAGTAACGGTTGTTTCCATCGCCGTACAAATTTTCCCACAAGGGTTGGCCCCGGCTGTCCAGCTTCAAAAGCCAAACATCTCCCACCCCTGAACCCTGAGAAAACGTTTGCCCCACTACGGCGAATCCTCCATCACAAGCCATGGCCACGGATGTCCCCACATCACCAGGGGCTCCGAAAACCTCACTCCATCTAACACTTCCGGTAGGGGATACCTTGAGAACCCAGATTCCTCCCGCCTCTCCCACCAAGGCATACCCGCCATCCGAAGGATCCATTACCGACATGCTCAAGGAAGACGAGGCTCCCACAGAGTAGAGATTGGCCCATTCGAACCCATATGCATCCACTCCAACTAGCAGGCCAAATAGTAACGAATTTAGGAGCATAAGTTTTCTCTTTCCCATGGCAATCGATCTCCCTCCTTCCTTTGCGGCCACCAGTTGGTAGCTTCCAAGAGTCCGTGGGGGAGGTTGCTTCCCCCGGAAAAAATCCCTCGCCATACACTCTCCTGCTTGCAATCGCTGTGCCACATGGTCATCGAGAACTTCATGAGCCCCGTTTCAATCCTTCATCTCGGCGCTCGGTTTGTTTTCCGGCCTTTGGGCTACCCATCATAGTCCTCTTCCCGTTACCCTCCTTTGGGATGTGAGCGTTTGACTCGTAGCACTGAAGTTTACGACACCGTTGAAGATCCCAGGTCCGTCTGGAGTGAACTGCACTATCACGTACGCGCTTTCCCCGGCATACAGGGTGAAGGGTGTCCCGGAGAGGATGGTGAAACCCTCTCCCTCGACCGTGGCCTCCCCTTCCAAGACCCCGGTGCCGATATTTGTCACGACGAAGAAGCGTTCTGCACTCTGACCCGTGAGAACTCCTCCGAAATCCACCATGTAAGGTGTCACAGCCATGACAGGAGCTGCGGGCTCGGCCAGGCGAGCTGTGAGGGTGATATTCCTCAAGGCCTTTACCCTGACCGTGAGCTCGGGTTTCGTCTCTTTCACTGTCCCGTCCGGGAGGGTGACATTGTAACGCCTGAGGGTTCCCGTCAGGGGGCCGTCTCCTATTGTGGGCTCTGACGTCCAAAACCATCCGAAAATATTCGTGTCTGTGTTCCCCTTGGGCTTTGGGTTTCTGGCCAAAATGCCCAGATAGGTGAGGTTTGTGGTGACACCGTCCACGAGGGTGGTCCCGCCTCCTGTGAGAACGTAGAAAGGAAAGAGGAGGGTCTCCTCTATCCCAAGGGCTACATCTAACGTCCTACAGGATATCCCTGGTCCCGAAAGAGTTCCCTCCATCGGCGTCCTTCCAGTGAAATCTGGCTTGGTATCTGGCATCCTCTTTCCTTTTATCTGGACGGGATAGGAGTCGCCATTGAGGAGAGTCAGAATTCCCTTCATGGATAGGGAAGTGAATTTGACGTCGACTCCTCCAGAAAGGATCGAAAGTTCTCCAACGTAGACGTCATAGAGGTCTTTTAGAAGAATCCTTCCGCTGAATTTTCCCGTAGGTCCTATCTGCAAGGCAGCCCCACGCTCGAACCTGAGGGGCTCTCCAATGGAGGTGGTTATTATGGCACCGCTCACTTCCACCACTCCACCTGCCGGGTCCTTGAAAGTGATGGCCCCTGCACCGTTGCCCTCACCAGTCACGAAAACCCACCATTCCCCTGCCACAGAATATTGACGAGCATCTGAAGCTCCAGGAATTACCGCCAACAGTAGAGCGATTATGCAAATTGCGAGCCTGACCTTCTGCATGGGACCTCCTTCCCTCCCACCCAGAGTGATGTTCCCATATCCCTGTGCGAACGGCCAATCCTTTTTGCCGCGACTTCCAGTTGTGGAGAGCTCCCCTTGACAAGTGGAGTCCATATCTTCATGGACCATGAGCTCATTGATCCTCGCTCTATCTAGATTCAACCGATCCCTCCTCCTCGCACTGCTCTTTTCGGCCCCCTCACCACCCCTTTCGCGCATATTACCCGACAAGGAAAGGACGATGTCAATAGCTACATATAACTAAATCTAACTATGCTAAATTTACATTCCGGCCTCTTTGACCCTTATCTTGGGGTCATAGGGCCTTTCCTTCCCACATATTGGATAAGCCGCCCCCAATTTTTCTCTCGCCTCTCCTCCCGATGGGCCTAGATGGGAAGGCGAGAAGGCTGCTACCGCCAGAGCCCCTCCGTCTCATTCCAACCTGGCAGGGCCTCTTACTGTGCCCAGCGCTTGCCTCAACACCCATTGGCATCCAGTCGTCTTGAGTGACCCATCCAGTTGCCCATCCTAAGTTTTTCGCCATATTACCACACCGTTCGATATTGGGAAGCCCCCTTTGGGCTCTGGGATCCTCCCGAGGCGAGCATTTTCCCCGAGGAGAGAGAGGGTAGGGCATTTCTTGTCACACAAACTGAGATTTTCCGGCACTAGATGTCCCACTCTTGTGATAACATAAACGATATCGGGTCTGAGGTTTGAGAGTTTTCAAGGATCCTTTTGGCCCACCGGGCGAGAAAGGAGGGAAGGATGTTTCTCCAGCAGGTAGAGCTTTTTAGGGATTTACCCGCTCATCTGCTCCAGGAGATAAACGCGAGCGGGGAAGAGGTACCATGTCCCAAGGGAGAATTTCTCTTCCGCGCAGGACAGCCGGCTCACTCTCTTTACATCCTAAAGGAAGGTAGAGCGAGGGTCACGATTGGCGAGAAAGGAAATATACACTTTTTGGCCTGCGACGTGGGAGACATCTTTGGCTGGCCAAGCCTCGTGGACAGACCTCTGTACACCGCCTCAGTGGAATGCCTCGAGGACTGCAAGTTCGTCCGGATCCCCAAAGAGAAGCTGAACAATATCCTCGAGAAGGACTTGAGCGCCCAGGCCCTTTTCTTCAAACGTCTGGCAGCGACCATAGGCCAGAGGCTGATAAGCGCGTACGATACAGTGCTTTCCGCATACAGGGAGCAAGGCCCACCGTCATATGGTTGAGGATATGTTTGGGGATCAGACTCTCGCTCTTGGGAGATGTGGGCAGGGAGAGAGTGGACCGGAAAGGGCGAGATTCTGATGGAATAGAGAGGCTATCAGCCATCACCACTGGGAGAGGAGATATCTCGAAAACCTCAGACCCTTCGATCCAAAACACCTCTAAGGCCAATGCTCGTGGCAGCTCGGGTTGCTCATGGGGAGGAGACATGCTTCTTTTCCCCAGGTTGGCTCGAAAGATGGGCGACTTTCCATCCTCCCAGAAGAGGGCCTTTGGGCTGACAAGCGTCTTCTCCGATATCTCAGTCGAGTGAATTCGCTTCTTCAAGCACTCACATCATGGATCGCTCTAGAGAATGCCCCTAAAGTTGACAGTGACTTCGTACCTATGGTATCTCCAAAAAGTCTTCCCCTTGGCTTGGAGGCCAGAGAAAGTGGTCAAAGGATTTCTCCCAAAGATTCGCCAGAAGGTTGTTGGCAGGTTCGTCTTTCTGGGATTCATGACTCTTGCCTGGAATGGATGTGCCACAAAAGGTACGGGGCTTTTGTCCACTCTGGAGTTATGGGGAGAAGAGCCAGGCGATGCGAAGAGCGAGGGCGAGACCTTCTCCGGGGAGGGGCTGGATCGATCTTTCTCGGACGATTGGGACATGGGAATGGAAAGCCTAGGGCTGCTCGGGGAAGAGGAGACCCAAGAGTGGCCAGAATGGGAAGCCCTTCCCCAAGGGTGGAAAAAGGCCATGAGAAAGAGGCCTCTTGTGGAGCTGGAGATAGAAGATCACCCTGCCATAGATCAACACGTCAGGGAGTTGCGCCAACTTCGGGATAGGAAAGGGGGCCTTCCCCTGAGTCGGGCGAGCAAATATCTCCCGAGGATGAGGGAGATATTCAGGGAAGAGGGAGTCCCGGAGGATTTGGTATATCTAGCATTTGTGGAAAGCGGATTCAATCCGTGGCTTTCATCGCCCGGAAAATGCGTCGGGATTTGGCAGTTGACCGAGGGAACAGCAAGAAGGTACGGGCTCAGGATAGATTCGTTCGTGGATGAAAGGAGGGACCCTGAGAGGTCAACGAGGGCAGCCGCTCGTTACCTCAGGGACCTCTACGAGAACTTCCGCTCGTGGGATCTGGCCATAGCAGCATACAATGCCGGAGAGATGGCCATAGCCAGATCAATGGAGGCAGGGGGGGGCCAGAGTTTTTGGGATCTGTACAGAGGAAATAGATTGAGGAGGGCAACAAAGGAGTTCGTCCCCAAGGTAATCGCCGCAATACAGGTAGCGAGGGAGGAAGAGGACTCCTTGGGTTTGGGCGAGGAGGAAAGCCTGTGGCGTTTCGACAGGGTGCGAATAAGCCAGATGGTGGACCTCGATACACTGGCGAGCCTGCTTGGCTGTTCCAAAGAGGAGCTCAGAAACCTGAATCCCCAGCTCAAGAGTTCGGCCGTTCATCCTGGAAGCGAAGGTCTGGAAATGAGGGTTCCCGAGGGCAAGGGTGAGGAGCTGAGAACTCTCCTCATGGAGAAAGGCCCGATGGTTCATTTGCAAAAGAAAGGTCCCCAGGGAAGCCCGCTCGGTAGCTCCGAGGCAAAGCGTGCTGGGACCCAGATGAGAGGTTCGGCCAATGGGAATCCCAAGCAGAATATTGCCTACAGCCAAAAGACCCATAGCTCCAAAGTGCACGTGGTCCAGAAGGGAGAGACTCTGTGGGCCATAGCCCGCAAATATGGGGTGGCGATAGAGGATCTCATGCGGTGGAATGGGCTGAAGGGGTACTTGGTGAGGCCAGGAGAAAAGCTCGCAGTGAGAACCCCATGAGAAAAACTTGGGGATTTGCCCTCTCCGACGTTCCTTCCACGCCAAAAGACATTGGTGCTAGCTTGAAAACCCATGGACCTGGGTTGCGGGATCACGAGATGTGGTGGGGGAGCCTTTCAATTCCGGGCTTTCCCGTGGAATGCGTTTTGACTCACTCGCGTTTCTGGTATCCCGGGGCTAGATCCCCATGACTCCCTTCTGATATGATCATTTGAAGAGACGGCCCTGAAGGTGAGAGCTCAAAAGAAGAAGGTCAATTCCCGATGACCAAGGAGACCTTGGGCCCCGACGAGGCCTGGGAGACGATCAAACTCCTCATCCAACCTCTGGAAGCGGAGAGAATGAGGGTCGTCAAGTCTTGGAGGAGAACCCTGGCCCAAGATGTGGCCTCTCCTGCCGACCTTCCCCAGGAGGACAGAGCCCTCAAGGACGGATACGCAATAGGCCCCCCATTATTTGAAACGGGGGAGTTCTCTATCCGGAGTTTCGCCCAGTCGAAGAACCCATCCAACATGGCCTTGGATCCAGGGGAGGCCTTGAGGGTGAGAACCGGGGCTCCCCTTCCCGAGGGGACATGGGCAGTAGTGCCTCGCGAGTGCGTGGAAGAGGACCTTTCGGCCTCCAAGATAAGGGTTTCGAAAGGGGTCCTCGAGAAAGGAAGCAATATCGGCCGGAGGGGTCACCTGGCGAGAAAAGGGGACGTCTTGCTCGGTGCTGGAGAGGTTCTGGGCCCTGGAGAGATAGCCCTTTTGAGCTCAGCGGGAATAGCCCATGTGATGGTCTCCAAGCGGCCCCTCGTGGGAATCATCCCCACAGGGAGTGAGCTTGCGGTCCCAGAAGATTCGGGTGAGAGGTATGGCCCTGGCCAATCCTTTGTATCCCATGTATGGTACCTGGCATGGAGAGTGAGGGAGGAGGGTGGTATTCCCAAGGTCTTCCATCCGGTTCCAGATGTGGCGAAGAGACTTAGGAAGAGCCTGGAGTCAGCTGCCCGAAATGCTCAACTCATCGTCACGACTGGCGGAACGGGTGGCTCGGAGATGGATCTTGTTGGAGGGACCATCCTCAGCATGGGGGCTGAAGAGATATTTCGGTACCCAAAGATCAGGCCCGGAAGGACCATATCTGCTTTCTTGTTGGAAGGTGTCCCTGTCATATGTCTCCCAGGAGGCGCTGGTGGCGTTGGGGTGGGATGCGAGCTTCTGGTAGTTCCCTGCATCAAGCGTCTTCAAGGAAGAAGGCTTGAAGGTCCCCGGTGGGTGGAATGTCACCTGGCAAGTGGCATAACTTCTGGAGGGGAGGCTTACAGGTTTGTGGAGGTGAGGATCGAGATAAGAGAAGGTCTACTTTTAGCTCACGCTGTGCGGGACGACTGGTCCAAGGGAAACATCTCGCCCCTTCTGGGTCACGGGTTCTTGGAATTGCCACCTGGTAGAAGGAGCCTGAGGAAAGGAGAGGTCGCGAGGCTTCTCCTCAGGGGTTCGGCCCTGTGAGCTCGCTTCTTCCGGTCTGGATCCTTTGGAGATGAAGGTCCGCAAAGAAACACAGAAGCTTCTCATGAGGCTCAGAAAGGAGAGGGTGCTAGGGATAATAGTGGTCCTATGGGCCGTCGTTCTGTGCAGTGCTTCCTTGGTCCTCCTTTTTGAGAGGGAGGATCCCTCGAGCGAGATCAGGACTTTTGGAGATGCCATCTGGTGGTCCGTAGTGACCATAGCCACGGTCGGATATGGAGACCTTGTGCCCAAGACCACAGGCGGCCGAATAGTGGCTGTGGGCACTATATTGGGCGGAGTTGGGGTTCTTTCCATAATCACAGCCACAATAGCATCAGCGTTCGTGGAGAGGAGAATGAGGGAGGAAAGGGGATTGGAACCAACGAAACTCAAAGGCCATTTTGTCCTGTGTGGGTGGAATCATTGGGCAGAGGAAGTGGTCGAAGGAATGATCCGTCACGCGAAGGACAAGACCATCAGGCTTGTCCTGGTGAACGAGCTCCCTTCGGAGGAGGTGGAGGAGATCCGTCAGAGGTACGAGGACCATGAGATAGAGTTTGTGAGGGGAAACTTCATCCACGAGAACGTGCTCAAAAGGGCCAATGTGGCGGGAGCCTCGGCTGTGATCGTCGTGCCTGACACCTCCGGTGGAAGAGCCATGGACAGGGCCGATGAGAGGACAATCCTGGCTACTTTGGCCATAAAGACTTTGGCCCCCACAACCAGGACGACCGCGGTTCTTCTCGATGAAGCGAATAAGCCCCACCTGCAAAGGGCCAATGTGGACGAGATCATCGTGAGAGGGGAGAGGACAGGGTTCATAACAGCGGGGGCAGCCCTATGTCCAGGTTTGCTCGAAGTTCTGGACGGGATCCTGTCCTTCGAAGCTGAGCAAAGTCTGGACCGTTGGGAGATCCCAGAGAGATTTGTGGGAAGGCCAGTGGGAGCGCTCAGAAAATATCTGATGGAGGAGAAGGAGGCCACACTCGTGGCCCTTGTCAAGAAGCCTCCGAGTTTCAGGCTCGTGGACGTTCTCTCCCACGACATGAGCGCCATAGACCAGTTCATAATGAGGAAATTCGAGGAGGCCAATCTTCCCTTGACCATCTCCGGCAAGAGACATAGGGTGAGGGTGAACCCCAAGGATACCGAGCTCATCGAAAAGGAGGAAGAGGTCTTCGTCATTGCTCCGAGAGAAAGCGGGTGAAGTCCATGGCAAGATTGGAGATTCTCGAGGAAAAAAACAGCTTGGACCCGAGGGAGATAGAGTACCTGCGAGGTGTTCCAATCTTCCAGGGGCTCGATGATTCTCAAATAGGCAAGATAATGTCCATGGCGAAGAGAGTGGAGCTGGCCCAAGGGGCAGTCCTCATGGAAGAGGGGGAAGAAGGTGACACCCTCTACATCATCAGAGAGGGTGAGGTCGAGATCTCCAAGGCCCTGACCCTCCCTTTGGGAGGAGGGAAAACGAGCCCCACCGAGAAGGCCCTCAGGAGATGCGGGGCTCAGGACAGGGCCATATTCGGGGAACTCTCCCTATTCGATCAACCGGCCCGTTCCGCCACAGTGAGGTGTCTCACCAATTGCTCCTTTTACGCATTGGGGAGGGAGGAATTTCTCAAGTTCTGTGATGAGAATCCCCACATAGGTTACGTGGTGTTCAAAAACCTGGCCCGTATGGTATGCGACCGTCTCAGGAAGACCAGCGAGGATGTGGTCAAGTTGACCACTGCCCTGAGCATAGCGTTGAGCCAGAGATAGGGGAAGGAAATTGCACGAATTCAGCCTCGCCCAAGCAGTCGTGGAAACGGTATTGAGGGTGGCGAGAGAACACGGAGCGGTCTCGATCGAGGAGGTGAATCTGGAAGTGGGAGAGGTCGCTCTCGTGAACATGGACCAGCTCCAATGGCACATGAGGATGTTGGCTCAAGGGACAATTGCTCAGGATGCGCTTTTCAAATGGGTTCTCGTGAGGGCAACCATTTGTTGTGGGGAGTGCGGCTACGAAGGTCCCATCTCCCACGAGGCCATAGGAGACTCATCCCACAGCGAGGTCCCGGTCTTCCAATGTCCTCACTGTGGAAGCCCACATACCAGGATCCTGAAAGGAAGAGAGTTGAGGATCGTCGACATTCATGCCAAGTTTCCAGATGAAGAGGGAGGAGACCATGCATGATATCTCCAAGATCGAACTGGGTCTCGACCTCATAGAGGCCAACAGAGCACTGGGAGTGAAGAACAGGGAATTGCTGGACAAAAAAGGTGTGAAGGCTGTAAACGTTATGGGTGCCATAGGATCTGGGAAGACCTCCCTCATAGAGCTGGCCATAGACGCTCTGGGCTCGGAAATCCCCATGGCAGTCATGGCTGGAGACGTGCTGGCAGAGTTCGATGCGATGAGATTCAGGAAAAAAGGGGTGAAGGTCGTTCCCCTCAACACGGGGAAGGAGTGTCATCTCGACGCACACCTTGTCCAGCACGGTTTGGAAGACCTCAATCTGGACGAGATAAAGCTCCTTATGGTGGAGAACGTGGGCAATCTCATATGCCCCAGCGAATTCTATCTTGGGGAACACCTGAGAGTCGTCATAGTGAGCGTTACCGAGGGAGACGACATAGTGGCCAAACATCCCGTCATCTTCAAGGAGGCGGATGTGGCGATCGTCAACAAGGTGGATCTGGCCCATCTGGTAAATGCGGATCCGGACAAGATGATAAGGGATGCATTGGTCAATGTCCCCAGGGCCTTCAAGACGAGCGTCAGGACAGGAGAGGGAATAGGAGAGTGGATACAACTCCTGAGAGAGACCGTCCATAGGGGATGATGACGGGGGGAGAATCATGAGTTCTGACTCCAAATGGGAGGGAAGCGTCCAGCAACTGATAGAGCTACTCTTGAGGATCCAGGAGCTCAGCTTCGCCATGATGGAGCACGAGGCCGCTGAATCCAAGGGTTCCATCAAGGAGATTCAGGAAACATTGGAAAGGCTTTCGAGAGAAGTTCCCGTTGAGTGGATGCGGGTCGTGCGAAGGCTCCAGGGAGGAGGCCAGCCCGCTATCGTGCCAGCCGCGGACGGCTTCTGCTCCTATTGCAGGATACAGGTTCCCACCCAGGTTTACCAGGAGGTGAGGAGGGCATCCAGGATCCATCAGTGTCCTTGTTGCGCTCGGATCCTCTATGTGCCCCAGGAGGGTGGATTTCATCTTTTAGCGGGCTCCTCCAGGATGGGCAAGGGCGGCATAGCCAGGTTCTCCAGCAAAGATCTCATCGTGCCCAATGTCTCTGGGAGGTCAAGAGAGGAGGCCCTGGAAGAATTGGTTGGGCAGATGGAGAGGGCCGGGTGGATTCAAGATGCCGAGAGGGTCCTGAGGGCAGCGATAGAGAGGGAGAACCTGGTCACAACTGCCATGGACCACGGCCTAGCCTTTCCCCATGTCAGGGGGGTCGAAGGGGGAGGGCTGGTCATGTCTGTGGGTCTGAGCAAGAAAGGGGTGCGCTTTGCACCCCAAGCAAGGAGACTCACCCGGATAATCTTCTTCTCGGTCATACCTCAGGCAGCGAGCTCGCTATACTTGAAGATCGTGGCGGGCCTCGTTGGCGTTCTAAAGGAGAAAGAAGCGAGAGAGAGGCTCCTCGCCTCGAAGGATGCGGAAGAGGCCTGGCGCGTCCTCGTCGAGATCACGGAACAAGTTCTCGAGTGAATCCCCTTGGACCCCATCCTTTCCAGAGTTGACCCAAAAAGCTACCAGGAATGTGGCTAGGTCATCGGATTTGGGAGATTTCCCACCATGAGCTCAGAGGTCATTTTTGATCCCCAATGGGTGAGTCCGGAGCTCGGATGAGGATCAGGGATCTCCTTCTCGTGGGAGTTCAATTGGCAGGGATGGCAACTGGCGTATTCCTCCCAGAGGTCTCATCTCTGGTCTCACCTTGGGTCCTATACCTGATGATGGTCTTTCTCTTTCTGAGCTTCACTCGAATTAGACCAGAGGCCCTCTTGGGTATGAGGGGGAGAGATCTGGTGGAGGTCCTGATTTGGAGCTTCATGAAGCTCGTGTTCCTTCCCCTTTTCACTTGGGCCCTGGCTGAGATGCTTCTGCCTGCCTACGCCCTTCCTGTATTGCTCCTTGCAGGTGTGTCTACTGGGGTTGTGGCTCCTTTCATAGCTGAGTTGCTTGAGGCCAACTCAGCAAGGGTAATGCAAGTCGTTGTGGTGAGCTCTCTTTTGGTCCCCGTGACTCTGCCCTTCTGGGTCAAGGGGTTCACGGGCCAGGAATTCGAGATACCGTTTGTTCACATGGCCAGGATGTTAGGGTTCGTGATATGCATACCTTTGGGTTTCGCCCTGGCAGCTAGAATGTGGGCGAAAGGTGTCTTGGAGCTCCTCAATCGCATACAGTACCCGGTGTCCGTCTCTCTTTTTTTCGCCATAAATATGGGCATATTCGCCTCTTACAGGGTCCTTGTCCTTTCTGACCCCTTGGAGGTAGTAAAGGCCCTCTGTGTAGCGAGCCTACTTGCAGCCCTCTCACCCTGCATAGCATGGCTTTTCACAAGAGTTCTTCCAGCTCGCATTGATCCCCTGACTGGATCTGTTTGCCTCACTTTTGTGAATAATGTGCTCATAGTTGTCTTTTCGTCCCTTTATTTTGAGGCCAGGGCCCCTCTTGTTGCAGCGATGTACATGATCCCCTTTTTTGCCATGGTGATTCCCATAAGGTGGCTCAGTTCTCTGGGAAGGAGAGGCAAGTCTCGCCAAGATTCCCGATGATGGCTTGCCAATGCTGAGGATCTCCATGACATTTTTGGAAAAAGGGCTCCTTGCAATAGAGATTCTGCTTTCACCTTCGAGATAAGGCCTTGATATGGATCGGAATTTCGTGAATGATCTAGTCTAAGAGGCCCTCGAGTTCTCCTCCAGGTAGAGAATCCTCTGGACCACAACGTGGCAAAGAGCCCATATGACATCCAGGGGCAACTGCTCGGCTATGGTTGAGTCGAAGGTGAAGTTGCATCTCGCCTCGAACTCCTCATCCGATGGCCATAGATGAACCCAAAGGGGGATCCTGGGAAGGGGCGTGAGCTTCACCGAGGCCGGAGAATAGCCCCCGAGCTCTCCTCCTAGGGAGACTGCTATCTCCAGGAACCTTTGAGGAGAGGATCCGAACCTCTCGGAAATGGCCTCAGTGGGCAATCTGTGGAGATGCCTGAAGAAAAGCTCCCCTCCTGGAAGCTCCCTCTCACTCACCATGTCTCCAGCGAGGGGAATGTCCTTGGATCTGAGGAGGAAAATTACGAGAACCAGGGGGAGGTATGGCTCAAAGGGTGCCCCAGCCCTATCGGGGATTACCTTTCTCTCAAAGGGTTGGATCCAATACCCCTCCTTCAAGAATTCCAATAGGAAGCCCCTGGGACCTTCGAAAAGACATCTAGATCTCGTGGCCACCTCCATGGGATCCGATCGCTCCAAGGCCAGCCAGTGGGACTCGTCCACCTCCAAGGGCTTTGTCCTTTTTCGCCAGTTGTCCACCTCCATCTCTCTTCTCCGCTCCTGCATGAGGAGAAACGACGAGCTAAAGGGATACGGGCCCGATTGAAATCTGTCGCACGGAAATTCATCGCAATCCCTGAGACAATGGGCTTTCCTTCTCTGCCAAGCACATTCCAACACCGGACAGGGCTCTCCTAGAAGGCGCACCTGGGCTGCGATCTTCCTGCTTGCCTCTTCACTGGTCCCAGGTCCGCAACTCGAGCACTTCCCCTCCTTGTTGAGGCGGCAGACTCCACAGTTTATCCCGCATGCACCGGTTGCCATAGCCTTCTGCTAGCCTCCCAATCCCCTTTTTCTCCTCGTCCAAACATCTCGGACCGATGGAAAGAGACGAGCGATTCCAGTTTCCCGAAAATATCCACTCGAGACCCTCAGAATCTCCACTTGAGGCCAAAGCTCAAAGTGGGGCCTCCACCCTTATCCGGGCCCACCGAGGAGGGAAGCCCTAGCTCCCTCAGCCAGCGCTCTTGAGCCTCCTCATTGAATCTCTTGGCAGAGTCCATGGCGCTTTCCACCCCTCCCAAATACCAGCTCAACTCGAGAAAGGAGAGTATTCCAGCGCTCACAAAACAGCCCTCTTTGGCGCTATACACAATCCCCGCAAGAAAAGTGCCATTTAGAGCCAAGGAGGTCAGGGCTTCCAGTGGCCTGCCAGCATACAGGTGCCCCATCCCCGGAAGCAGGGCAGAGAGCAGGCCTGCCACAGTTGGATCTCGCCTGGGCAAATTCCGCAGCCCCCTCTCTATCCGTTGCCTCAAATCCCATGCCTCATGGAAGCCAGGGTCCCCAGGTCTCACCAGACTGAGAAGAGCGATGGCCCTCTCGTATTCCCTTGCCATGATCCAGGCCTCAGATGCCATGATCAAGGCCATCTTCCCCTGGGGGGAGTCCTCCGTCTCCGAGGCCAACTTTTCCAAGAAGATCGCTGCCCTTTTGTGCTCGCCAGCGAGAATCAGGGTCTTCCCCATTTCCATCGCTGCCTCATGGGACAAGTCACCGCGAGCCAACTCCCTGGCCTTACGAAAAGCCTCCAGCGCTTCCTCCCAAAGCTTCTGCTCCCTTCTCGCCACCCCTAGGTAGAACCAAGCCTCCCCTGCGAGGGGATGATTGGGAAAAAGGGACAGAAAGGCAAGATACTCCCCTTCAGCCCTGTAGGGCTGTCCTCTGGACAGAAGATGATGGCCGAAGGACAAAAGCCTTTCAGGGTCCTCCCTCATGGGTGCTTGTCCAAGGGATTGGTCACACCAAATTAAGGAAAGAGAAGCGGCAACCAAGGCCATCCACGCTGCCTTAATCCTCACCATCCATCTCCATTTTCATCCTTCTCAGTTCCAGCCACCTGAGGAATCTGAGCTTGAGTTCCCTCTCCATTCCCTGTTCCGTTGGTTCCCAGAATCTCCGGGAGGAGAGCTCTCGGGGCATATAGTTTTGGGCAACCACCCTGTCAGGATCATCGTGGGGATAGAGGTAGCCTCGGCCGTATCCGAGTCTCTGCATCAAGGGGGTCGGGGCGTTTCTGATCTCCAGGGGAACAGGCAACGGACCTGTTTCCTCAATTGACTCTCTCGCCTTCTCGTAGGCCACATAGACCGAGTTGCTTTTGGGAGCCATGGCTAGATATATAGCTGCCTCGGCCAAAGCCAGATACCCCTCTGGAGGCCCCAGGAAGTCGAATGCCTCCTTGGCGCTGAGGGCCACTTGCAAGGCAATGGGATCGGCGAGGCCCACATCCTCTGATGCGAAACGTACCATTCGTCTCGCCACATAGAGGGGATCCTCTCCCGCCTCCAACATCCTCACAAGCCAATATAGGGCGGCATCCGGATCTCCCCCTCTCAGACTTTTGTGAAAGGCGCTAATGAGGTTGAAGTGCTCCTCCCCACCCTTATCGTAAAGGAGGGGATGTGAGCTCACAGCCTCTTTCGCGGCCTCAAGCCCAATTTCCCTTATTCCGGCCTCATTGGGGGCCGTGCATTCCACGAGGGACTCCAGCATGTTTAGGGCCACTCGAGCATCTCCGCCCGAGGCCCTCGCAATGAGCCTCAGGGCCTCCACTTCCACTCTGGGCGAGAGGGAAGCTAAGCCCCTCTCCCTGTCCTCCAGGGCCCGGGACAGCACCTTCAGGATTTCCTCCTCTGTCAATTGCCTCAGGACAAATACCCTGCATCTGGAAAGAAGCGCGGAGTTTACCTCGAAGGAGGGATTCTCGGTGGTAGCCCCTATGAGGATAATGTCCCCCTTTTCCACATGGGGCAGGAAGGCATCCTGCTGGGCCTTGTTAAACCTGTGAAGCTCATCTACAAAGAGAATCGTGCTGAGGCCCCTCAGGGCCTTGGCCCTCTTGGCCTCTTCTATCAGGTGTTTTACCTCCTTGAGCCCGGAGAGCACAGCCGAAAAGGCAACCAATACACATCCCGTCTCCTGGGCAAAGAGATGGGCCAAAGTGGTCTTTCCCGTCCCAGGAGGGCCCCACAAGATCATGGAAAAGGGCTTTCGAGCTTGAGCAGCTTTCCTTATGGGCCCGCTAGGGCCCACAAGGTGTTCCTGTCCCACGAATTCTTCCCATCTCCTGGGTCTTAGCCTCTCTGCCAAAGGGGCCTTGGATTCTGATGGAGGCCTTTGGTCTCTTTGGAAAAGATCCAAGTCGTTCACCTCCAAGAGCTTTATACCATACACACCCATCCTCCACAACGAAGGCTAGAGTCTCGGGGTTTCAGTTTCCTCGACGAGTGTGGAAAAAGGGTGTAGATTAGAAAGTCTTATGGCGCTTCTAGGGGCTCGAGTTTGAGGCCTGGCTCGGATCCCCTAGGGAAAATGGGCCATCGGGGCCTGGAGACTCGAGGGTAGGCCTGAGTTGCATGAGCGCGCCACTTTTCATGGGAGGTCGACCTAGGCGGAGATCCAGTCCCGAGGAGGACTCGAGGGGATGCTGAGGATTTTAGAGTTTTTGGCCTATTTGAGGTGGCAAGATATCCTTGACATCCTCCTCCTCAGCATCCTCGCCTACTGGCTCTACGTGTGGTTCCAGAGGACCAGAGGCTTGAAGGTCCTCCTTGGGCTTGCGGCCATAGGTGGTGTTTTTGCAGGTGCCAAGGTTTTGGGACTCTTCCTCACGAGTTCCCTCTTCCAGATCCTGTGGCAGATTGCCCTCATACTGATTGTTGTGGTTTTTCAGCCGGAACTCAGGGAGTTCTTCGAGAAGGCGAGTCCTCTCAGTTGGTTCGGGAGGGCTTCAACTGGAGGCCCTTCCCAATGGATGGAGGCGATCGGGGAGGCCCTTTTCTCCCTTGTCAGATCCGGGCTCGGCGGCCTCGTAGTGGTGGAAAGGAGAGACAGGGTAGACCAAAACATCTCAGGTGGCGTCTTTCTCCATGCTGAGACCACATCCGCCCTCTTGCTCTCGATTTTCCAGAAGACTTCCCCCCTTCACGATGGGGCTGTGGTCCTTCGCTCCGGGGAGATATGGAAGGCGGGCTGCTACCTTCCATTGGCCCTCTCCGAAGGACTACCCCAGAGCTGGGGCACACGCCACAGGGCAGCAGTGGGACTATCGGAGCGGTGTGACGCTATAATATTCGTGGTATCCGAAGAGACGGGTCGGGTTTCCGTGGCTTCTCGCGGAAAGGTGGAAGAGGTGACAAGCCCAGAGCAAGTGATCCAAGCTCTCGAGAGGAGTTTCGGAAAGAGGGAGAGAAAGCCTTTTGTGAGAAGATTGACAGAGATGGCCTTCAAAAGGGCCGGGGCAAAGCTGGTCTCGTTAGGAGTGGTGGGAGTGATATGGCTTTTCGTTGCGGGCAGGCAAGATGCCCAAGTCACCCTTTTCCTTCCTGTCGAGACCAGGAATCTTCCAGAACAGTGGGAGATAGTGGAGCCTTTGGACCCAAGGGTCATGGTCACCATAAAGGGGATGAGAAAGGACTTGGTGGGCTTGGAAAATTCAGGGGCCTTCGTGGAGATGGACCTCAGCCTGGCCAAGCTCGGAAGGAGAACCTTCAGAATAGGAAAAGGAGATGTGATCCTTCCAACCCATGAACTGGAAGTTGTCAAGATAGAGCCTACGGAGATCAAATTCAGATTCAGGGAAAGGGGATGAGGATGCCCCGTGAAGCTTTGTCCGAAACAAGGGGAGCTCAAAAGCTCTCAAGCGCCAAAAGCAGGCTTCGAGCCTTCATGGAACTATTTGGCCACTCCGACAATGTCCTGGTGCTTCTCTATCCAGACCCTGACTCCATGGCCAGTGCCTTGGCAGTGAAGAGACTTCTCTGGAAGCATGTCCAGAGGGTCGTTATAGCATACATAGGAGAGATTCAGAGGCTCGAGAACCAGGCAATGATGGAGCTTCTCCACATTCCCATGGTCAAGGTGAGCCAAGTGGACATCGACTATTTCCACAGGAAGGTTCTCGTGGACTCGCAGCCAAACCACTACGAGGCCTTCAGCAGGATCTCCTATGACGCAATCATAGACCATCACCCTCTGGGAGGAGAGTTGAAAGCTCCCTTTGTGGACATAAGACCGGAGTATGGGGCAACGGCAACGATTCTCATCGAGTACCTGAGGGCGGCAGGGATAAAGCCCTCGGCGAATCTGGCAACGGCCCTCCTCTACGCCATAAAGACGGACACGGCCAATTTCGAGAGGGATGCCACTGAACAAGACGTAAAGGAATTCAGATACGTCTTCCAGTTCGCCAACATGAACATCTTGAGGAAGATAGAGCTATCGGAGTTAAGGCTCGGCGACCTGAGATACTTTCGCCTAGCCCTCGAGAGGATGGTGGTCACCAAAAAAGGTCTATTTGCTCACTTGGGAGAGGTGGATAGTCCGGACATATGTGTGCAGATAGCGGATTTCTTCATGCGGGTCCACGGGATGAAGTGGACGTTTGTCTCCGGGGTGTACAGGGGGAAGCTGATAGTGATCATGAGGAACGATGGTTACAGGAAGGATGCTGGGGGTCTGGCCAAGAGGGCCTTCGCCCTCTATGGTTCGGCCGGTGGCCACAAGGGGGCTGCCAGGGCGGAGATACCGCTCGAGGCTTTGAGGGAGATGGGAATAGAGTTGAGCGAGAGGAGCATCCAAAACTTCGTGAGAAGCAGGCTCGATTTGTAAAAAATCTCCTCACCCCCTTGCATCCGGAAAAAGAGTGCTTATAAGAAAACCAGACTTTTGTGTCGGCTTGCAGATGGAGGCCTTTCTAGGCCGCCAAGTGCGGTCTTAAACAAAATACAAGGAGGAGGTTTCCCCATGAACGTGAAGCCGCTACATGACCGTGTCCTGATCAAGAGAATAGAAGAGGAGGAGAAGACCAAAGGCGGGATCATTATCCCCGACACGGCCAAGGAGAAGCCAATTCAGGGAAGGGTGATAGCCGTGGGCAAGGGGAAGGTGACCGAGGATGGCAAGGTCATCCCGCTGGAGGTGAAGGAGGGCGACAGGGTTCTTTTTGGAAAATATGCTGGCACGGAAGTCAAGATCGACGGTGAAGAGCACCTCATCATGAGGGAGGACGACATATTGGCTATCATCACCTGATAGAGGGTGATGTGAAACTTGGTGGCAAATAAAAAGGAGGTTCGGAGAGATGGCAGCTAAGGAGATAAAGTTTCAGGAGGCGGCACGGGCGGAGGTCTTGAGGGGCGTGAACCGTCTGGCCGACACGGTAAAGTTGACCCTTGGCCCCAAGGGAAGAAACGTGATTTTGGAGAAGACCTTTGGATCTCCAAATGTCACCAAGGACGGAGTGACAGTGGCCAAGGAAATAGAGCTGGAGGACAAGTTCGAGAATATAGGCGCCCAGATGATAAAGGAAGTGGCGAGCAAGACTTCCGATGTGGCAGGTGACGGGACCACCACGGCCACTGTTCTGGCGCAGGCCATTTACAGGGAAGGGTTCAAACTGGTGGCTGCAGGTAGCGATCCCATGGAGCTCAAAAGAGGGATCGACAAGGCAGTGGAGGTGGTGGTGGAGGAGCTCAAGAAGATCTCCAAGCCCACCAGGGATCAGAAGGAGATCGCTCAAGTGGGCACCATCTCCGCCAACAACGACGCGACCATCGGGAACATCATAGCCGAGGCCATGAGCAAGGTCGGCAAGGAGGGTGTGATCACCGTAGAGGAAGCCAAGGGCATGGAGACGACCCTGGATATAGTTGAGGGGATGCAGTTCGACAGGGGTTATCTCTCGCCCTACTTCGTCACAGACCCCGAGAGAATGGAAGCTGTTTTGGAGGATCCATACATCCTCCTCCACGAGAAGAAGATCTCCAACATGAAGGATCTGCTTCCCATCCTGGAGCAGATAGCTCGTCAGGGCAAGCCCCTCTTGGTGGTGGCAGAGGATGTCGAGGGAGAGGCCCTCGCAACCCTTGTGGTCAACAAGATCAGGGGAACCCTTTCATGCTGCGCTGTGAAGGCTCCTGGTTTTGGAGATCGCAGGAAGGCCATGCTCGAGGACATAGCCATCCTGACCGGTGGCCAGGTCATCAGTGAGGACCTGGGAATCAAGCTCGAGAACGTGACCCTGGCCGATCTGGGCCGCGCAAGAAGAGTCACCGTGACCAAGGACGATACCACCATAGTGGAAGGTCAGGGCTCCAGGAGCGCTCTCGAAGGAAGGGTGAAGCAGATAAGGGCTCAGATAGAGGAGACGACGAGCGATTACGACAGGGAAAAGCTCCAGGAGAGATTGGCCAAACTCGTGGGCGGTGTCGCTGTCATCAATGTGGGGGCGGCAACTGAGACCGAGATGAAGGAGAAGAAGGCCAGGGTAGAGGATGCCCTCAACGCCACAAGGGCGGCCGTGGAAGAGGGGATAGTGCCTGGCGGAGGAGTTGCTTACATAAGGGCTCAGGCTGCTCTCGAGAACCTGAAGCTCGAAGGGGATCAGCAGTTTGGCGTCAATATAGTGAAGAGGGCCCTGGAAGAGCCCATCCGCCAGATAGCCGAGAATGCCGGTTGGGAGGGCTCTGTGGTTGTGGAGAAGGTGAAAGCGGGAAGCGGGGCCTTTGGATTCAACGCTGCCACCGAGAAGTTCGAGGACCTGATGGAAGCGGGGATAGTGGATCCCACCAAGGTGGCAAGGCTCGCCCTGCAGAATGCAGCCTCTGTGGCCTCCCTGCTCCTGACAACGGGAGCTGTGGTCGTGGAGAAGCCCAAAGAGGAGAAATCTCCCAAGATGCCAGGCGGAGGCTATGGCGGGGAATATTGATGGGGAGTGAGATCCCTCAGAAGAAGGGCCGGGTAATACCCGGCCTTTCTCCTTATCAGGGGATGAGAACCCCTCACATCAGATCCCACTCCACTGGGAAGTTCCCATAGAAGACTAGGCACCTTCGGAAGACCGTTTCCTCAGGGGGCCCCCTCAAGCCAAGACGGAGGCACATCCCCCGAGGAGTCTAGACTCACTCTCGATCTTCTGGTCTCGAAGGGAGCGAATCAGATCTGTTCTTGTTGGGGATAAAGGGCCCCGACTGGGCAGATTTTCCAGGCCTCCTCGATGAACTTTCTATCCCCGTCCCAAGGAAAAAGGGCTATGGTGGTGGCAAGCCCCCTCCTTGCGAACTGAAAGATCCCTGTTCCATTGGATTTGGACCATCTCACGCATCTTCCACAGAGGACGCACTTGCTCCTATCGTAAACAAGGGGGGACAAGGTCCTGTCCAGTGATTCCTCCATGGAGAGATCTTTCAGGCCTTTGGCCTTCAAGCCCATCTTGAACCTTCTTGCCAGATCCTGTAAGCCGCACCTGCCATTGGCAAAGCAGTGGCCACAATCCACCCTGTGATTGGAAAGTAAAAGGGAAAGCGCGGATCTCCTGAGGGCCGTCACCCTCTCGGTCTGCGTCCTGACCACCATCCCATCCTGAACCCTCTCTGTGCAAGCTGTAACGGGCTTGCCTTTCCCCTCTATCTCCACAAGACAAAGCCTGCAGCCTCCAAATGGCTCCTCATCCCCCTCCAAGTAGCAGAGATGGGGGATAAAGATGGAGTTTCGAAGAGCCACATGGAGGATCCTCTCCCCCTCTTCTGCCTCCAAGGCGAGTCCATCTATGGTCAAAGTCACCATCTTCATCCTTCTCATCCTATCTTCTCGGGCTTCCCATCCTCAGCAGGAGGTGCTTGGGGAGGTGGGACATCCCTTGTGGGTGAAATTCTCACAACAGCCCTGTACTCAGGAGGACATGCCCTCATACACTCACCGCACTTCACACATTTTTCTTGATCCACAGCCTTCTTTCGGGTCTTCATTGTGTAGATCGCCTCTGTGGGACAGGTCCCAACGCATGCGTCACAGCCCGCTGCGCACTTCTCGGGCACAATGTAATAAGCGATCAAATCCCTGCACTGAAGCGCAGGGCACCTCTTCTCCTCTATGTGGGCCATGTATTCATCGAGGAAATACCTCAAGGTAGTCAGCACCGGGTTTGGCGCCGTGGATCCCAAATTACACAGGGAACCATCTCTTACATCGAGCGCGAGTTGCTGGAGTAGATTCAGGTCTTCCTTCGTAGCCACTCCTTTGGTGACATCCCCCAGGATCTCGAGGAGCTGTTTGGTACCTATCCTACAGAAGGTGCATTTGCCGCAGGACTCCCCCTGGGTGAACTCGAGAAAGAACCTGGCCACCTCCACCATACAATCGTCCTCATCCAGCACCACTATCCCCCCCGATCCCATCATGGCCCCAGCATCCCTCAATGCCTCGTAGTCTATGGGAATGTCCGAAAGGGTAGCCGGGACACATCCTCCTGATGGACCTCCTATCTGCACTCCCTTGAAGGACCGTCCCTCTGGAATTCCTCCACAAATATCGAATACGAGCTGCCTGAGGGTTGTCCCCATGGGGACCTCCACCAAGCCAGCCTGCTCGCATTTTCCAACCACAGAGAATACCATCGTTCCCTTGCTAGAGGGGGTTCCGATGGTCGAGAAAAATTGGGGGCCTTTGACCAGGATCTTGGGAATCAATGCCAATGTCTTCACGTTGTTCACCAAGGTCGGCCTCCCCCAAAGGCCCCTCTCTGCTGGGAAAGGAGGTCTCGGCCTCGGCATACCCCTTTCCCCTTGGATTGAGGCTATGAGGGCCGTCTCCTCCCCGCATACGAAGGCTCCGGAGCCTTCGAAGACCTTGACCTCCAAGGCCATCTCTGTCCCGAGAATGGAAGGGCCCAGAAGCCCGACCCTCGTGGCTTCCATCACAGCCTTCCTCATCCTTCGAGCTGCCAGGGGATACTCTGCCCTCACGTAAACGTAGGCCGTATTGGCCCCCACTGCCCTGGCTGCGATGGCCAGTCCCTCGAGCACCTGGTGGGGATTGCTTTCCATCACGGCCCTGTCCATGTACGCTCCTGGGTCCCCCTCGTCGCCGTTACATATGACAACGGCTGAGCCATTGGCATTGGCCCTACATATCCTCCACTTGAGGGCCGTGGGGAACCCAGCCCCTCCCCTTCCCCTCAGGCGAGCCTCCTCGACCCTCTGGATTATCTCCTCCGGTTCAATGGATAGGGCCTTGACCAGTCCCTGGTAGCCGCCGATGGCCAGATAATCTCCCAGGTTCTCGGGATCTATGAGGCCACAATGCTCCATGATGATCCTCTTCTCGTAAAAGAACCTGGGCAGCTCCCACACAAGGGGCATGATCTCATCAGGCTCAAGGGAGCCCATGACGAAATCCAAAAAGGGATCTCCGTCCCTCACGAAGTAACGCAATATCAATTCCGCCTTGACTGGGGTCACCTTGGAGTAAAGATAGGGGGCCAGCCCCGGCATTTTCACGGTCACCAAGGGCTCTGCATAGCAGTGCCCCAAGCATCCCACCTCTTTTACTTCCACATCCAGGGCCATCTTTTGGGCAGCATCCCTCAGTGCCAAGACGACATCTCTAGCTCCCTGTGCAAGGCCGCAGGTCGCTGTGCCCACTGTTATGAGGGGCTTCTGGAGATCGAAGGAGGGAGGCGATTCCTCAAAGACCCTGCTTTTGAGATCCTCGAACCTAGCTTCCAACTCCTTGGACAATGGGCTTTCCCTCCTTTCTGAGCATCTCGAGAAGAAGACCGTTTACCTTGCTCGTCATCATGTGACCGTGGAAAGTCTCTGTGGAATCCTCCCTAACCACAACAACTGGGGCCAAAGCACAGCAACCCACACAGGCTACCTTTTCGAGGCTGAAGAGCCTGTCCGGGGTTGTCTCACCTTCCTTGATGCCAAGCCTCCTCTCCCACTCCTCCAAAATCACGTACGACCTCTTGACATGGCAAGCTGTCCCTGTACAGACCTTGATCTGGTACTTCCCAGGGGGAGTCAGACGAAACTGGTTGTAAAAAGTAGCGACTCCATATACATGTCCTTTGGGAACCCCCAAAAACTTGGCTACCCTCTCTATCCCAGACATGGGCAAGTAGCCAAAGGCCCTCTGCATTTTCTGGAGAATTGGAATCAGGTTCTCCAGGGAGGGCTCGAACTCTTTCAATATTGCCTCAACATCCATCTCCTCTTCCTCGTACCTCAACTGGACCTCCCGGGTTCTTTTCCAATGTTATACGGCCATGGACAATGCATTGATTCTACGAGCCTCGTTGGGCCAGGAAAACTAGCTCCCAAATCTTCCCCTCCATCCACCTCAAGTATAACACTCCCCCAAAGGCTCGAGGAGATCCCCCTTTTTTGACAATGATCGTCTCCACAGGTGTGGATTTCCCAAAGGAATCTTCCCTTTGAATCCGTCACACCCCGTCACATCCCCTCTTGGGCTTCCAGAGTCCGGATCTCTCCAAGGCCCTCACTATCTTCAAGGGGAAGTCTTTGCATCCTGTCTCCCTTTGGATGGCCTCAAAGGCAGCCCTTGCCCTTCTCCTCTCCTCCCCCCTTCCAAAGGGACATGGAAGACCGAGCAGCGGCAGTTGGAAGCGTCTCTGGATCCGAACGAGGGTCTCCTCCCTCAGATAGACCAAAGGCCTAACGATGGCTATACCCCCTGGTAGAACCAGAAATGGGGAAAAGCACAGAAACTCTCCCCTTCTCATGAGATTCATGAGGACAGTGTGAGCCACATCATCTGCATGGTGGCCAAAGGCTATTTTGTTGAAGCCCTCTGCCAGTGCCTGTTTCTTTATGGCCCCCCTCTTTATCCTCGCACAGATGGAACAAGTCTCCTTTCGATTCCCCCTTCCCTCGGTATCTATGGGGACCTCCCTGTAATGGATCTCCATGGATTCGCACATCTCGGCCAAGGAAGATGTGTCGTATGCTCCTATCCTGGCATGCACAGCCATGAGCTCGAAATGGAGGTGGGAATACCGTCTCAGATAGTCGAGAATCGCGAGGAGGGAAACACTGTCCTTCCCTCCCGAGAGAGCCACAGCTACCTTGTCTTGGTCCCCAATGAGCCCGTAGCGCTCTATGGCCCTCAGAGTCTTAGATGCGAACCATTTTCCATGCGCTTTAGTTGGCTTTATTGGGAGATCCATTTGGTTCCACCTTCCTTCAAGGAGTTTTCCCTGTATGATACTTACAGAGATGCGGGCGGGACAGTGGTGAGGTTATGAGATCGAGGCCGGAGCCGTAGGCCATCGGGGAAAAGGGAGAAGGAGTGAGGATAAGGGAGTTCAGGAAGGCCGTCAGAGAGGCGATCCTCCATCTTCCTGGGGAGATAAGGGCTGCAATGGATAACCTGGCTGTCACTGTGGAGGACCTGCCTTCTCGGGAGACAATGGCAAAGGTGGGTGTAAAAGACCCTTACGACCTCCTTGGACTCTACGAGGGTGTCCCCTTGGAGAGAAGGGGTTTTTTCTACGGAAATGTGCTTCCTGACAGGATAGTGCTTTTCAGGAAATCCATACTGGCGCGATGCAGACAAAAGGATGACGTGGTGGAACTCGTGAGGAAGGTTCTCCTCCACGAGGTGGGCCACTTTCTTGGGCTCGAGGAGGATGACCTGAGGAAGATGGACCTATGATCACCGAAAGCCTTCGCAACTGTTGTACGCACCTTTTCCCAGAAAATTTTCCAACTCTACCCCAATATCTTGTTGCATTCCTTGACGAGTGGGCCAGATAGTGTTATGCTCCCACGAAACGGAGCAACAGGACCGAGGGGGTGCCATGGACACTACTCTTGCTGGCATTCGGGCGATGGTTGTGGACGACGATCCTTCTGTGCTATCGCTCATGGTCAGGCTTTTGAGGCATTGGGGTTTCGATTCGGTGAAGGAGGCCCCGGATGGGAGATCTGCTCTCAAAAAGGCCATGGAGATTGCTCCCGAGATCGTCTTCATGGATGTGGAGATGCCCGAGCTCAATGGCTATGAGGCCTCGCTTCTCCTCAAGGAAAGGTTTCCAGGTGTGACAATCATCCTGGTGACTGGGGTCCCCGATGGAAGGCTCGCGAGGAAGGCCCTGGAGCAAGGAGTGGTGAAGGCCGTTCTTCCCAAGCCTTTCACCTTCGATCAACTGAAGATGCTAGTGGATGAGTTTTTGAAGGAAAGGAGAGGGGTCGCCAAAGAGCGCGGGGCAGGTGCGGTCGCATAGGAAGGGCGTATGGAGGTTCCCTTTGAGGCCGTGGAAGACTCGCTTCCCGAGTAGTCCAGACTTTCTCCCCTTGCTCATCTTGGTCCTTTGCACCATCTTTTGGGGAGGGCTTTTTGTGGGATGCGCCACAAAGCCGGGGATGCCTTCTTCACCTCCAGCCAGGAGAAGTCCTGAGACTGCCCCTCCTCCTCCAGCGAGAGTGCAAGAGGGCGTGGCTTCCTGGTATGGCCCAGGCTTTCACGGGAACAGGACATCCAGCGGTGAAACATACGACATGTTTCAGATGACAGCAGCCCACAGGACCCTCCCCTTGGGGACCAAACTGTTGGTCACCAATTTGGAGAATCAGAGGACCGTGGAAGTGGTTGTCAATGATAGAGGGCCCTTCGTGGGAGATAGGATCATAGACCTCTCCTACTCCGCAGCGAGGGTCCTTGGAATAGTGGAGCCAGGCACTGCGAGGGTCCGGCTCGAGATCATAGAGGATCCACCGGGGGGTCCTGTGGCCGATTTCTCCTCAAAGCCAGTCTACTCGCTCCAGCTCGGAGCCTTCTCTGAGCTGGAAAGGGCTCGGGGTCTCCAAAACGAGATCGAAAAGCTCCTAGGGCCTGGCACGGCGAGAATTGAGCCGGCCCGCGTGGGAAGTCAAGAGCTTCACAGGGTGAGGGTCGGCTTTTTCCAGGACAGGGAAGAGGCTCTGGCCAAGGCCAAGGAACTTGTGTCGAGGGGATATGTGGTACTTGTAGTCGATGCCAGATAATCCCACTTTTTTGGCTCCCTCCAAGGCCTGGCTGAATCCGATCAGTTGATGTTTTGGGGATCTGAGCTTTTCAGAGTACCAGAAGTAAATTAGCCCCTTTTCGGGATGCCCATGAGACGCAAGGCGAAGAGCAAAACCCCAACTGTGACGGCTGAATCGGCCAAATTGAAAGCTGGCCAATGGTAAGGGCCCAGATGAAAGTCCAGAAAATCTATGACCTCTCCTCCTTTCACCCTGTCCACTAGGTTTCCCATTGCTCCACCCAATATGAGTCCCAAAGAGGCCGTATCGAGAAGGCTAGAGGGTCTTTCCTTGAGCCAGATCCAAACCAGGAAGCCAATTGCCAAAAAAGAGGCGAGGATCAGAAGGTAAGGCCCGACGACCTCTCCGTGCCTCGAGAATATTCCGAAGGCTGCCCCTTTATTTCTCACGTACGTGAGGTTGAAAAACCCAGGCACCACCTCAACGGTCTCGTGGAGGCCCATGGTTGTGGAGACAATTGCCTTGGTAATCTGATCGCACACCCCCACAGCCACTGCCACCACAAGCCCCCAGAGTTCTGGGATCCTAGGCTTGACCATGAACTTCGATCCTATCGAGGACTTGGGCGCACCTGGAGCAGACCTCCGGTCTCGAGGCCTCCTTCCCCACTGTGGGATCCCATTTCCAACACCTCGAGCACTTGGCCCCCGGAGCTCGTTCCACCTTCACCCTGAGCCCCTCGATCTCTGTGCTCTCCATGACATCGGCCCCCGGGGTCAAATCCATTAGGTCGAGCTTGGAGACTATGAAGAGCTCTTCCAAAGATTCACGATACGGCTCGAATTTGTCCCTCAGTTTTGGGGGAATGTCCAGTGTTACCTTGGCATCCAGAGCAAGCCCAATGACCTTTGCCCTCCTTGCGGCCTCCAGGGCCTTGGTCACCTCCCCTCTCACCTTGAGCCACATCTCCCATCTCTCAGCTAGCTCCTCATCCTTCCAATGAGAAGGGGCCTCGGGAAAGGGGGCCAGATGCACGCTCGATGCCTTTCCTTCCCATGGGGGAAGGTGCTCCCATATCTCCTCGGCGGTGAAACTCAAAATAGGCGCCATCAGGGTCGTGAGGCAACGAAGGACCTCGAAGATGGCACTCTGGGCAGATTTCCTCTGGTAATCCCCAGGTGCCTGCACATAGAGCACGTCTTTTAGAACGTCGAGGTATATGGCGCTCAGGTCCACGACGCAGAACTGGTGGAGCGTGTGGAATACCACGTGAAAGGTGTAACTGGAGTATGCCCTCCTGACCCTCTCTATCAATCCATGAAGCCTGTGGAGGACGAACCTGTCTATCTCTCTCAATCCCTGGTACTCGATGAGGTCCTTCTCCGGGTGAAAATCGTAAAGGTTCCCCAACATGAACCTCGCTGTGTTTCTTATCCTCCTGTAGGCCTCGGTCAACCTCTTGAGGATCTCCTCCGAGATACGCATGTCGTCTCTGTAGTCTTCGGCAGAGACCCAAAGTCTCAGAATCTCCGCGCCATATTTCTCTATCACATCCTGGGGAACCACCACATTTCCCCTGCTTTTGGACATCTTTTTGCCTTCCCCATCCACCACGAACCCATGGGTCAACACACTTCTGTAAGGGGCTCGTCCCCTAGTCCCCACGGAGGTGAGAAGAGCGCTGTGGAACCAGCCCCTATGCTGATCGCTTCCCTCGAGATACATGTCCGCTGGATAGGACAAATCTGGATTGGGCTCCAGAACCGCAGCCCAGCTCACTCCAGAGTCGAACCACACATCCAGGATGTCCTTCTCCTTCCTGAAATTCCTTCCTCCACAGTTGGGGCAGGTCGTACCTTCTGGAAGAAGCTCCCTGGCCTCTTTTTCGAACCAAGCTTCAGCCCCATATGTCTCAAATATTTGGGCTACCTTTTCGAATGTCTCCTGGGTTGCCAGGACCTCCTCGCACTGCTCGCAATAAAATACCGTTATTGGCACTCCCCAAGACCTCTGCCTGGAGATGCACCAGTCGGGTCTATGCTCTATCATGTCGTGGATCCTGTCCCTCCCCTGGGGTGGAATCCACTTCACCTTGTCTATCTCCTCCAATGCCCTTCTTCTCAGGTCATTGACCTCCATGGATATGAACCACTGCTCAGTTGCCCTGAATATGATGGGGTTTTTGCATCTCCAGCAATGGGGATACTCGTGGGTGATATCCTGTTGGGCCAAGAGTCTCCCCATCTCCTTCAACTTTTCCATGACTAGGGGATTGGCATCGAAGACGAATTTCCCGGCGAAATGTTGCACATCGGGTGTGAACCTTCCATGGTCATCGACAGGCGCATAGACCTCCAATCCATATCTGATACCGACTTCATAATCCTCTTTGCCGTGGCCAGGGGCCACATGCACGCATCCAGTTCCTGCATCCAGAGTGACAAAGTCAGCGAGTATGACCCTCGAGTCCCTCTCCAGGTAGGGATGCTGGCAAATGACCCCTTCCAGACTTTTACCTTTGAAACTTGCAACAGGATCCCTTTCCTCCCATCCGAAGACGGGGATCACATAACTCAAAAGCTCACGCGCCAATATGAAGAGCTCGCCCTTCTGTTCAACTGCCACGTATTCGTAGTCGGGATGCACTGCTATGGCCAAATTCGCTGGGATTGTCCATGGAGTGGTGGTCCATATGACTATGAAGGCCTTTTTCTCTGGGAACCCTCCTAGAAGATGGGAGATATCCGACCTTACAGGAAATGCTATGAAGATCGAAGGGCTCAGGTGCTCGAGGTATTCCACCTCCGCCTCCGCAAGTGCGGTGTTGCACGATGTGCACCAGTACACGGGTTTCTTGCCCCGGTACACGCTCCCCTGAAGGAAAAAACGGCCGAACTCTCTCACTATGGTAGCGACATAACTTCGAGCCATGGTCAGATAAGGAGCCTCCCAGTCACCAAACACTCCCAATCTTTTGAACTCATCCCTCTGTATGTTTATGAATTTTTCCGCATACTTCCGGCACTCATTTCTTATCTCCACGGTGGACAGCGCCGATTTCTTCTCGCCCAAAAGGAGATCCACTTGATGCTCTATGGGAAGACCGTGACAATCCCAACCCGGCACGTAGTGGCTATCGTAGCCCTCCATGAACTTGGATTTTATGATCATGTCTTTGAGGATCTTGTTCATCGCTGTGCCTATGTGGATATGGCCATTGGCATATGGCGGACCGTCGTGCAATATGAATTTGGGCCTTCCCTCGGAGGCGACCTTTATCTTCTCGTATATCCTCATCTCCTCCCAACGCCTCAGTATCTCGGGCTCTCTTTGGGCAAGATTTGCCTTCATGGGAAATGGTGTCTTGGGTAGGTTCAGGGTTTCCTTGTAATCCATCTGCCACGTCCTCCGGAACTCTGGGCTCGATGAAGAAAAGGCCAGAAAACTTAGGCTACCAGAACTTCCTTAAATGTCAAGAAATCCTCCGGCCCGCACTTCCCCTCTCTTTGTGCTTGACACCCGTTGTGGTGCCTCCATACAATTCGACAAAGGAGAGGCAGTGTACCCAAACACCTAGAACCGGGAGTCCCCATGGCCCTTCGCATCGGCGAGCTCATGGTCAAAAATGGGTTGATCACCATGGACCAGCTTGCCAAGGCCGTCGAGGAACAGAAAAGGCACGGAGGCAAGCTGGGGACAATCCTCGTGAGAATGGGGATTCTGGAGGAGAGGGAGCTCCTCGAGTTCCTCAGTCGTCAGTTCCGAATCAGGGCGGTGGAACTGGATCATGCCCAGATACAACCAGAGCTCATAAAGTTGATCCCCTCCAATTTGGCCAAGAAGCTCATGATCCTCCCCATAAAAAGGGAAGGAGCCACCCTGACCGTGGCCATGTGTGACCCAGCACAGCTTTCAGCCCTCGATGACATCAAGTTCATGACGGGATACAACATAGAGCCTGTCCTTGTGAAGGAAAGCTCCCTGGTAGAGGCCCTCAAGAGATACTACGGGGGCAAAGGGTTGGAGGAAAAACCAGAGAGCATAGAGGCCAAGGATTACTTCCATCCCGAGACAGAGGCTCATGAGATAGCTGCATACGAACACGAGGAAGAAGAAGATTCCATGTTGGGCCTTGCGGAAGAGGACTTTCAGAACCTCGTAAATGTTGCCGTGGATCAAGTGGAAGTGGTCGAGGAGCCAAGGGAAGAGATCACTGCTATGGAGGTGGACGCCCCCATCGTGAGGCTCGTAAATGGGATTCTCATAAAGGCGGTGAAGTTGGGGGTGAGTGATATCCACATAGAGCCGTACGAGAAGAGCTTCAGGGTCAGGTACAGGATAGATGGCGTCCTGAGGAAGGCCATGGGATTGCCTCTCAAGATAAGGAATGCTGTGATATCGAGAATAAAGATAATGGCCCAACTGGATATCGCTGAGAGGAGGCTTCCCCAAGATGGCCGCATCAAGATGAAGATAGGCCGCACCAAGGAGATGGATTTCAGGGTTTCGGTGGTTCCCACCCTCTGGGGAGAAAAGGTCGTGCTGAGATTGCTCGACAAATCGAGCCTGCAGCTAGACATGACTAAACTCGGTTTCGAGGAGAACCAGCTCAAGCAGTTCAAGGCAGCAATATACAGGCCATATGGGATGGTCCTCGTTACGGGACCTACTGGATCGGGCAAGACCACAACCCTCTATTCGGCACTGGCTGAGCTCAACAAGGAAACAGATAACATAATGACGGCCGAGGACCCTGTGGAGTACAACCTGCCTGGAATAAATCAAGTGCAGATGCACGAGGAGATAGGTCTCAATTTCGCCACGGCCCTCAGGGCCTTTCTGAGGCAGGACCCTGACATAATAATGGTGGGAGAGATTCGAGACTTCGAGACCGCGGAAATAGCCATAAAGGCAGCTCTGACGGGTCATCTGGTGCTGAGCACTGTCCATACCAATGATGCCCCCAGCACAGTAAACAGGCTCCTCAATATGGGAATAGAGCCATTCCTTGTGGCCTCCGCCACGAACCTGATCCTTGCTCAGAGATTGGGGAGAAGGATATGTCCCAAATGCAAGGAAGAGGTGAAGGTGCCTCCTCAGGCCTTGCTGGATGTGGGTGTGCCAGAAGAGGACATTCCCAACATAAGGCTATACAAGGGCAGGGGATGCGAATACTGTCTGGGAACAGGGTACAAGGGAAGGATAGCATTTTACGAGGTGATGCCCGTAGGTGAGGAGATAAGGGAGCTCATTCTCGTGGGTGCCTCTGCAAGCGAGATAAAGAGGGAGGCCATGAGACTTGGGATGATGACCTTGAGGCAGAGCGCCATAATGAGGATGAAAGAGGGGATCACCACCATAGAGGAGGTGATCAGGTGCACTGCACCAGATTGAGGCCCAAAAAAGGCCAATCCCCTAAGGGGGCCCTGAAGACAAAGGAAATCTAAGGTGAGATGAGGAGGTAAGGATGGTCTCATTGCATCAACTATTGAAGGTCGCCATAGAGAAAGGAGCATCGGACCTTCATATAACGGCCGGGTCCCCTCCTCAGGTGAGGATAAATGGCTTTCTTGTCCCCCTCGATCTTCCCCCATTGAGACCCGCTGAGACCAAACAGCTCGTGTACAGCGTCCTAACAGATGCTCAGAAGCACAAATTCGAGGAGAACTGGGAATTGGACCTCTCTTTCGGGGTGGAAGGTCTCAGCCGGTTCAGGGCGAATGTGTTCATGCAGAGGGGGGCAGTGGCTGCGGCCTTCAGGGCAATACCGAACAGGATCTTGTCTTTCGAGGAACTGGGCCTCCCACCTGTTGTAGCGGAGCTCGCCAACAAGCCCAGAGGACTAGTCCTTGTGACAGGACCCACGGGGAGCGGGAAGTCAACTACGCTCGCTGCCCTCATAGACAAGATAAACAGTGAACGACATGTCCACATTGTGACAATAGAAGACCCAATAGAGTTTGTGCATCAGCACAAGAAGGCGATTGTGAACCAGAGGGAACTGGATGCCGACACGAAAAGCTACAAAAACGCTCTCAAGTACATTCTGAGACAAGATCCCGATGTGGTCCTCATAGGCGAGATGAGGGATCTGGAGACCATCGAGTCAGCGCTCATAATCGCGGAGACTGGCCATCTGGCTTTCGCTACTCTCCACACAAACTCCTGTGTACAGACCATAAACAGGATAGTGGACGTGTTCCCAGCCTACCAACAACCGCAGGTAAGGGCTCAGTTGTCCTTCGTCCTCGAAGGGGTGCTCTCGCAGCAACTTTTGCCCAGGGCCGATGGAAAGGGAAGGGTGCTGGCTCTGGAGATAATGATTCCCAATGCCGCGATTCGTAATCTCATCAGGGAAGATAAGATCCACCAAATTTACTCCCAGATGCAGGTTGGCCAGGCCAAGTTTGGGATGCAGACCATGAACCAGTCCCTCTTGAGCCTCTATCAGAGAAGGTACATAACCCTGGAAGAGGCCTTGTCCAGATCCTCGGACCCAGAGGAGCTCCGAAACATGATAGCCTCTTCCGCAGGTCAACGGCCAGTGGGGAGGATAGAGAGACCCTTGCGTTAGGGAGGATGCCTTACAGTCAGGTTCTATCCTATGGCCCAAAAGATGACCGAGAGACCTGGGAGAGAATCTTCGTGGAGATTGAATTGCGGGGTCATCCGAGGAAAGGTGTGAAAAGAACCGGAGATCCAATTGAGAGCAAAGCCTTGGCTTAGTAGTGAGAGGAGGGGCTAATGCCTGTATACAAGTGGGCTGGAGTCAACAGGGCTGGGAAGAAGGTAAAGGGCGAGATGGAGGCTCCAGATGAAGAGGCTGTGAAGACAATACTGAGAAGACAGCGGATAGAACCCACCAAGGTCAAAAAGGCTCCCAAGGATTTGTTCGAAAACGTCACTTTCCTTAAACAGAAAGTCACAGAGAAGGATGTAGTTCTCTTTACAAGACAATTTGCGACCATGATAGATGCGGGGCTTCCGCTTGTGCAATGCCTAGACATTTTGGCTGGCCAGATGGACAATAAGACTTTCAAACAAGTTATCAGGAAAATCAAGCAGGATGTAGAAAGTGGTGCGACCTTCGCAGATGCTCTGAAGAAGCATCCCAAGGTATTCGACGAGCTATTTGTTAATTTGGTGGCTGCTGGAGAGGTTGGAGGAATTCTGGATACGATCATGAACCGCCTCGCAGCATATATAGAGAAGGTGATGAAGCTCAAAAAAAAGGTAAAAGGCGCTATGGTTTATCCAGTGGTTGTCTTGGTCGTTGCGGTGGCGGTGGTTGCAGTTCTTCTTCTTTTCGTCATACCAATCTTCAAGAAAATGTTCGAGGATATGGGTGGAGGGCTTCCAGCTCCAACTCAAATAGTGATAGATATTAGCGAGTGGGTGAAGAGTTATTTTCTCTTCATTGTAGCGGTAGTCGTGGTCCTAATTGTCGCTCTCAACAGGTTTTACGCTACAAGGAGGGGACGAGCTCTCATCGATGACTTGATGTTGAGGATCCCAGTCATAGGAGACCTCCTCAAAAAGGTGGCTGTGGCGAGGTTCACGAGGACCCTTGGGACCATGATCCAAAGCGGTGTCCCCATCCTGGATGGCCTCGACATAGTTGCCAAAACTGCTGGGAACAAGACAGTTGAGGCTGCCATTTTGAAGACCAGGGCCAGCATAGCAGAAGGCCGCACAATAGCGGATCCATTGGCAGAGAGTGGTGTTTTCCCGGCAATGGTTGTTCAGATGATAGCTGTGGGAGAGGCAACCGGGGCACTGGATGCTATGCTCAGCAAGATAGCTGATTTCTACGATGAGGAAGTGGATGCTGCAGTGGATGCCTTGACCTCCTTGATAGAACCATTCATGATGATCTTCCTCGGAGCCACAATTGGCGGTCTGGTAATAGCGATGTACCTGCCTGTTTTCAAGCTGGCCGGCACGGTTGATTGATGTGAGCCATCCCCACCGAGACAATGGTCCTCAAGAGCTCCTCAGGGCCAGACTGAGAAGGCTCATAATACTGAGGCCAATGGTTGGGGCCCTGCTGATCGGCGGGGTGATGGTTTTTCAGGCAGGCAGGCTCTGGGATCTATTCCGTGTCCCCCTTGTGGGTCTCACATCGGTTCTGAGCGTTGTATTGGCGGTCACACTCCTCTATTGGTATCTCCTCCCCCGGGTAAGGAGGCTTCGACTTTTTGCCCTCACCCAGATAGTCGGGGATATCATCTTGGTGACATCGTTGGTCTACCTCACCGGTTCGGAGGAAAGCGTTTTCACATCCGTTTACAACCTCTCCATCATATCCGCAAGCATCCTCCTTTACAGAAAAGGTGGTCTGGCCTCGGCGACCCTCTCCAGCGTGCTCTACGGGATGTTATTGAACTTGCGCTTCTTTTCATTGCTTCCCCCAGCTTTTGGAGCTCCGGGCAAAGCCCCCTTTGTCTCCGCAGGGGACCTTTTCTTCTCCTTACTAGTCAACGTGAGTGCCTTCTTCACAGTGGCCTTCTTGAGCAGCTACCTCGCCGAGCAGGCCAGAATGAGCAAGGAGAAGCTGGAGAGCGCCCAATCGGACCTATCGAGGCTCGCTGCCCTCCACGATCACATTCTCCAATGTCTGCCTAGTGGGTTAATCACCTGTGACTCGGAGGGGAGGATAGCTTTCGCCAATCAGGCCGCCTGCGTGATAACCGGTTTATCGAGAGAGGAGATCTCCACCCGAACCCTCCCCTCTGTTTTCCCAGAATTTCCCACACCCCTCCTCCATGACGTCTCCTCAGATGTTGATAACCTCCACTTGAGAAGGAAGACCATGGGGTATACCAGGCCCGACGGGCGAAGGTTAGAGCTCGGGTTTTCCCTGGCACCTCTTCGGGACGACTCTGGTGTGTTTATGGGAACGATTCTCCACTTTCAGGACCTGACCGAGACAGTGGCCATGGAGGAACACCTGAGAAAGGTGGACAAATTGGCCTCCATAGGGGAGATGGCAGCCAGAATAGCACATGAGATAAGGAATCCCTTGGCCTCGGTGAGCGGCTCCATACAGATCCTGAGGAAGGAACTAGCCCTCGACGGCACAAACAAGAAGCTCATGGACATAGTGATACGAGAGACAAACAGACTCAATGCATTGCTGAGCGAGTTCCTCTCTTTTGCCAGGCCAGAGAGGCTCCGTCCTACAAAGATGAATCTCTCGAGGCTCCTCAAGGAGATAGTTGCCCTTTTCACGGAAAGGGCCAAGGGACAATGGCAGATGCTGCCAACAATATCGGATGGTCTAGTCGTGGAGGCTGATCCGGAGAGGATCAGACAAGTGGTTTGGAATCTACTGAACAATGCCCTAGAAGCGATGCCCGACGGGGGGGAGCTGCGACTGAGGGCCAACTGGGCTCAAGGGTCACCTCCTTCTGGCCTGAGCAGGGAGGTGAGATGGGCTGTCGTGGAGGTGGAGGATACAGGTCCTGGGATTCCCGGGGAAATAATCCATAAGATCTTCGATCCCTTCTTCACCACAAAGGAAAAAGGAACGGGGCTTGGCCTCTCAATAGTCCACCGATTGATGGAGGAGATGGGAGGAAGGGTCGAGGTGAGAAGCCAGGAGGGAGTGGGGGCCAAATTCACCCTATGGATCCCAGCTAGGCCTCCAACGAGTTCAAACGGGGGCCATGGGGAGGAATGGAGCTAGGGTAACTGGGGGAGGACAGTGGCTTGACTCCACTGGCAGAGAAGCTATATAAGATCCTTTTCGAGTTCCGTATCCGGGCCAAGAGGGATACGATGGTGGATAATCCGGCCCCAACGGAGATGACATCCAGGTGAAGCCCGAAAGGGACGTGCTGATTCTGAGCTCGATGATGAGGAAATCTCTGGGGATTTAAGAAGATTGGGCGTGAATCCCCGAGTTGGGTAAGTCCTGCTGAGCACTGCCCTGTCAAGAAAGAGAAGAGATCTGGTCTCGGTCATTGTCTGGTTTTCGGTGCCTTCTGGCCGAGAAAATGGAAGCTAGGGGAGGATGGAGTTGGATTTCACGCGGAGGGAAAGTGAGCCAACAGTCGTCTTAGAGAGGCGAAGGAAACTCGAGCAGCTGCGGCAGTTAGGGGTAGATCCTTTCAGCGAGGATTTCAGCCCTACCCACGAGGCTTCTTCTGTCTTGGAGACTTACGGGGAGTGGGATTCCCAGAGGCTCGAAGGCCTCCAGGAGGCCTTCGCCCTTGCTGGAAGGATAATGGGCAAGAGGGACTTTGGAAAGGTGAGCTTCATCGATCTTGTGGACAGGACAGGCAGGCTGCAGTGTCTGGTTCACATCCCATCCTTGACCGATAGGGAGGCAAGCCTTTTCCGTCTCGTGGACATAGGGGATCATCTGGGGGTCAGGGGGAGACTCTTCAGGACCAGGACAGGAGAGCTCACCCTCAGGGTGGATGAATTCAAGATCCTTTCCAAGGCCCTGAGACCACTTCCAGAAAAATGGCACGGCTTGAGGGATGTTGAAGCCCGCTACAGGCAACGTTATCTGGACCTTCTCATGAACCCTGGGGTGAAAGAGACCTTCAGAACGAGGGCCAGGGTGATCAAGTGGATAAGGGAGTTCCTGGATGCCCGAGGCTTCGAGGAAGTGGAGACCCCCATGATGCAGGCCCTTCCTGGGGGCGCTGAGGCCAGGCCATTCGTGACTCATCACAATGCCCTCGGTCTGGATCTATTTCTCAGAGTGGCCCCTGAGCTCTATCTCAAGAGGCTGGTTGTGGGGGGAATGGAAAGGGTTTATGAGATCAATAGAAACTTCAGGAACGAGGGGATATCTACGCAGCACAACCCCGAGTTCACGATGCTGGAGTTCTACCAGGCATACGCTACCTTCGAGGACCTCATGGTGCTCACTGAGGAACTCCTGGAGTTTCTTCTCAGGCGCCTCGGCAAGTGGCCGACCCTCAAGTACCAAGGGAAAGAGATCGAGATGCAAAGGCCTTGGAAGAGGATGAGGTTCACGGAATGCCTTGTGGAGTTCGCTCAGATCAAGCCGGAGGACGTGGCCAATTTGGAGGAATTGAAGGAGGTGGCCAACAGAAAAGGGGTTCCCCTCGAGGGCAGGGAGACCCTGGGGAAGGTCCTCGCAAAGCTCTTTGATGCCTTGGTGGAGCCCCAGCTTCTGGGGCCGATTTTCATAACCCACCATCCGGTGGAGATCTCCCCTCTGGCAAGGAGAAACAAGGCCGAGCCTGAATTCGTGGACAGATTCGAGCTGTACATAGCGGGGAGGGAGGTGGCAAACGCTTTTTCCGAGCTCACGGATCCCGATGATCAGAGAGAGAGATTTGAGCAACAACAGATGTTGAGGAAAAGAGGAGACCAAGAGGCACATCCCCTGGATGAGGACTTCTTGAGGGCCCTTGAACACGGGATGCCTCCCACAGCTGGGGAGGGGATAGGGATAGATAGGCTCGTGATGCTCTTGACAGACTCCCCTTCCATAAGGGATGTGATCCTTTTTCCCCAATTGAGACCCGAAACCAAGGTAAGCCTTTAGGGGTTCCCGTGGTCAGGGGAAAACCAGTAACCGGAATTACACCTCATGAAGAGGGGATTCTCAACGGCCTTCGCCTTCCGGAAAGCAAGGGATCGCTTTCTGAGAGCTGATTTCAGATGAGGTACCAACTCTGGCTAGGCCTGAGATTCTTGAAGGCCAAAAAAAGGCACGGGGCGATATCCCTGGTGACAGCCTTGTCAATAGTGGGGGTCACAGTGGGGGTCATGGCCCTTTTGGTGGTGATCTCGGTCATGACTGGATTTGCCGAGACCCTCAAGGAGAGAATCCTTGGCCTGAGCGCCCATGTGGTTGTTTTGGGGAAAAGGGGGGAGGTAGATAATCACGAGGAGCTTCTCAGAAGACTCCTCGAGGTTCCTGGCGTTGTGGCTGCAAGCCCGTTCATAACAAGGGAGGTCATAATTCAGGGGCCTTATAGGGCTGCGGGGGTTGTGGTCAGGGGATTGGACCTGGAGAACGCTGAGAAAGTCTTGCCCATAAAAAGGGTCCTCAAGGATGTGGAAATAAGAGACCTCGCCTCGAGTTCTGAGAGCTTCTCACCGGGTATCATCCTTGGCAAGGAATTGCTAAGATACCTGGGTTGCGGCATCGGAGATCACGTGGTCATGGTTGTCCCCTTGAAGACCCTCACCCCTTGGGGGGCCTTGCCCAAGTGGCAGAGGTTCCAGGTAAAAGGGTTTTTCGACTCCGGTTATTGGGAGTTCGATTTCAAGCTGGCGTGCGTATCACTGGAAGTGGCCCAGGAAGTGTTCCAGATGGGTACCAAGGTCACGGGAATAGAGCTGAGGACAAAGGAGCTGGACAGGGCCCCAGAGGTGCGAAGGGCCATAAACGACTCTGAGTTGGGAAGCCAGTTTGTGGCAGAGGATTGGATGGAGCGAAACAGGAATCTTCTATTCGCCCTGAGGGTGGAAAAGAGGGCGATGTTCGTGATCCTTCTTTGCGTTGTAGGAGTGGCGGGGCTGCTCATCATGAGCATCCTCATGATGATGGTGATGGAAAAGAAGAAGGAAATAGCTATCCTCGTGGCCATGGGGGCGAGATCGTCCCACGTGATGGGGGTCTTTCTCTTCCAGGGCTTCCTCCTGGGCGCAACTGGGACCATCTTGGGGAGTTTCGGTGGGATCCTCATAGCTCGAAATCTGGAGGCGATCGTTGGATGGGTCGAAAAGGCAATGGGCAAGGGCTTCTTGAGCTCGGAGCTTTACAGTCTGATCGAGCTTCCTTACAGGCTGGTCCCCCAAGATCTAGGGCTTATAATAGCCTCGACCCTGGCCATAAGTGTAATGTCGGCATGGTATCCCGCCTGGAAGGCGGCTAAGCTTGATCCTGTGGAGGCTTTGAGGTATGAGTGATGTGGTCTCCTCGCGCGCTTCCCTGGCCACCGGCAGATGAGGAGGGAGGGGGATGTCCCGACCCTTCATCAGAGTGCGGGGGTTGACCAGATCCTTTCGGAAGGACAGCCAGACGGTGGAAGTGCTCAGGGGGATAGATCTGGATGTGGCCAAGGGGGAAAGCATTGCAATAATGGGAGCTTCTGGTGTCGGAAAGAGCACGTTCCTCCATATCCTGGGGACCCTGGACCGACCCACCAGCGGCACCGTGGAATATGACGGAAGGGATGTGTTCCAATGGGACGAGAGGGAACTCTGCCAGTTCCGCAACAAAACCATAGGGTTCGTATTCCAGTTCCACCATCTACTCCCTGAGCTCACGGCATTGGAAAACGTCATGATGCCTGCTCTGATCCAGGGGATGAAGAGGGCTAGAGCCGCTGCCCTGGCTAGGGAGATGTTGGGGGAACTGGGCCTCATCCACAGGGTGAATCACAAACCAGGGGAGTTGTCCGGAGGGGAGCAGCAGCGTGTCGCCATAGCAAGGGCCCTGATACTCAGACCAGAGGTGATCCTCGCGGATGAGCCTACTGGCAATCTCGATCGTCGAACAGGAGAGGGAGTGGAGGACCTTCTCCTGGATGTGAGAAGCAAGCTTGGGGCCACCCTTGTTGTGGTCACTCACAACATTAGCCTGAGCCGAAAGATGCAACGTCAAGTGGAATTGATAGACGGTAGAGTTGCAAATCCAACGCGCTGAGAAGGCGAAAGGGAGAAAGCCATGGGAAGATGGGTCTCTTCCATAGCGGGATGTGTCCTTCTTCTGAGCTTTTGGGGCGGTGTGGCCGAGGCAGGCAAGCCAGTGAGGGTGCTCCTCTTGCCCCTTCAAGTGTTCAGCCCGGAGAAGGAAACCCAAGACCTGCGGGTGCTCGTCGAGAAGGTGATTGCCACCAGATTGCAGGGTGAAGGAGACCTTCAGGTGATCCACGATCCCCAAAGGACGCCCCCCGCTCAAGGATATACCCAGGAAAGTGCGAGGGAAGAGGGAAGGAAGGCGGATGCCTCGTGGGTCATATGGGGGAGCCTCACCCAGGTTGGAAGGACACTGAGTCTGGACATGCTGGCAATGAGGATGGAAGGGCCCGAGAGACCCTTGACCATAGCTGTACATGCTCAGGACAAGGATCAGTTGCTCGGAGCCGCGGACTCAGAGGTGGACAAGGTCATATCCAAGATGGTGGAGAGGCCCAAGATTGTGGAGATCAAGGTGGAGGGGAACAGAAGGATCGGCCAGGATGCCATCCTTCTCAAGGTAAAGAGCAGGGTGGGGGACGACTATTCTCCCTCGAGGCTTCAGGCGGATGTGAGGGAAGTGGAAAAGCTGGGTTATTTCGATGACGTGCAGGTCTCGGTCAAGGATGTTCCGGGCGGAAAAAGCGTGAGCTTCGTTGTCAAGGAGAAGCCCACGATAAGGGAGGTCCTCATCACCGGAAACGAGAAGATCGACACCGACAAGATAAGGGAAGTCCTGACCATACAGCCCCAGTCAATATTGAACTATCAGGCCTTGAAGGATGGAGCCGAGAAGATAAAGAAGCTTTACCAGGAAAAGGGTTTCTATGGGGCAGAGGTCAGCTATGAGCTCAAGGATCTAGAGGGGAATCAGAAGGGCGTGGTCTTCAAGATAAAGGAAGGGAAAAAGTTCTGGGTCAAGACGATCCGGTTCGAGGGAAACGAGAGCTTCCCAGAAAAGGAACTCAAATCAGTGATGAAGACCAAGGAGAAGGACTGGCTCTTCTGGATAACTGACTCGGGAGTGCTGGATCAGGAGACGCTCCGGCAAGATCTGGAGAGGCTTTCGGACTTTTACATGAACCATGGATACCTGAGGAACAAGGTGGGCACTCCCAGGATAGATACCGAGGCCGAATGGATCCACATAACCATTCCCATCCAGGAAGGGCCAGTTTACACGGTGAGAAGGGTGAAACTGGAGGGGGACTTGCTGGAAGACGAAGCTTCCATGAAGGCGAGTCTCACTGTCAAGGAAGGAGAGCCCTTCAGTCGAGAGAAGCTGAGAAACGACATCCAGAATCTGACGGACAAGTACGCTGACCTCGGCTATGCCTATGCCGAGGTAAAGCCCCAGAGCAACATAGACGATGGCGAGAGGGCTGTGGACCTCACCTTGAGGATACAGCAGAAGCAGAAGGTTCACATAGGAAGAATAAGGATCATGGGAAACACCAAGACTAGGGACAAGGTCATAAGAAGGGAGATCCTTCTGGCTGAGGGGGATACCTTCAGCAGCACAGCTCTCAAGAAGAGCAACGAGAGGCTCAGGGCCCTCAAATACTTCGAAGAAGTGAACATCACAACCAGCCCTGGCCCAACCCCAGATGTGGTGGATCTCAATGTGGAGGTGAAGGAGCAGCAAACAGGAAGCTTTTCCATCGGAGCTGGTTACAGTTCCGTGGACAAGCTCATCGGGGTGGCGGAAATCCAGCAGACCAATCTCTTCGGTCGTGGCTACAAGGTTCGCCTCAGGGCAGAATTGGGAACCAAGAGGCAATTCTACACTTTCACTTTCATAGACCCTTGGCTTCTCGATACTCGAACGAGCATGAAAGTGGACGTGTACAACGTGGACAGGGTATACCTGAGCTTCACGAGGTCAGCAATTGGCGGCAGCACCATTTTCACCCATCCCCTAGACAGATTCCTCGATAAGCTCACCGCCTTCTGGGGCTACAGGGCCGAGGACGTGAAGGTCACGGACGTTGACAAAGACGCTGCTTTCATATTCAAGGCCCAAAAGGGAAGGCATCTCACGAGCGAGGTGATATTGGGTCTCACCTATGACTCGAGGGATCAGGCCTTGTATCCCAGTCGTGGAAACCTCACGACATTCTCAACCGAGTTCGCGGGATTGGGTGGTGATAATCGATTCGTGAAGCACGTGGTGAGTTCGGCACAGTATTTTCCCCTTCCTTGGGACACGGTTTTCATGGCTAGAGGGCAGTTCGGCTACGCTTACGGCTGGGGGAACAAGGATCTTCCAGTCTACGAGAGATTCTTCCTCGGAGGGATCGACTCCATCAGGGGCTTCAAACCAGGTGGGGTAGGGCCCAGGGATCCTGCAACTGGGGACATAGTGGGAGGGGACACTGAGCTCTTCTTCAACTTCGAGTACATATTCCCCATACTGAAGAAGCTGGAGCTGAGAGGGGTCATATTCTACGATACCGGAAATGCTTTCCTCACAAAGGAAAGCGGCCTTGTGGACATAGGGAGCTTCAGACACACTGCAGGAGCAGGTCTGAGATGGTACTCACCATTCGGTCCTCTGAGGGTGGAGGTGGGTTACAATCTCAGGCCCGAGGCGGACGAAAAGAGGATAGAGTGGGCTTTTGGAATGGGTGGGTCTTTCTGATGGAAGTAGCAAACAAAGCCGGCTTCAGAGCCTGAGAGTTCGGGCGAGATCCTGCCGGTAATAAGAGGGAGGTCGAGGGATGAGGAGATGGCTTTTGGGCTTTGGGTTTGTTGTCTTTCTTGTGGGAACCTTTTGTGGGAACGCCTGGTGCACCCAGCCCGTGAAGATCGGCTACATCGATCTTCAGAAGATCATAGAGCAGTCTACAAAAGGTAAAGAACTGAGGGAGAGGGTCCAGCAGCTGAGAATGGAGAAGGAGAAGATTCTCAGCGCGAAGCAAGAAGAGCTTGTGAGGATGCGCCAGGACTTCCAGCAAAAGGCCATGACCCTGAGCGACAAGGCCAGGTTGGACAAGGAACAGGAGCTTCGCCAGAAGGAGCTCGAATTCCAGAACCTCTCAGAGTCCTTCAGGCAGGAAGTCCTCATGGAGGGGAAAAAGCTCCAGATGCTCATGTTCAAGGAGCTCGCTGAGATAGTGCAGAAAATAGGCCAGCAAGAAGGCTATACCATGATCATCGACAAGGATGCTACCCTCTACGTCTCTGATTCCATCGATATCACCGACAAGGTCCTCAAACAGTACGACTCTTCCGGGACCACAGGGACGAGGAAGGGAAAGTGAAGCTGACCCTATCAGAGGTAGCGAGGCTAGTTGACGGAAAGGTGGTGGGAGACCCCCATCTGGAGATAGAGGGGATATCGTCACCTGAGCTTGCGGGGCCCAAGGACATAACGTTCATAGTGAGTCCGAAGCACGAGAAAAGGCTCGCTCAGACCAAGGCCTCGGCTGTGATGGTACCCCACGAGGGCCTGGGTGGGGAAATGGCCAAAGTGGTCGTTCCCCACGTTTACCTGGCATACGCGAAGGTTGCCTCCTTCCTCAATCCCCCCCCAAAGAGAGCACCAGGTGTCTCCCCGGAGGCCTGGATCCACCCAGAGGCAAGATTGGGCAAGGAAGTGACCATATATCCCTTTGTGTGGATAGGGAAGGGAGCTCAGATTGGGGACAGGGTCACTATCTTCCCCATGGTCTTCGTGGGCGAAGGGTGCCAGATAGGCGAGGATTGCGTCCTTCATCCGGGTGTTGTTTTGTATCCAGGATGCATCTTGGGAAAGAAGGTGATTGTCCATGCCGGGACAGTCGTAGGGAGCGACGGTTTCGGGTATGCGAGGGATGGGAGTTCTTGGGTCAAGATTCCGCAACTGGGAAGAGTTAGGATAGAGGACGATGTCGAGATAGGGGCCAATGTGGCGATAGATAGGGCTTCATTCGGCGAGACCGTGGTGAGAAGGGGAGTGAAGATAGACAACCTCGTGCAAGTGGGCCACAACGTGGAGATAGGGGAAGACTCGATTCTGGCAGGCCAGGTGGGCTTGGCAGGGAGCGTGAAGCTGGGGAAGGGGGTGGTATTGGCAGGACAGGTGGGGGTTGCCAATCACGTGAAAATCGGCGACGGTGCAACGGTTGGTTCCAAATCTGGAGTGGCACAGGATGTGCCAGAAGGTTCCACAATGAGCGGCATCCCAGCCATAACCCACAGAGACTGGCTCAAATCATCCCAGGCATTCCCGAGGCTGCCCGAATTGATGAGAAGGCTCAAAAGCTTGGAGAAAAGATTAGAGGCTCTGGAGAGGCAAAGTGGAGAGGGAGCGAGCGGAAGTTAAGATCTTACCCATAGAAGAGATCATGAAGGTGCTGCCCCACAGCTATCCCTTCCTCTTCGTGGATCGGGTTCTGGAACTGGATCCAGATGTGAGGGTCGTGTGCCTCAAGAACGTGACCATAAATGAGCCCTTTTTCCAGGGCCACTTCCCCGGAAGACCCATCATGCCAGGGGTGCTTCTGGTCGAGGCCATGGGGCAGACTGCAGGCGTGCTGGTTCTCCATTCCCATGCCCAAGAATATTCGGGAATGAATGTGTACTTCATGGGCTTCGACAAGGTTCGCTTCAGAAAGGTCGTGAGACCAGGGGATCAGTTGGTCATTGAGGCCAAGGTCCTCCGCAGAAGGGGCAGTGTATGGAAGTTCTGGTGCGAGGCCAAAGTGGACGGGGATCTCGTGGCAGAGGCGGAACTCCTGGCCATGATCCAGTGAGACCTGAAGAAGCAGAGGGGAGAGACATTGCCCAGGATACATCCTACCGCAATAGTGGAAGAGGGGGCCCAGCTGGATGCCGATGTCGAAGTCGGTGCTTACAGCTTCGTTGGCAAGAACGTGAAAATAGGGGCTGGAACTAAAGTGGGCGACCACGCGAGGGTCGAAGGATGGACGACCATTGGGGAGGGATGCCGGATATATCCATTTGCGGTGATAGGGGGAGATCCTCAGGACCTCAAGTACCGGGGAGAAGAGACGGAGCTGATCATAGGACCCAGGAACATTTTTCGTGAATTCTGCACAATCCACAGGGGAACGCGCCAGGGAGGGGGTAAGACGGTAATCGGTTCCGACAATCTCTTCATGGCATACTGCCATGTGGCCCATGATTGCTACATAGGAAACCATGTGATCCTGGCCAATGCCGCCACTTTGGCGGGCCACATAGAGATCCAGGACTACGCCATTGTCGGGGGACTGGTTGCAATACATCAGTATGTGAGGGTGGGCGCGTATGCGATGATAGGAGGCTTCTCTGGGGTGGCCCAGGATGTGCCTCCTTACAGTTTGGTTTCTGGAAACAGGGCCAGGCTCTATGGTCTAAATGTGGTCGGGCTGAAAAGACACGGTTTCCCCCAAGAGACCATTCAGGCCCTGAGAAAGGCATATAGGATCCTCTTCAGATCCAATCTCGTGCTCGCTCAGGCTGTAGAGAGCGTGAGGGAACAACTCTCGCACCTCGAGGAGATAGAGACCCTCCTGAATTTTGTCCGGGGATCCAAAAGGGGAATTTGCAGATAGGTCTTCTAAGGCACGAGAAGCCTAAGTCCTGGGCCCCAAAATGGAAAAGCCGAGGAATAATAAGGGACTGCAAACCCCTCCGGAAAAACTCCCTGGGGGTCATCTTCGGAGTTTCCCCTGCAGGGCCATCCATGCTGGGCTTGCCCCCCGCGGAGGGTCGGGCTCCGCACGCCCGCAAGGAAGACATCGCGCCAATCCAAACCTTGCTCCTTTTTGGCCACCACCCTATCGCCAATCCGTCCGTGACGGTGACATGCCCTGGTTTGCTCCCGGCCCGTATTTTCGGACGCACGGAGTGCGTCCCTCCGAGAAAACCGCCTTCGCGCCATCCCCGGGCCTTCCTCCGCAAGGCCGTTCTAGCTTGCATAGCCCACCCCCGCGGAGGGGCGGGCTCTGCACGCCCGCAAGGAAGGTATTGGCTTGACCGAGGGGTGTGCCCGGGAGGCCACGGGCCTTTGGCCTCATCATCGGGTGCAAATGAAATGCCTCGGCATGCGTACGGCCGTACCGTGCGGACGCGGAGACCGCGTCCCTCCGAGAAAACCGCCCTCCGCGTCGTCTCCGGATATTCCCCGCAAGGCCATCTGTCCTTGGCCTAGCCCCCGCGGAGGGGCGGGCTCCGCACGCCCGCAAGGACGGCATTGGACTTGATCCGGGCACCTCCCAGATAGGTCACTGGCCCCCGGCCCCACCTCTTGCCAGTAATCAAAGATCTCCGATCGCCTATGGCTTTACTGCGCAGGACGCGCAGAGCGCATCCTCCGATAAAAACCTCCCTCGCAGGTGCCTCTTGGGGCATGGGAAACCTTTCCCTTCGCTCCAGGACCCGTAGTCCTTCTTTCGAATGCAGGCCCATCTGGTCTTTCTCTTTTCCCCATTCTCCTCTTTCTACCCGAGACACCCCGAGGGCTCAGATACGAGCAAGGGACCCCCTTTTCAATGATGGACCCCTTCGTGGGCTGCCTCCCTTTCTCAGGTTGTACGAGAGACCCTTGGGACGTTGGTGTTGACATGCCCATGACGGTGTGGTCTATATGTTCAAAGCCATCGGATCTTGAAAGCCCCAAGGCGCCTGAGACAAAAATGTATATCCCCCTCGGGAAAGGCCAGGAAAAAAGGCCATCTACCCGCAAGGGCAGTTGCGAACCTGGAAAGGCTGGATCAAATTGGGAGAGAGGAGGGGTACCGGCTAGAAAGGACATGTCTTTGAGTCACAAAAATTGGTCTCATGGTACCGCCTCCTATGGGGCTTTGAGGATGAGAGGGCTTTTGGCTCGGGAATCCTCTCACTGGCAAAGGATGGGATAGCCATCAGGGGGCCGAGACATGGAGGATCGAGAAGACGGAAACATGATAGACTCCTTGGCCATGGAAACTCCGTTTCTTGAACCATGCCGTGGGGGAGATTGGAACCGATGGATGAGTTGGAGAAAATGGATTCAGTTGCCCTGATTGCGGGAAATGGGCCCCTCCCTCTCGTTTTCGCGAGGGAGGCGAAAAAGGCTGGGAAAAGGATCGTAGCCATAGCCCATCTTGGCGAGACAGACCCGAGATTAGAAGAGGAAGTCCAGGACATAGAGTGGATCCATGTGGGAGAACTGGAAAGACTCCTTAGGTTCATAAAATCGAGGGGGGTCGGCTGCGCCCTGTTTCTGGGAGGGGTGGACAAAAAGAAGGTCCTCAAGAACATGAGGCTGGACGAGAGGGCCCTGAAGCTCCTCGAAAGACTCGGGCCGAGGGGAGATGACACTCTTCTTGGGGCCTTGGCCTCGGAGTTGGAGGAGGAAGGGATAAAGGTGGTGAGCTCCGCTCGAGTGTTGGCAAGGTGGCTCTGTCCAGAGGGAATCCTATCCAGGAGATCGCCTGGGGAGAGAGAGCGCGCTGACATAACCTTGGGAATCCGAGTATTGGACCGAGTGGGATCCCTCGACATAGGCCAGACAGTGGTTGTCAAGGAAGGGGTTATATTGGCCGTCGAGGCCATAGAGGGGACTGATGAGGCCATAAGAAGGGGAGGTGCCCTAGGGGGAAGTGGGGCTGTAGTTGTGAAGGGGAGCAAGCCGGGGCAAGACATGCGATTCGATGTTCCAGTTGTGGGCCCAAGGACTGTGAACGTCATGAGGGAGAATGGAGCCACGGTATTAGCCCTAGAGGCCCACCGAACGATCATCGTGGAACCTGCGGAAGTGAAAGACGCAATTGACAGATGGGGAATGGTCCTCCTGGGGTGGCGTAGGAGTCATGAACCATAGGGTGAGAGCAGCTGTCATAGGGGCTGGATACCTTGGTAGATTTCATGCCCTCAAGTACACGCAACTGCCGGAAGTCGAGCTAGTGGCAGTTGTGGATATAGAGGAAGAGCGCGCCCGGTCATTGGCGTCAGAGGTGAGGGCTCGCCCCCTGAGAGATGCTGGGCAACTAGTGGGGATCGTCGACATAGCCACTGTCGCTGTTCCCACTACCCAGCACTACCAGGTGGCCAAGGTGCTCATGGAAGCTGGTGTGCATGTCCTGGTGGAGAAGCCCCTCGCTGCTACCCTTGAAGAGGGAGAGGAGCTCGTGGAACTGTCCAGGTCCAAAGGGACGGTGCTCCAGGTGGGTCATGTGGAGAGGTTCAATAGCACGATCCGAGAGCTGAGGAAGAGAATTTCGGAGCCGCTCTTCGCAGAATGCGAGAGGATAAGCCCTTATCCAGGCCGCGGAAGCGACGTGGACGTGATACTCGATGTAATGATTCACGACATCGATCTTGTCATGGACATTTTCCAGGGACCACCAGAGGATTTGGAAGCAGTGGGTGTTCCGGTAATGACCTCCACTTTCGACATGGTGAATGCGAGGCTAAAGTTCCCCAAAGGAAAGGTAGCTAATCTCACAGCGAGCAGAGTCTCCTCAAAAAGTTTCAGAAAGATAAGGGTCTTTCAGCCAGATCTCTACCTCTCGGCCGATTGCCTCAAGGGGGAGATTCAATGGTTCATGAGGGTCAAAAAGGAAGGAGGTAAAGCCCCTCCAAGCATCATCGGGCAGACCATCGAGGTCCCAAAGGGGGATGCTCTCCTCGAGGAAGTGAAGTCATTCCTGGATGCTGTCATCGAGGGAAAGAAACCAGTTGTGGACGGAGAAACGGGACTCTCCTCATTGAGGGTAGCCTTGGCCATAAGGGAAAACGTGGAGAAAAATTTTCCAGAGGAGCTGAAGAGGCTCCTTGCACCCTGTGAAGAGGAAGGATGAGGGAGTCAGCCGCCCAAGGGGTCATGATGGTCGCAGGTGAGCCTTCGGGAGACCGACATGCAGCAGAGGTGGCCAGGGCCCTGAGAGGGATGCGACCAGAGGTCCAACTGTGGGGCATGGGGGGGCCCTTCATGAGAGAGGCCGGGGTGGAACTCCTGGAGGAGATCTCCAAGGTCACTGTCATGGGGATCTCCGAGGTCCTGGGAAAGATCAGGGCCATTCTCTCCGCGAGAAGAAAGCTCCTCGAACGGGTGGGTGAGACCCCACCTCGCTTAGCAATCCTCGTGGACTTTCCTGATTTCAATCTCCGGCTAGCGAAAAGCCTCAAGAGAAAGGGGATAAAGGTCCTTTACTACATAGCACCCCAAGCCTGGGCATGGAGGCCCAAGAGGGTGAACATGATGGCGAAAGTGGTTGACCATCTGGCAGTTATCCTGCCTTTCGAGGAGGAGTTTTTCAGGAAAGGAGGAGTGAAGGCCCAATTCGTGGGTCATCCCCTTCTGGAGGAGACTGACCTCAAGATGGAAAGGGAAGAGGCGAAAAGAGTCCTGGGTCTCAGTGAACCTGGAAGTGTTCTGGGGCTTTTCCCAGGAAGTCGGATCCAGGAGGTGAGGAGGATGCTCCCAGTCATGCTGGATGCCGCAAATTTGGTCCTGAACCATTATCCGGAGGTGAAGCCCGTTGTGGCTCTCTCTCCCAATGCCGACGAACCTTGGGTCAGGAGCATGGTCGGTGAGAGGTGCCCTAGGGCCATGGTCCGTTCGGGCATGGCTCAGTTCGTCCTTGCGGCATCGGATGTCGCCTCTGTGGCATCGGGGACTGTGAGTTTGGAGGCTGCCCTCTTCGAGGTCCCAATGATTGTGGTATACAGGACATCCTGGTTCAATTATCAGGTGGCAAAGCGCTTGGTAAGAGTGAGGAACATCTCCCTCGTCAATATCCTTGCAGGCGAGAAGATCGTCCCTGAGATCATCCAGAATGACCTTCAGGCAGGAAGACTCGCTCAAGGGCTTATGGAACTTCTCGGCTCTCGAGAGAAAAGAGAGAGCATGAGGGCCGCCATGGGAAAGATAAGGGAAAAACTCGGAGACGGAAGGGCGAGCGAAAAGGTGGCCATCACTGCATTGGAGATGATCGATGGCAATCGTCACTCTCCAATGCCTTCTCGAGGAGGTGGAGCTTGAAGTTCAAGTCCTTGCTCTCGCGACCAAAGTCAGAAGGGGATGGAAAAAAGGGAGCCACAGTGGCCATCTACCTCCGACTCCTGGGATATGTTAGGCCTTATGTCAAAAGACTTCTCGGGGCAATGATCTGTATGGGGCTCTATTCCTCCCTCTCAGGGGCCCTTGCCTGGCTTGTGAAGCCAGTTGTGGACAGGATATTTGTGGAGCAAGATGCCAGGATGCTGGGGCTTCTCCCATTGGCTGTCCTCCTCGTGAGCATCGGGAAAGGGCTTGCAGATTACGGACAAGCTTATCTCATGGCCTGGGTTGGCCAAAAGGTCATAACAGATCTCAGGGAGAAGGTCTATCATCATCTCCAGGATCTTTCCCTCTCATATTTCATTAGAACCACAACTGGCCAGCTCATATCCAGGATCACAAACGACGTAAATATCCTCCATGCCACGGTGACAGATGGGGTGACCGGTTTTCTGAAGGATATCTTGACCATAATAGCCCTTGTGGCCGTTGTCTTTTACAATGACTGGCTCTTGGCCACAGTCTCACTGGTGATATTCCCAGTGGCCATCGTCCCCCTTGCGAGGTTTGGAAAAAAGATAAGGGGATTCAGCAGGAGATCCCAGGTCCAGATGGGCGCTATGACGACCCTCCTGCAGGAGGTGCTGACAGGCCAACCCGTGGTGAAGAGTTTTTGCCAGGAGCAGAGGGAAAAAGAGCGTTTCTCCGCCGAGAACAAGGCGCTTTTCAGGACCCTAATGAAGAGATACAGGATAAGGGCCCTCTCCTCCCCCATGATGGAGACCTTGGGGGGTATGGGGGCAGCTGCGGCCATATACGTGGGCGGCTCCAGAGTCCTGGGAGGCGAGATGACCCCTGGCGCCTTCTTCTCTTTCATAGCCGCATTGGGGATGCTCTACGAGCCCATAAAGAGGCTCAACAAGCTGAATCTCGTCATCCAAGAAGGGATAGCCGCTGCCGAGCGAATATTTCAGATTCTGGATGAGGAACCAGAGGTGAAGGAAGTGGAGGGGGCGAGGCCTCTTCCCCCCATTGCCAACTCCATAGAGTTCAGGAATGTCAGTTTCTCTTACGAGGAAGAGCCAATTCTGAAGGAAATAAACGTGGAGATCAAGAAAGGGGAGGTGATTGCCATTGTGGGAGAAAGTGGTGGAGGGAAGACCACACTGGCACACCTCATCCCTAGGTTTTTCGATCCCAGTCAAGGGTCAGTGCTGATAGACGGGATAGATTTGAGAGAGGTCACCCTGAAATCCCTCCGCTCACAGATAGCGATGGTCACCCAGCACACGGTGCTGTTCAACGACACCGTGAGGAACAACATCGCGTACGGTCGTCCAGGAGCTTCGATGGAGGAGATCGTTGCCGCGGCCAAGGCCGCCCATGCCCACGGATTCATAGAGGCCCTCCCCCAGGGCTACGAGACAGTCATAGGGGAGGGGGGGGTCAAGCTCTCCGGGGGCCAGAGGCAAAGGCTCTGCATTGCAAGGGCATTGCTCAAAAACGCGCCCATTTTGATCCTGGATGAGGCAACCTCTTCCCTGGATTCCGAATCCGAGGAGGAAGTGCAAAAGGCCCTGGAGACCCTGATGCACGGTAGAACAGTGATCATCATAGCTCACAGGCTCTCCACAGTGAGAAATGCAGGGAGGATCCTGGTGCTGAAGGGAGGGAGAATAGTGGAGGAGGGAACCCACTCGTCCCTTTTGGCCAAAAACGGCGAGTACGCGCGTCTTTACAGAGCCCAGGCCCTCTCTGAAGAGGTGGAGAGGGCCGTTTGGCTGGGATAGGGGGCGAAAGGGATGTTCAAGGCCATGGCATTGGGGGTGCTTCCTCCCCTGATTCATCTGTTTCTCAGGGTCATTGCTTGGAGCATCCGCTGGACAGAGGTGAATCACCAGCCAGCCAGGGATCTCTGGCAGAGGGGCCAGAACATGATCATCGCGTTTTGGCACAACAGGATGCTCATGGCCCCTTTTTTCTACAGGGGGAGGGGTCTGAAGATCCTCATTAGCCTCCACGCTGACGGAGAGCTCATAAGTCGGGTCATGAGGAGATTCGGCTTTGGAAGCATAAGGGGTTCGACCACAAGGGGAGGAAGCTCAGCCTTCAGGAAGCTCCTTCGAGAAGCCAAAAGGGGCATGGACATAGCAATAACCCCGGACGGGCCCAGGGGACCCAAATACACGGTCCAGAAAGGGATAATAGAGCTCGCTAGGATAACCGGACTTCCCATAGTCCCAGTGACATACAGCACCAAGCATCGCTATCTCTGCCCCAGCTGGGACGCGTTGGTGGTCCCGAGGCCCTTTACCAAAGGCGTCTTCATATGGGGTGAGCCCATCTGGGTGGAGGACAAAGGGGACGAGGATAGGAGGGAGAAAGCTAGGGTCGAGCTGGAGTCACGAATGCTCAAGATGGTCGAGGCCGCAGACACATTCTTCCAGTTGAAAGAGAAGGGAAGAAGGTGAGACCAGCGCTTGCCCTTTACAACCTTGCCCTAGCAGGGGCTGCGATCTCCTCCATTCCATTCTGGGTGGTCCTCCTGGCCACAAGACCCAAGGCGAGGACAGCCTTCCTGGAAAAATTGACGGGTACGGTTCCCAAACCAGGGGGATCAAGTGGAAGCATCTGGTTTCACGCAGTATCTGTGGGCGAGGTCATGGCGAGTATCCCCCTTGTGGAGGCAATGGCCTCCAAGTGGCGAGAAAGACCAATCTTTGTCTCCACGGTGACCTCTACGGGCCAATCCCTGGCCAAGGAGCGGATGAAGGGAATCAAGGGGACTTTCTACCTCCCGTACGATCTCATCTGGAGCGTGGAGAGGGCCATAAGGAGATTGAGGCCCAGGATCTTCATAACAGCGGAGACCGAGCTTTGGCCCAATCTCTTCCTCAGGTTGGAGTCCATGGGGGTTCCAAAGGCAGTTGTCAACGGGAGGATATCGGATCGCTCGTACCCAAGGTATCTGATGATGAGATCCCTATTCAAAAGGGTCATGCAATCCATAGATCTATTGTGCATGCAGTCAGAGGAATCTGCGAAAAGGGCGATCTCCCTGGGAGCTCCCGAGGAGAGGGTCCACGTTGTGGGGAATCTCAAGTTCGATATCCCAGCCCGAGAGCCGGAGGATGAGAAATGGAGACAACTGCTGGGTTTACCTTCTGACGCTCAGGTGATTGTGGCGGGAAGCACCCACCAGGGCGAGGAAGAGGCCATTCTCGGAATATTTAAGAGGCTCTCCACCTCTATTTGTGATCTCTGGTTGATCCTGGCACCGAGGGCTCCCGAGAGGTTCCAGGAGGTGGAGAGTCTCTGCGAGGGGATGAGGGTCCCCATGAGGAGAAGAACCTCTGGAGGTCCCAAAGAGGCCAGGGTCCTTCTTTTGGACACAATTGGGGAGCTTGGCCAAGTCTATTCCGTCGCGAAAGTGGCCTTCGTGGGAGGAAGCCTCTGCCCAAAAGGAGGTCACAATCCCCTCGAGCCTGCATCCATGGGGAAGGCAGTCGTTTTCGGTCCCCATATGGAGAACTTCAAGGAAATAGCCTCGGCGCTCCTCAGGGCCAATGGAGCGAGGCAGGTGAGAGACTCTCTCGAGCTGGAGAAGTGCTTGGAAGAACTCCTGCGGGATCCTTTGGCTGCCGAGCAAACGGGGCGAAGGGCCCGGGCTGTCCTGGAGGCTAACAGAGGTGCGACCTCCAGGACCATAGCCCTCCTGGAAGACCTAATGGGGGTTCAGGGCAGTTGAAGCTCAGGTCCCAAGTGGAGAAGAGGATCCTCTCCCAAAGCCCTTCGTGGGACCCATTGGGTGGGCTTCTCTGGACCATTAGTCTGGGCTACCGCGCGGTGGTGGGCTTGAGAAACAGTTGGTACGATAGCACTTGGTCGAGAAAAAGGAGATTGCCCTCACCGGTGATATCTGTAGGGAACTTGACCGTGGGGGGCTCTGGAAAGACCCCTTTTGTGATGCTCATTGCTACGACCCTTGCCCAAAAGGGATTCAAAGTGGCTGTTCTATCCAGGGGCTATGGCCGAAAGGGGAGGATGGGTATTCTCAAGGTGAGCGATGGCAGAGGTCCATCGGTAGGCCCCAAGGAGGCCGGAGACGAGCCGTACCTGATGGCGAAAAAGCTGAGAAATGTGGCTGTTTGGGTGGGGACGGATAGATTCGAGGCTGGGCTCGAGTGCTGGAGGGAGAGCAGGCCCGAGGTATTCATTCTCGATGATGGATTCCAGCACAGAGACCTCCTCAGGGATCTGGACATAGTCTTGGTGAGATTCCCACGACCTTGGGGAAACGGAAGGCTTTTGCCAGCAGGCCCCTTGAGGGAACCCCTCAGTGGCCTGAAAAGGGCAGATGTGTTGGTGGTGAACTCATATGGTGAATGGGATCTTGTCCGGTTTCATGGCCTTCCTGGGCGTGGATTTGTCTTTCTGAGGGCGAGGCTCGTGCCAAAGGCCATCAGACATTTGGGTGGGGAGGAGACTCTCCCCATTTCCTCTCTCAAGGGATCCGAGGTGGTAGCCTTCTGCGGCATAGGAACCCCCGATAGCTTTCGCAGAACGCTTCTGGGAACGGGCGTTCGGCTTGGTCCTTTTCTTTCATTTCCGGATCACCACTGGTATACTCCTCAAGATGTGCAGGAGGTGAGGAGGCTCAGCAAGAAGGACGCTCTCCTAATAACCACAGAGAAGGACGCATGTAAACTGGAGGAGCTGGGTTCGGATCTCAAAGGGATATGGGCCTTGGAGATTGAGATGACCGCGGAGCCCCTCTGGATCTTGGAGCAGATTCTGGAAGAAGCCCTGATCTCCAAGGCCGACCCTGGGGGAGGTCGTGAACCCCTCACAGGGCCCTGAGGTGGATGGGGCTTTCGAGCTCCAGATCTCGGGAAAGGGAAGGGAAGATTGAACATACTGGTCGTCAAGATGAGCGCCCTTGGGGATGTGATTCAGGCCATGGCGATCTTGAGACCTCTCAAGATGGGCTTCCCCGAGGCGAGGATAACCTGGCTCGTGGAGGAATCTCTCGCGCCAATTTTGGATTGCAATCCCTCTGTGGACAGGACAATCGTGTGGCCTCGGGAGGCTTTCACTTCCAGCATCCTTAAGGGGAAAGAAGGGCTTCACAGGAGAGAGAAGCTCAAGGAGTTCATCCAGAGCCTGAGAAGGGATGTCTACGAAATAGCAATAGATTTGCAGGGTTTGATGAAAAGCGCCATCTGGATGGGACTCGCCAGAGCGAGGAGGAAAGTCGGCTTCAGCGAGCCAAGGGAGAAGTTGAGCAAACTCTTTGTCAATGAAAAGGTGAGGGGAGTCGGGAAGGACCTGCATGCCGTGGAGAGGTATCTCAGGTTGGTGGAGGGCCTCGGGTGCCCCAAGTGCGAGGAAGTGGAGTTCGGTCTGAAAAGGGCGAAACTCTTCATCTCGAGGGCAAAGGATCTCCTCAGGGAGGGAGGAGCGAGGGGAAGGAGACCTCTAGTAGTCATCTCTCCTGCCACCCGCTGGGAAACCAAGAGATGGGAAAGCGAGAAGTTCGCTGAGCTGGCAGACGAGATGAGGCTGAAAGGGGGCTTCGAAGTGGTCTTTGTGGGGGGTCGTGGGGATCTCGACCTGGTTAGGGACATAAAGGAAAGGATGAGGACCAGAGCCGTGGACCTCACGGGGGAGACGGATCTCCCCACTTTGGCCTGTATCATGGGCATGGCAGAAGTTGTCGTGTCCCCGGATTCCGGTCCCATGCACTTAGCTGCTGCTATGGGGACTCCAGTTGTGGCCCTTTTTGGACCCACTGCGCCGTGGCGTACAGGCCCATATGGCAAGGTTCACAAGGTGATCCGCTCCCACGTGGAATGCAGCCCCTGTTTCCGAAGGAAGTGCTCTTCAAGGTCGTGCATGAGGTCCATTTCGGTAGGTGAAGTGATGGAAGCGGTGGAAAGGGTTCTCGTGAGGCTAGACGATTGCCCTGAGAAAAGCTCAGCTCGAGGGTCCGTGTCGTGAGGTGCTTCATCACAGGAGTTGCTGGTTTCATAGGCTCACACCTGGCTGAGAGGCTCCTCGCTGAAGGGCACGAGGTAGTGGGGATGGATTCCCTCACAGAGGCATACGACGTGTCCTTGAAGGAAGAGAACCTGGATCAGTTGAGGTCCTTCGGCTCTTTCCAGTTCTTGCGTGGCGATCTCGTCCAAGAGGACCTGGGAAAAGTGCTCGAGGGAGTGGATGTAGTGTATCATTTGGCAGCCCAGGCAGGAGTGCGGTCTAGCTGGGGGGAAGAGTTCGAGCTCTATATCAAGAGGAACATCCTCGCTACTCAAAGGCTCCTCGAGTCGTGCCGTAACAAGCCCCTTGAAAGATTCGTCTTCGCTTCCTCCTCCTCCGTGTACGGCGAGCAGAAGATCTATCCAACCCCAGAAGGCTCGCTGCCGAGACCTCTCTCTCCTTACGGGGTCTCCAAGTTGGCAGCCGAGCACCTATGCTCCTTGTACTGGAGGAATTTCGGCATTCCGTGTGTTAGCCTGAGGTATTTCACAGTGTACGGGCCTAGACAAAGGCCTGATATGGCCTTTCACAGATTCATGAAGGCCCTCTGGAGCGGCGCTCCAATAGTCATCTTCGGAGATGGGACCCAAAGCAGGGACTTCACCTATGTCTCGGACATCGTTGATGCCACATTGAAGGCAGCTACTCTAGGAACTCCAGGGGCGATATACAACGTGGGAGGAGGCTCCAATGCCACGTTGAAGGAGGTTCTACGTCTCCTGGAGGAGATAACGGGCTTGAGCCCCAGGATCGTCTGGAAAAAGAGGGAAAAGGGAGACGTCATGCACACCATGGCGGATCTCGCCCTTTCCCGGAAGGATCTGCACTACAAGCCCAAAGTGGACTTGAGAGAGGGCCTGGAAAGACAATGGCAATGGATGTGCCATTGGCTCGAGAAAAGAAAAAAAGCGAGCAGAAAGGCGAATTCAGAGGCAGAGGGGGCCTCTTCCTGATTCATTCAAGTGGGAAGGAGTTGGACAATGTCTCTCCCCAAGGACTTGCTCGAGATTCTAGCCTGTCCCAAATGCGTGAGAGAGCCAGGCTGCACAGGCGAGCTGGAATACAGGGAGGCAGCCAACCAGCTTGTTTGTCACCACTGCAAGCTGGTGTACCGCATTGAGGATGACATACCCATCATGCTCATAGACGAGGCATCCCCCCTGGAGGAGTGAGGTTCTCTCGAGTGGGAAGGACCTTGGTGATCGGCGCCAATTGGTTGGGGGACACCATCATGTCCCTTCCAGCCCTGGCCGCAATGGCAGAGATGTGTTCGGGGGACTTGCACGTCCTCTGTCCAGGGCCCCTGGGCCAGGTGATCGGGATGGCCCATTTGGCCGATGGGATATGGGAGCATTCCAAGGAAGCCTCTCTGATGGAACGTGTTCGCTTGGCCAGAAGAGTGGGGGCAAAAAGGGCCGTCCTATTCCCAAATTCCTTGAGATCGGCCCTTGTGGTGAGCCTGGCAGGGGTTTCTGAGAGATGGGGTTACTGTACCCAGGGCAGGGGTCCTCTACTGACCCACCGGGTGAAAGTCCCAAAGAGGCGTCCGAAGCAGCACCACTCGGAGCATTACCTGGGGTTGATTAGGGCCATGGGATGGGAAGGGACTCCACCCAGGTACTCACTGGCAGTGCCTGAGGAGGCGTGGAGGTGGGCAAGGAGCCTTTTGGACGATGGAGAAGGCCCCTGGGTGGGGATTTGTCCTGGAGCTGCTTACGGACCTGCCAAGAGGTGGCCTTCTCGCAAATTCGTGGAGTTGGGGCGAAGACTCATTGGGGATCTGGGAGCGAAAGTGGTCCTCATGGGAAACAGAGACGAGGAACCGGTTCTCCGTCAAATGTGCGTGGAGATGGGAAAAGGTGTGGTCAACCTGGGAGGTCAAACGGACTTGGAGGGACTGGCTGCAGCCATGAAACATTGTAGCACAGTGGTCTCGAATGATTCGGGTCCCATGCATCTGGCAGCTGCGCTAGGGGTACCAGTGGTGGCAATATTCGGATCCACGGATCCATCGCTCACTCACCCTTTGGGACCCCATAAAATCCTAGCTTCCAAGCCTCCATGTTCCCCTTGCATGCGAAGGAAGTGCCCTTTGGGACATTACCGCTGTCTGGAGGAGATCTCCGTCGAAGACGTGATGAGGGCAACGGAAGAGTTCCTCCTCACCAGTGAGTGAGCCCCATGGGTCGATCCAGAGTCTCAGCAACCATCCTCACATTCAACAATGCCTCGACCCTGGAAGAGTGTCTCAAAAGCGTCCAATGGGTGGACGAGATAATAGTTGTGGACTCCTTCAGCCAAGATGCCACACTGGAGATCGCTCGGAGATACACACCACTAGTCTACCAAAGGCAATGGCCCGGATTCATATCTCAGAGGAATTTCGCCAAGGAGAGGGCCTCTGGCGACTGGATCCTCTGGGTGGATGCCGATGAAGTGGTGAGCGAAGCGCTGAGGGATGAGATGGAAAGGGCCTTGGCTGAGGCTCGGGAGGAGGTAGGGGGCTACTTGGTCCCACGTTGCACCTTCTATTTGGGCAGGTGGATCAGGCATGGCGGGTGGTATCCGGACTTGTCGGTGCGACTCTTCCGAAGGGAAGCGGGCCACTGGGCGGGACAAGAGCCTCATGCCAAGGTTGTGGTGGAGGGAAAATTGGTCAGGCTGAAGAACGACCTCCTCCACTTCAACTACAGGAGTTTCGGGGATCAGATTAGGACCATAGACCGTTATTCCGATATGTCGGCACTGGAGATGTACAAGAGAGGGGCGAAATTCAGGCTTTACAAGCCCCTTCTCCATCCCCTGGGAAGATTCCTGAAGGAATACATACTGAAGCAGGGTTTCAGAGACGGCATCCCGGGGCTGGTGATCGTGGTCTCCACCATGTACTATGTGTTCGCCAAGTACTTGAAGCTATGGGAGCTGGAGCGGGGGAGGCCTAGGGGTGAAGATGAAGGTGGCTTTGGTGATTGACCATTTCGATGCTGGAAGAGGGGGGGCGGAGACCTACACGAGAAACCTCACCAGAATTCTGGTCGAGAAAGGCCACGAGGTTCACATATTCGCCAACACCTTCAAAGAGGTCCCATCCGGGGCGAGGATTCATCAGGTCCCTATAGTGAAGTTCCCGAGGGGACTCAAGGTAGTGTCATTGGCACTGGCCTTGGAGGGAAGACTGAGAAAAGAGGAATTCGACGTGGTGCAGGGATTCGGGGCCACATGGGCTGTGGACGTCCATAGACCCGGAGGGGGATCGGAGAGGGCTTGGTTCAGGGCAGAACTGGAGTCCTTGGGAACGAAGTGGAGCAAAGTCTGGCGAGGTTTGCTCCTTCTTGCCAGCGCAAAGTTTCTGGCAAACCTTTGGTTGGAGGGAAAGATATACCGGGGAGGAGATCTTCCCTTGGTAATAGCAAACTCGGACATGGCTGCTCGACAAATAAGGTCCCATTACCCATCGGTGAACTCCCGAAAGCTCAAGGTAGTGATGAATCCCGTGGATTCAGTGAGATTCCATCCTCAAAACATGGAAAGATTCAGGGTCAAGATGAGAGATGAGCTCGGGATATCGAATGAGAAGATCTTGATGCTCTTCGCGGCACACAACTTCAGGTTAAAGGGGCTTGGGTGTCTACTCGAGGCATTGGAGAGGGGGATTCCTCCCAATTACGTATTGGTAGTTGCAGGGAGAGGGAAGCCCCGAAGATATGCGAGCCAGCTCCGGAAGATAGCGATTCCGGTCATTTTTGTGGGAGCCCTGGAAGGACTCGAGCGCCTGATGGCCGCCTCCGACATCCTTATCCATCCCACCTTCTATGACCCTTGTGCAAACGTGGTCTTGGAGGCAATGGCAAGTGGTATTCCAGTGATCACGACCATGGAAAATGGCGCCTCCCAGCTCGTAGAGCACGGGTCCTCGGGCTACATCCTCACCACTCCCCGGGATACGGAAAAGATGAGGGATTACATCCTGGCCTTGGAAGACCCTTCTGAGAGAAAGAAGATGGGAGAAGCGGCGAGAAAGAAGGTCGAGCCCCTGACCTGGGAAGATCATTCTAGGAGGCTCGAGGAGATCTACAGGGAGTCCATGGAACTCAAAGGAAGAAGAGACACCTCCTTCGAGATGGGGAAAAAAGGAAGCCTGAGGGAAACTTCCTGAAATGATGGGGCCTTCGAGGATTCACCAGAAAAACTTCTCCCTACAAGCGGGCGAGAAAGGCATACGTTCCGGGGGCTCAGCTGGAGGAGATGGGGCCTTGGAGTGCGTCAAAGAAGGGGGATCGCTGGCTTCACCTTTGGGTCAAGGGGGATCCCCATGGAGGTGGCGAGTGGTAAATGGTAGCTCCCTCGAGCCGGAGGTCCTCCTGCGAGCCGTTCTTCTTGGCGGGTTGGAAAGCGGGGTCCAACTCATAAGGGAGAACATGGTGAGGAGGATACTGAGGGTGCAGATTCCCCCAAATCCACCCTTGGTCATAAAGCATTACCTTCCAAGGGGTATTGGGAGAAGGTTTCTCGATTCTGTGAGATCGCCCCAGTGGGAAAGGGAATGTCGCACGGCCTTGAAACTCCTAGAGATGGAGGTCCCAGCTCCAAGGCCCCTTTTCGTTGCAGAGAGAAAAAAGTTCTTTCTTCCAGCAGAAGGGATCCTCGCGACTGCAGAGATAGTTGGGGGGTCGACCCTGAAGGAATTTTTGGAAAAGGGAGGTTCCATCTCCGAGGGCCTCCTTTGGCGTCTTGCTGGATTCTTGGCAGACCTTCATGGGAAGAGGATCCACCACATGGATCTCCATTGGGACAATGTGATGGTTGGGGAATACGACCAAAAATTGTGGCTTCTGGATCTCCACAGGGTGAAGGTGGGATTCAATTTCGACAAGAAGAGGAGGATCTGGAATCTCGCGCAACTTTTGAGTTCCATGGGGACTTACTTGGATCCCCCGCTCAGGAGGGAATTCCTTCGGGAGTATCTGGATCTGGCTTCCATCCCGGATCCGGTGGATCAATGGGAGCGCGAAATAACCAGGATTCACCAGGAGATGTGTCGAACACACGAGATTAGCAGGACCAAAAGATGCCTCCACGAGAGCTCATCTTTCGACAAATACAACTGGGGAGGTTTTCGGATAATAAGAACCAGGGAGGTGCCCAGGGAGGTTTTGGCCAAGGTGCTGAGATCCGCGAAGGAGGATGGGAGTCAGTGCATCAAGATCGACACCAAAGTGAGGGTGAGAGTCGAAATCGTCCAAATGCCAGAAGGCCCCCTTCCTCTGTGTGTCAAGGAGTTCATGCCCAGGATGACCTGGAAGACCATTCCCCTTTTCAGATCAAAAAGGAGGGCAGAGAGATTCTGGCTGGGAGCCTGGGGTCTCAGAGCGAGAGGTCTTCCAGCTCCAGCCTGCTATGGAATGTGGAGGCCCAACCTCCTCTCCAGGGCCGCAACCAGTGGTGTGATCATGGAGATGGTACCGGGTGAGTCCCTCAGGGATCTTCTCCTCACCATGGGGGATAAAAGGGATGCTCTGAGGCCGGTTTCATTGAAGCTGGCCCAACTCCTTGCTAAGATGCACGACAAGGGAGTCTTTCACAGGGACCTCAAGGCGAGCAATTTGTTGGTTGGACAGGTCCAAGGAAGGGAAGAGATCTTTCTAATGGACCTGGAGGATGTGAGATTCGAGAAAAGGGTCTCCGTGAAGGAGGTAATCAGAAACCTGACCCAACTCGATCAATCGAGCCCTAGGTGGGTTTCGAGGTTCACGAAACTGAGATTTTTGGCCACCTACTTGGGAGCTAGGTCAAAAGGAAGGGAGCTAGATGAGCTCCTGGGTGTGTTGAGGAGTGGGAAAAACACCGAGAGATGAAGGTCTTGCACCTTTATAGCGACTGGAGATGGACAGGCCCAGCCGAGCCCACAGTGAACCTCTGCCACGCACTGGGGAGACTGGGGATAGAGGTGATCCTCGCCTGCAGCCCCCCCTTGGACGGGTATCCTGTTTCCTTGGCGGAAGAGGCCAGGAAAAGAGGGCTGAGGGTGCTCACGAATTTCTATCTCCACAGGTATCTCAATCCGATGAAGACACTGAAGGACCTCTGCACATTGCCCTCCTTCATGAAGCGGGAGGGTATACAACTGGTTCACTGCCATCTGAGCCACGATCACGCCCTAGGGGGATGGGCTGCAAGGGCCATGGGCCTACGCATCATAAGGAGCAACCATAAGGCGCGGCCCATGAAGGGGACCCTGGGCAACAAGTGGCTCATGGCAAGGTGGACCGATGGCATCATAGAGTTTTCGCGGGTGGCGATGGAGAGGGATTCGGAAAAATTCGCATTCCCTCACCATAGGATGCTCCTGGTAGAGGGCGCAATAGACCTCGAGAGATTCGATCCCACAGCTCCTGGAAAGGATGTCAGGGGAGAGCTTGGTGTTAACTCCAACGAGATCCTCTGTGGGATCGTAGCCCGGGTCCAAAGGCACAGGCGTTGGGATTTAATTCTAGAGGCGATGGAAATCTTGGCCAAGAGAGTCCCCCAATTGAGGCTTATGGTGATCGGGAGGGGCACACATCTGGAAGAACTCATGGTGAGGCCCGTCAGGGAGAGGGGGCTAGGCCATAGGGTGATCTTCACTGGATATAGGAGAGGGGATTACGTGGATTATTTGCGGGCCATGGACTTCAAGGTGTTCCTGGTTCCGGGCTCCGATGGAAGTTGCAGAGCGGTAAGGGAAGCCATGGCAATGGGGAAACCCATAGTGTGCACGAAAAGGGGGATGCTTCCGGAGCTCGTGGAGGAAGGAAAGACCGGGATCTTGGTGGACGAGAAACCCGAGGAGTTGGCCTCAGCTATGGAGAGGGTGGCCCTGGACAGGGAGCTCAGGGAGAGGATGGGGAAGGAGGCGAGGGCCCGTGCCCTGAGGGACTTTTCTGTGGAAAAACAGGCTGGGAATGTCGCGGAGTTCTACGAAAGGATACTGTCCATGGAGAATTTCCTTGGGCCCAGTTCCCATTGAACGACCTTTTTTGAAGACGAGATGAATCGGGAGGTATCCTCGGGGGGAAGGAAGCGCCCCGGCAAGAGCTGGCCCCCGGCGGCTTGCTGCCTATAGGAGAAAGGGGGCAGGTCCCCAATGTGGGAAGGGGAGATGGTGCCTATTGGCAAGGAGGGCAGAGGAATGAGAGAAGAGGAGCCCTTTATAGTTTTCGGAAGCCCAGCTATAGGTGAGGAGGAGATACAGGAGGTAGTGGACTCCATTAGGTCTGGCTGGCTTTCAACTGGGCCGAAAGTGGCAAAATTTGAGGAGCTATTCAGAGACTACATCGGTTCCAAGCATGCCATAGGACTCAACTCCTGCACAGCAGGGCTCCATCTTCTTCTTCTTGCAGCTGGCGTTGGACCTGGAGACGAGGTTCTCACCACACCTATAACCTTCGCTGCAACTGCCAATGTGATCTTTCATGTGGGAGCAAGACCAGTCTTCGCCGATGTGGACCCGAAAAGCATGAATTTGGATCCGCAACAGGTGGAAAAAGTGCTCGAGAAAAGGCACGAAAAGGTGAAAGCCGTAATAGTGGTTCACCTGGCCGGAAGACCATGCGACATGGAGCCCATATGGAAGCTCAAGGAAAGGTATGGGTTCATTCTCATAGAGGATGCGGCCCACGCTGTGGAGGCTTGGTACAAGGGGAAGAAGGTCGGTTGTCTGGGGGACGGTGCGGCATTCAGCTTCTACGTGACCAAGAACTTAGTGACGGGAGAGGGTGGAATGGTGACAACCGAAAGGGACGAATGGGCTGAGCTCATTCGAATCCTGAGCCTCCATGGGATGAGCCGTGGGGCTTGGAAGCGCTATTCATCCTCGGGATATTCCCATTATCAGATCCTTCATCCTGGCTTCAAATACAACATGATGGATCTTCAGGCTGCCATGGGAATCCATCAATTGGCCAAGCTCGAGCTCCATTACCGAAGAAGGGAGGAGATCTGGAAGGCATATGACCATGCCTTCCAGGATTTGCCTGTCCAGCTACCCCCTCCTCCTGAGGAAGGCACTGTTCATGCGAGGCACCTTTACACTCCCCTTCTCCAGTTGGAACGCCTCCGTATAGATCGGGACGGGGTTCTGGAGGAGCTCAAAAGGAGGGGGATAGGGACAGGGGTCCATTTCATATCCCTCCACCTTCAGCCCTTTTACCAAAAGACTCTGGGTTACAAGGAGCTGGATTTTCCCAACGCCTTCGAGGTATCGAGAAGGACACTCTCCCTTCCCCTCTCAGCAAAGCTCAAGGATGACGAGGTGGAGAGGGTCATAAGGGCCTTCAGAGAGGTCCTTCTGACAAATGCCAAAGACTGAAGGGAAGAAGCCCAGAGCATGGAGATCAAGGCGAAAGACGAGACTCGGGCCCATCAAGTGAAAAGTCAGGCGCCTGTCCGATGGACGTGTGGCTGAAGGCCAGTGTCCAAAACTTCCCTTTGAGATCCAAGGGTCCTTGAGGGAGAAGGGATGAGGGAAGAACCTGAAAGGATATGCGAGGGAGGAGAGAAAAAGGGTCTCTCCATCATCCTCGTGAGCTTCAATACCAAGGAGCTCACCTTGAGGTGCCTTGAGAATCTTTTCAGAGAAGGGCTCCCCCGAGGGACCGAAGTCCTGGTTGTCGACAATGGCTCGGAAGACGGGACCTTTGAGGCGATAGGGAACGAGTTTCCAGAGGTGAGGGTTTTCCATAGCGAGGTGAACCTGGGATTTGCAAGGGCGGTGAACCTCGCCCTCTCCCACAGCAGGGGCAGCTATGCCTTGCTTCTCAATACTGACTGCTTCCCTCAAAAGGGATCCATAGAGAGGCTCCTTCTATTCATGGAGCGCAATCCAGGGGTTGGGATTGCCGGTGGAGCCCTCCTCCATCCAGACGGAAGACCCCAAAACTGCTTCGGCCGGGCCCCCACGCTGGCTACGGAGCTCCTTCCCAGAGGGCTTCTGGAGATCACATTTCCCTCCAGATATCCCAGCAAGAGGAGACCGCCCCTGGGGCCCGTATCAGTCGAGTCAGTGGTTGGGGCGTTTCTCATGGTGAGAAGAGATGCGTGGGAGCAAGTAGGCCTCATGGACGAGGGATTCTTCCTCTTCCTGGAGGAGACCGATTGGTGCTTGAGAATGAGGAAGGCCGGCTGGCATGTGTACCACGTGCCAGAGGCCAAGGCTGTCCACATCCAGGGTCAATCCATGAGGACCAACCTGAAGGCGGCGAGGATAGAATTCTACAGGTCGAGGTACAGGTTTTTTCTCATCCATAGGGGCAAAGGGCAATTGGCACTCCTTTTCGTCGGGCTCCTCATCAAGGGGTTTGTCAACTGGATCTGGTCAGCTATCCTCTCATGGGTTCCTGGCCGAAACACGGATCGTTGGAGGGAAAGGCACAGGGTGGATGGGCGCATCCTGGCATGGCACCTGATGGGGTGCCCTAGGGGTTGGGGCCTATGTCCAGCGGAAGGTGAATCGTGATGGCTCCTTCGAGGAAGAAGACTCAGAGGTCCGTTTCCCGAGAAACCAAGGAGAGAATCCTGAGGCTGATGGAGCGATTCAAGTCCATTAGAGTGCTCGTTGTGGGTGACCTGATAGTGGACGAGTTCATATGGGGGACAGTTGAGAGGATCTCCCCGGAGGCTCCAGTCCCGGTTGTCAGAGTGGAGAGAAGGAGCCTGAGGTGGGGAGGGGCGGCCAATGTCGCCAATAACCTCAGAACCTTGGGCGCCAGGGTGCTCATCGCTGGGGTGGTCGGGGCTGATAGGGAGGGGAGATGGCTCGTGAGGGACTTGAAGAGGAAGGGAATCCCCACGGACGGCGTGTGGGAGGTGAGGGATCGTCCCTCAACACTCAAGACTAGGATCATAGCTCACAGTCAGCAAGTGGTCAGGATAGACAGAGAGAGCCGCGCATCCCTGGCTGAGGAAATTGCCGAGAGGATAAGGGAATACCTCCACGCGAGGTCCCACGAACTGGACGCCGTGATAGTTTCCGACTATGGGAAGGGGGTTGTGGACGCCCATCTGATGGATGCCGTGAGGGAGATCTCGAGGCGAGGGACAGTGGTCTGCGTTGATCCCAAGGCCATTCCCTTCTCCATTTACAGGGAGGTTACTGCTGTGACCCCAAATGACAGGGAAGCTATGAGGGCGTGGGGAAAGGAGGTGAGGGACGAGTCCACCTTCGAGACAATGGGAAAAGAGCTTTTGGAGATGCTGAGATGTGAGATTCTCCTCATAACCAGAGGAGAGCACGGGGTGAGTCTTTTCTTGAACGGCGGACATCATCGCCACATCCCAACCTGGGCGAAAGAGGTCTACGATGTGACGGGAGCTGGAGACACCCTGATCAGCGCCTTCACCCTCTCTCTGGCAGCAAAAGGAAACCCCGAGGACGCAGCGCTTCTGGCCAATCTGGCTGCTGGGATAGCCGTGAGCAAAGTTGGAACAGCTACGGTCAACTGGAGGTCCCTGCGAAGGACATTGGAAGAACTGGAGGTTCAAGATCGCTGAGTCGGCCAACTCTGAGGTAAAAATGGTGGAGCCTGAGCCCGCAAAATTGGTCATGAGTGCCATTTTTTCCGAAAAAGAGCTGGAAAAGGACCTCATATTGGAACTCCAGGCCCTTTTCGGTCAGGTTCAGATGGTCAGCCCCCGGTATCCCTTCTCCCACACGAGCTATTATGAGAAGGAGATGGGTTCCCATCTTTCGAGGAGGATGTTTTGCTTCAAGACCCTCATCCCGGAGGACCGTCTTGTTGAGGTGAAATTGAAGGCCACGGCCGTGGAGGACAGGTTCAGGGATCAATGGGGAAGGAGAAGGATAAACCTGGATCCAGGCGTTCTTTCTCTGGGAAGGGTTGTCCTCGCCACTCACAAGCCTCAGGCCCATAGGATTTACTTGGGACAAGGGATCTACGCTGACCTGACTCTGGTTTTCAGAGAGGGGGAATATAGACCCCTGCAGTGGACTTATCCAGATTATGCTTCCGAGCCCTTGAATGGCTGGCTCAGGAGGGTGAGGGAGCTCTATCTCTGGGAGAGGAGGAAGATCAAAGAAGGTGGAGGGATGGGATGCTCCGGAGCATGACGGGCTACGGAAGGGGTGAGGCCGAAGGTGCTTACCACAGAATCACCGTGGAGATGCGTTCGGTAAACAGCCGACACCTCGACGTCAACCTCAAACTTCCCCCAGGTTGTTGGTACCTTGAGCCGGCCATAAGGAAAGAGATCCAGGCCAGGCTCGCAAGGGGCAGGGTGGATGTTTTCGTGAAGTGGGAACCCAAGACTCTGGATGTCGAACCTCTGGTGGAGATCCATTTGGGAAGGGCTAGGGCCATCAAAAACGCCCTCGATACCCTTGGCAGGGAGATGGGAGTGGAGGGCAAGAGAGGTTGGGAACTCCTCTTGGGCCTCAGAGAATTGTGGGAGCTAAGAGAACCTGCCTTGGAGCAAGAGCAGGAAGCCCTTATGAAAGCTTTGGATATGGCCCTAAATGGCCTTGAGGAAATGAGGGAGTCGGAGGGAAGGATACTGGCTCAGGATCTTCGGGCGAGGGCTCAATGGATTCAGGGGAGGATATGGGAGCTCAAGAGAAGATCTCCACAGATCTTGAGTTCATTCATCGCAAAATGGAAGGAGAGGGTGCGCCTTTTGGCCGAGGAAGGTAATCTGGAAGAGAGCAGAATTGAGCAGGAAGCAGCCATTTGGGCAGAAAAACTGGACGTAACCGAGGAATTGGTGAGGTTGGAAGCCCACTTGGAGAGGTTCTTGAAGACCATGGAAGAACAAACCCCTGTGGGCAAGAAAATGGAATTCTTGCTTCAAGAGCTTTTCAGGGAGATCAACACCCTGGCAGCCAAGTCTCAGGATCTCGAGATGTCGGATGTGGCCGTATCCATAAAGGCAGAGTTGGAGAGGATGAGGGAACAGGTCCAGAACCTGGAGTGATGAAGAGCGTCGTCCCTTTCTCTGGTTAGAAAACCTGACCCAGTTGAGGAGGGAAGAGGTGAAGGAATTTATGCTGAATATAGGTTACGGGAACATGGTGGCCATCTCTAGGGTTGTAGCAGTTCTCACTCCGAGATCCGCTCCCATGAAGAGATTGAGAGAGGAGGCGAAAAAGAGCTCTCGGCTCATAGATGCTACACAGGGGAAGAGGACAAGATCGATCATAGTCACTGATAGCAACCACGTCATCCTCTCTGCCTTCACCCCCGAGACCATTTCCATGAGGCTTGGAGCAGCCCGATCCCGTAAGCGGCCTGAGGCTGAGGAGGAAAGAGGTGAATAGTCTTCGCATGGGAGAACTCTTTGTGGTCTCAGCTCCTTCGGGCGCAGGCAAGACTACCCTTTGTCGCGAAGTATGCAAGAGGCTAGGCGGCATCCTCTATTCTGTCTCGTGCACCACAAGGCCCCCGAGACAAGGGGAAAGGGAGGGGGAGGACTACTTCTTCGTGAGCGATGAGGCCTTCGACAGGATGGTGGCAGAAGGCCAATTTCTGGAATGGGCGAAGGTCTATGCATACAAATACGGTACCCCTAGGAGATGGGTCGAAGAGGCCTTGGAGGCTGGCCATGACGTTTTGATGGATTTAGATGTTCAGGGGGCCAAGAAGATCCGCTCCTCATCCTTGCCGTGCCATTTGATCTTCGTCCTTCCTCCTTCCATCGAGGAATTGAGAAGTAGGCTCGTGAAAAGGGCAAAGGATTCCCCCCAAGAAGTCGAGATGAGACTCCAATGGGCAAAGGGAGAATTGGGACAATGGAGGGAGTTCGACTTCATTTTGGTCAACGACGATCTAGAGAGAGCTGTGAGGGCTCTCGAGTCGATAATTGTGGCCCAAAGATTGAGGAAAGTGAGGGTGGAGAAGTGGATGGAAACAGAGGTCCAGAGGTTGCTCTCCGCAGAGCCGTGATCCCTGCCCTGGACACTGATGATTTGCACAAGGCCCTTCAGTGGGTGGAGCTCCTATCTGGGGAAGGCCCCAGGATCTTCAAAGTCGGATTGCAACTTTTCAGTCGATTCGGACCCAAGGCGGTGGAGGAGGTCAAGAAGAGGGGAGGAGGTGTCTTCCTAGACCTCAAGTTCCATGACATTCCCAACACAGTCTCTCGGGCTGCCCGCGCTGCTGTGGCCATGGGAGTTGACATGTTCAACGTTCATGCCCTAGGGGGAAAGGCCATGGTGGCATCGGCCGTCGATTCAGCTTTGGATGAGAGCCAAAGGAGGGGGCTGACCCCCCCTTTGGTCCTGGCCGTGACACTCCTCACGAGTCTAGATGATGAGGATCTCGCAGAACTGGGCCTGAAAGGAAAGGCCGCTTCTTGGGTCATGAGGTGGGCTAGGCTCGCGATGAAGGCTGGGGCCCAAGGCCTCGTTGCCTCGGCTCTCGAGGCTGAGGCCCTCAGGAAAAAGTTCGGAAGCCGGATCGTACTGGTATGCCCTGGGATTCGTGGGACAATTCATGGCCAAAGAGACGACCAGAAGAGGACCTCTGGGGCGAAGACAGCCTTATGGAAAGGTGCGAACTTCGTTGTCATGGGAAGGAGTCTTTGGGAAGCGGAGGATCCCGTGGCGTTGGTAAGGGAGATAGAAGAAAACGAACCTCGAGAGGCACCAAGCCCAGACCACGGGCTTCCAAAAAAGGGTGGTTAGAGAAGAAATTCCAGTCGCTTCCTAGCTAATCATGGGAAAAAGGGAAGGCCATAGGGAGAGGGAGGGAGATTGGGTCTATGGGATCATCCCTGTGGAGCATGCTCTCAAAGCTTCAAGGAGGAAGGTGCTGGCCCTCTGGGTCCAGATGGGAATCACCAATGAGAGAGTGAGGCAGTTGGTGAGCCGAGCAGGAGGAATACCCGTTCGCACGGCCTCGCAAGGGGAGATGGACAAGCTCACATCAGGAGGCGTACACCAAGGGATAGCGGCCGAGGTGGAGCCTTTCCCTTGGGAGACCATGGAAGGCATAATGGAAGGCCGGGGCCCTTTGGTCTTCCTCGAGGGGATTGAGGATCCCAGGAACCTGGGGGCCATCATTCGATCGTCTGTGGCAACAGGTGCCGGGAGGATAATCCTGGAGAAAAGGAGAAGGGCGGGGCTTTCGGGCGCGGTTGCCAAGGCTGCGTGCGGGGCTTTGGAATATGTGAGGCTCTCTTCGGTTCCCAATCTGCCTAGGGCCATGAGGTTGGCAAAGGAGCGGGGATACTGGCTCGTCGGGACCACTGACCGGGGAGGAGCCCCCCTTTGGGAGGCGGATCTACCTGAGAAGGTGGGAGTAGTGATAGGGGGAGAGGCAAGGGGGTTGAGGGAGGTTGTGAAGAGAGAGTGCGATTTTTGGGTGACGATCCCGGCTGAGGGGCCCATTGGGACTTACAATGCGTCTGTGGCGGCTTCGATAGTATTGTATGAGCTCATGAGGAGGAGGGCGGAGGAGAAGCTTGGAAGGAAAGAAGGGTCGTGAGAAAATATAACAAGGGATTGAATGGGTGGAAGGTTCGAGGGTGAGGTAGCGAGGGGTAGTCTTGCGAATTCGCGGAGATGGGATCTCGGAGGGGAAATTCGCGGGTGGAGGCGGGATGGAGGGTTGATGCATGTGAGGGGTGTGGGTGAGGTTGTGTGGATGGCGGAGGGAGATGTTGGGACGGTTGGGCTTTTTGGATTGACAGAGAAGGCCGGAGTAGGTATCATTATTATTTCAAGGTCGGCACCCACCCGAGGAACCGCGGGATGGTTCGGTTGCTGGCGTAGCTCAACGGTAGAGCAGCTGATTTGTAATCAGCAGGTTGCGGGTTCGAATCCCATCGCCAGCTCCAGGTAGGGATTGGGGTCCAGACCCTTTTGGGTCTGGGGCAGAAGGGGAGAGGTTCCCGAGTGGCCAAAGGGAGCAGACTGTAAATCTGCCGGCGTAGCCTTCGGAGGTTCGAATCCTCCCCTCTCCAGTTTCAGAGGGGCTAGGAGGTGCGGGAATAGCTCAAGTGGCTAGAGCATCAGCCTTCCAAGCTGAGGGTTGCGGGTTCGAGTCCCGTTTCCCGCTCCAGCCCCGTTTTCTGAAAAGGAATTATCGGGCCCACGTAGCTCAGGGGTAGAGCACTTCCTTGGTAAGGAAGTGGTCACCGGTTCAATCCCGGTCGTGGGCTTGGGGTAAAGACTTTCAAGCTCTGAAAAGGGCAGTCACACCCAAGGAGGTTTTCAGATGGCGAAGAAGAAGTTTGAGAGGAAGAAGCCGCATGTGAATGTAGGGACGATAGGGCATGTGGATCATGGTAAGACGACGTTGACGTCGGCGATCACGAAGGTATT
>Ga0078972_1001852_pt1 | contig 74825 bp, 60 predicted proteins | sample YelNatPaOPGAMG01_FD_67568 | JGI IMG/M metagenome (GOLD analysis project Ga0078972, IMG submission 67568) | Hot spring thermophilic microbial communities from Obsidian Pool, Yellowstone National Park, USA - OP-RAMG-01 (SPADES assembly) (version 2) | ecosystem: Environmental > Aquatic > Thermal... | reverse complement strand
GAGCGTTCCGCCTGGCTCCGCCAGCGGAACGCGAAAGACCCGAAAGGCAAATCGAGCGTTCCGCCTGGCTCCGCCAGCGGAACGCGAAAGAGAAGCCCCCTCCCCGTTCAGGAGACAAAGCCCTTCCCCCATGTGCGACCTGCGCCGCCGAAGGAAGGACCATTCGATCGCCGAATTTGGGGCATGGGCGGACGGCCACGCCTTTGACCGCCTGGGTCCTTTGGGGTATTCTTCGCTCCTGGAGAGACGGCATGAAAACAATCGCTCGCGCCCTTCTGGGCCTCGTTTTGGCCCTTGCCGCGTCGGTGGCTCCTCCCGTGGTTGCGCAGGACCTGTCCACCTTCCTGAGTCAGCCGCCGGCGCCGGGCGCGTGGGCGCGCTACCGGATCGAAACCAAGAAGAGCTGGGGCATCAAGCGGGAACCCTTCGACCTGGCGATCATCGACCGGCAGATCCTGGATGGCCAGCCGTACGTCTGGTTGGAGGCCGGCCCCACCAACTTCGCCGGCTACAAGGATGGATACCTGCGCCTGCTGCTGAAGGCCCACCCCGACCGGCAGGAGGCCCTGAACCCATTTCTCGAGGCCCTCGCCCTCGCCTACCAACCCCCCGGCGGCGCCCCCTTCAAGCTTACGGGGGGAGCGCTCGGCTTCATGCACAGCCAGGCCAAAAACGTCCAGGTGCACCAGGAGGTCACGGACCTGCCTCCGGAGCCCGCCCAGAGCGTCAAGGGCGTGGTCTACCAGTGCTCCAAAATGAAAATCAGCACCACGACCCAGACGACCTTTCTGACCAGGAAGTACGAGGTGACCGAGGCCGGGACCTACTGGGTCTCGCCCGATACGCCCTTCAGGATCGTTCGGGCCGAGATCGTGAGGACCGAGGTCAAGGACGGCAAAGAGAACAAGACCGAGGTCACGGTCCAGCTCAAGGATTCCGGGGACAGCGGCGCCGTTTCTCACTTCACGGCCCCCATCCGTAAGGAGAAGGGTCTTTTGGGGTTGCTCTTTCACTGATGGCGTCAGGGCTGGGGCCTTCCAGCCGCGGCGGGAAGACCCGATCCCAGCGACCGGAGGAGGGAAATGAACGGGGAGCGGCTCGTCACGGGTGCGGGAGACGCCTTGGAGCGCCAGTGGGAATCGGCGCTCCGCCCCCACCGGCTTGCCGATTACGTGGGCCAGCGAAACGTGACCGACAACCTGGCGGTCTTCCTCCAGGCCGCCGCCCGGCGCGGTGACGCGCTGGATCACGTGCTCCTGTACGGACCGCCCGGCCTGGGCAAGACAACCCTGGCGCACATCATCGCAGCCGAGCTTGGCGTCAGCCTGAGAGCCACGGCGGGGCCCCTCATCGAGAAGGCCGGGGACCTGGCGGCCCTCCTCACCAACCTGGAACCGAAGGACGTCCTGTTCATCGACGAGATCCACCGGCTCTCCCCGGCCGTCGAAGAGGTGCTCTACCCGGCCCTGGAGGATTTCAAGCTGGACCTGCTGGTGGGACAGGGCCCCGGGGCCAGGACCATCACCCTGCCTCTTCCGCCCTTCACCCTCATCGGCGCCACCACCCGGATCGGGCTCCTCACCTCGCCCCTTCGAAACCGGTTCGGCATCACCTTCCACATGGGCTTCTACAGCGTGGAGGAGCTCCGAACCATCGTCCTTCGGTCCGCCTCCCTCCTCGTGGTCCCGATTGAGGACGCGGCCGCTGAAGAGATCGCCAGGCGCTCCCGCGGGACGCCCAGGGTGGCCAACCGTCTCCTGCGGCGCCTCCGGGACTACGCCCAGGTCCTCGGAGACGGCCGCATCACCCTGGAGCTGGCCCGTGACAGCCTGGAGCGGCTGGAGGTTGACCGCTACGGGCTGGACGACCTGGACCGGAGGATCCTGCTGGCCATCATCGAGAAATTCGCCGGAGGGCCGGTGGGGCTCAATACGCTGGCCGCCTCCATCAGCGAGGAGAAGGACACGGTGGAGGAGATCTACGAACCCTACCTCATGCAAATCGGATTCCTGGAAAGGACCCCCCGGGGCCGCAAGGTCACCCGCCTGGCCTGCGAGCACCTGGGCCGCCGCCTGCACGGAATCGGTGGGGAGCTCTTCGCCCGCCCCGCTCCTTGACACCGCGCGGGCCGGTCCCTACACTGCATTGGGTTAGGGCGGACAAAGCTCAAAGGGGGCGCAATGAGCCACGAAGAGCAGATTCGAAGCGTACTGGCCGAGCAGTTCGAGAAGCTCCAGAACAATCTCGAAAACCTCCGGAGCATGCTGCAGGACCTGGTGCTGGCCGTCCCATCCCCTCCGGACCCGCAGCGTCTGGCCGCGCTCATTTCGGAAGCCATCCCGGAACCGGAGCCCGCCCCCCCTCCCGAGCCGCCGGCCCCGCCAGCAACGGTTTCGGCGCCCCTCAACAACTCGCTCCTCTTCAGGATGGGCTCTATTGAATACGCCGAAAGCCAGGGGGAGATCCTCAACCAACTCACCAAGGGCCTTGAAGACTTCGCCGAGCGCGGCGTGCTCTTCGTGGTCCGGGGCGACACCGCTCAGGCCTGGAACTCCTTCGGTTTCGACGCGGAGGAGGTGCGCGGCTGGAAGGTCCAGGTGGACAGGGACCCCATCCTGCAAACGGTGGCGGCCTCCCGCACCCGAATGCTTCTGGACAGGACGCTCCCGCCCTTCATTCCGGCATCGGGCCCGGTCCGAAGAAGCCTCATCTCACCCCTCCTGCTGAAGGGCAAGATGCTCGCCTTCGTCTACGCCGATTCGGGGGAGGCGGGGAAACTGGACCATTACAGCGTGGACATCCTGGTGAGGACCGCCTCTCTCGTGATCGATATCTTCCCCCTCAAGGCCAAGCGGGATCCCCTGCCGCCTACCCTCGAAAGCCAGGAGATCATCCTGCCCGGCCAGGAGCCGGCGGTCAAAGCTCCGGAGGATGCCTTCCTCTTCGAGGACAGCGGGACCCTGGCCGCCGAGCCGGCGTCCGAAGACCTTCCCGGCAACCAGACCCTGCTGGCGGAAATCCCCAGGGAGGCCCTAGCCGGACCCCCGGCTGAGGCGGAGGTGGAGCCCGAGGAGGTGGTGGAGGAAGCCACCATCGTGGAGGAGGTGCCTCCCGCACCGGAGGCCGAGTCCACGGTTCCCACGCCCGAGCTTGAACCGGCTCCGCCCGCCGTCTCGCCGGGCGACGAGAAACTCCACGAGGACGCCAAGCGTTTCGCCCGCCTCCTGGTCCAGGAGATCGCCCTGTACCATCCCAAGGAGGTGGATCAGGGCAAGCGGACGAGAACCCTGTACTCCCTGCTCAGGGAAGACATCGATCGGAGCCGGGAGGCCTATGACCATCGGTTCCAGCAACCCTCGGTTCAAGCCCAGGACTACTTCGGCAAGGCCCTCGTCACCTACTTGGCGGACGGGGACGCCAGCCTCATGGGCACTTAGAGCCGTCGTCTTTCTGCTCCTTCTCCCCCTCACCGCGGGCCGCGCCCAGACGCGTCCGGGAGGGGATGTGTGGTCTTCTCTCGCCTCTCTGCAAGGCGAGGCGAGGGTAAGCGCCATCGTGAATGCCCTGGCTACTTTGCGTGATCCCTCTGACGCGGGGACTCTGCACATCCTCCTGGGCCGCGCCTACGAGGCCCTCGGGCAAACGGACTCGGCAATTCAGGCCTACTCGGATGCCTCGGTCCTCTCTTCGAGCCTCTGGGAGTACGGATTAGACTGGGAGGCCAAGCTCCTCGAACGGCAGGGGCGCTCGGCCCAGGCCTTGCCGCTGTGGCGCCGGCTCTTCGCGGCCACGCCGCAGCCCTCCTTCCGGCTGGAAGCGGCCCGCGCCATCCTCGATGACCTGCCCTCCAGAGGAGCCGAGCCGGAGGCCATTGCTTGCGCCGAGGCCCTGCACCGGGCGGAGCCCTCCGACCCCGAATGGATGGCCAAGCTGGCGGTCCTCTACGAGGATTCGGGCCGCAGGGCGGAGGCTGAATCGCAGGTTCGGGAGCTGTGGATCCGCTACCCCTCGAGTAGCCGGACCCAGGAGCTGCTCTCCCGGCGGCCCCGATGGAAAAGCTGGGTGGAGCGCCTGCCTCCGGCGCAACAGCTCCTCCATCTCCGGTCTCTCGCGGAGGCGGGGCAATGGGCCGAGCTTCGCAGGGAGCTGCCGGCTTTCATCCCCTCCTCACCCTCCGAGGCGGCTTGGCGGCGCTATCTATGGGCCCGTCTGCTCGAAGCGCGCGGGCGATTGGGGGAAGCGGCCAAGGTTTACGCGGAGGTGGAGAGCCCTCCGGAGGCGGCGGCGGCGAGCAAGGTGAGGCTCGGGTTCCTGGCCGCCGCGGGAGCGCTCTCGGGAAAGGCAGCGGCTGCTGCCGAGGCCGGCCTTCTCACTCTCCCAGCCGGCACGCCGGGGCGGGGCCGCTCCCTTCTGGCCCTCATGCGCCGCTACGACCGGCAAGGCGACGCGGGACGGGCCGTGCGGATCGCGGAAGCGCTGCTGGCCGGAGGGTTTGGACAGACGGCCGCCGCCGAATACCTGTACGAGTCAGGCTGGCATTACGCCATGGCCGGGAAACGGGACCGCGCGGACGGCCTCTGGCGGGTTCTCGTGAGGGCCTTGCCCCCTTCCAGCGATGACCGGAGCGCGGCGGCCTACTCCCTGATCAGGCTCGGCCGCGTTTCGGGAGAGGAGGAGGCGGCGCTCCGCGCCGACATACTCCGCGAGGACCGGTACGGGTACTTCGGATACAGGTTGCGGGGCGGGCCGCCGGTGCCAGACCAGCCGGCTCCGCCGCCGCCCGCTCCGGCGCCCGCACAGCCCGGAAGCCACGCAGCCAAGGGCTTCGAGCTTCTCCGTTGCGGACTCCTCCCGGAGGCGGGTGGGGAGTTCGAGATGGCTTCGCGGGAGGCCCACGACCCCGGAACCCGGTGGGCCATGGCCCTGGCCATGGCCGAGGCCGGCGACTACCCCGGCGCCATCCGCAGCCTTCACCGCCTCTATCCGAATGCCTTCGGTCAGTCTGGGGACAGCGTCCCCGCAGAAGCTTGGCGGATCCTCTTCCCCAAGCCCTTCTGGCCCGAAGTAAAGACGGCGGCCCACACCTTCGGCCTGCCGGTCTTTTTCGTCTGCTCGGTGATCCGCGAGGAAAGCCTCTGGGATCCCGGCGCTCTCTCGGGCTCGGGCGCCGTGGGGCTTATGCAGCTCCTCCCAGGGACAGCCAGGGCCGTGGCTCGGAAATTCGATCTGAAGCACACCGATCTCTCGCGCCTTAGGGATCCCGCGTGGAACGCCCTGGCGGGCTGCGCCTACATGACCGAGATGCTCAAGCGGTACAGCGGCCAGGTGCCTCTGGCGCTGGCCGCTTACAACGCCGGTCCCGGACGGGTGGACGAGTGGCTCCGCCGGCCCGGATGCCCCCAAGCCCCCGACCTCTTCATCGAATCCATACCTTTCCGGGAAACGCGCTCCTATGTCCGCAGAATTCTCTTCAACCAGTGGGAATATGGGAGGCTATATTCGGACGGGAGGGGAGGGACCGACGGGGCCGAGGCGCAACTGACCGTACCCGCACGCCCGGCAGTCCAGCGCCCCTCCCTGATGCCCTCCTCCCGGTGGGCGGCCTTGGGGCCGCGCCACTGACCGTGACCTTCGACGGGCGCGGCGAGCGCTCGCACAGCGCCTTGGGCGGTGGAGCGAAATGAGGGGATGAATCATCTTCTCCTTCTGGGCACGGCATTTTCACTCCTGGGAGAGGCCTTCTTCTCGGGCAGCGAGATCGCGCTGTTGAACGCGAGCCCGGCAATCGTGTACCGGAAGGCGCGCCGCGGAGATTGGAGGGCGAGGCGTCTCGTCGGCTTCTTCAGGAAGCCCGATTACTGGCTCGCCGCCACGGTGCTGGGCACCAACCTCTGCGTGGTCTCCGGCGCCTTCTTCGCCCAGAGCTGGGCCGCCCAGGGACCGGGATGGCTGCTCCCCGTGACGGGGATGAGCCTCGTTCTGGCCGTACTGTTGTTCGGCGAGGTACTCCCCAAGCTCCTCCTGCGGCCCGTCGCCACGGGTTGGTCGCTCGGGGTGGTGCCCGTGTTTTTCATCCTCCTCGTGCCGGCGGCTCCGCTGGGAGGCCTGCTCCGTCTGCTGACCATGGGTTTGCGGGGACGCCGCGCCAAGGGCGGCCTCGGAGCCCTTCCCTGGGCCTCCCGCGACGAGCTGATCGGGGTTTTTTCCGCCCGTTTGCGCGACGCGGATACGGTTCGGGCACTGGCCAAGGGGATCCTGGCCAGGCTCCACGAACCCGCTTGGTCCCTCATGACGCCGGTGGAATCCATTCCCGTTCTCCCCTTTCCCTCCGTGTCCAAGGTGTGGAGGTCCAGGTTGGCCGAGGCGGCCGGAGGTCCGCTTCGAGTGTTGGACCGGGGCGGCAAGCTCCTGGCCCTCGCCCGCCCTTTGGATCTGTTGGGCCTGGATCCCGGCGGACCGCCGCCCAGCAGTTGGCCCGCGCCCCCCGCCACCCTGCCCGCCGCCACGCCCTTGAGCGAGCTCCTGCGGTTGCTTCGTGACTCCGGGTGCACGTGGGCGGCCCTCACGGAGAAGGGCGCGACGGTGGGCGTCCTGTCGCTGGAGGAGCTGCCGGCCGACCTTCTCCAGGCCGGACCTTGACCTCGGCGCACCCCCGAAACCCTTCGCCCCGCTTGACATGCGGCCCTTTCCCTGGTAATCTTACGGCTCCCGTAGGCGCGTAGCTCAGATGGGAGAGCGCTACCTTGACACGGTAGAGGTCAGCGGTTCGATCCCGCTCGCGCCTACCACTTTTCATTTTCGGAGGCCACCGTGCCCGAGATCCGCGTGACGCTGCCCGACGGCACCAGCAGGGTCTTTCCCTCGGGAGCGACGCCGCAGCAGGTGGGAGAAAGCATCTCCCCGCGGCTTGCCGCCGCCAGCCTCGCCGCCAAAAGTGACGGCGTTCTCGTGGACGTCTACCGGCCGCTCCACCGCGACTGTACCTTGGAGCTCATCACGGAGCGCTCTCCCGACGCGCTCGGGATCTACCGCCACACCTGCGCCCACCTCATGGCCAACGCCGTAAAGGAGCTCTTTCCCGAGGCCAAGATCGCCATCGGGCCCGTGATCGAGGACGGCTTTTACTACGACTTCGACCGCGACGCGCCCTTCACGCCGGAAGACCTCGAACGGATCGAAGCGCGCATGCGCGAGATCATCGCCCGCGACACCCCGATCCGGCGCCAGGAGCTCCCCTGGCAGGAGGCCAAGGCTCTCTTCGACCGCCAGGGGGAACCCTACAAGTCCGAGCTCGCCTACGAACGCGGCCAGGACGAGCCGGTCTCCATCTACCGCCAGGGCGACTTCGACGATTTCTGCCGCGGTCCCCACCTGCCGAGCACGGGACGGATCAAGCCCGATACCTTCAAGCTCCTCTCCGTGGCCGGGGCCTACTGGAAGGGCGACGAACACAACAAGATGCTCCAGAGGATCTATGCTACGGCCTTCCTCTCCCGCAAGGATCTGGAGGAGCACCTAGCGCGGCTGGAGCAGGCCAAGGCCCGTGACCACCGCAAGCTCGGCCGGGAGTTGGACTTATTCTCCGTGGCCGAGGAGGTGGGCGGCGGATTGATCCTGTGGCACCCCAAAGGGGCCTTCGTCCGCAAGACCATCGAGGATTTCTGGAGAGAACAGCACCTGCGAAACGGCTACGAATTCGTCTACTCCCCTCACGTGGGCCGTGCGGTTCTCTGGGAGACCAGCGGTCACCTCGATTTTTACAAAGAGAACATGTACCCCTCCATGGAGATGGAGAATCAGACCTTCTACGCCAAGCCCATGAACTGCCCCTTCCACGTCATGATCTACCGTTCTCGGCACAGGAGCTACCGGGACTTGCCGCTCAGGTGGGCCGAGCTGGGTACGGTATACCGTTTCGAGAAATCGGGCGTTCTCCACGGCCTCATGCGCGTCCGAGGCTTCACCCAGGATGATGCCCACCTCTTCGTGCCGCCGGACAAGATGGAGGAGGAGGTGGTGCGGGTCCTGAAGTTCGTCCTCTTCATGCTCAGGGCCTTCGGTTTTTCCGAGTTCGAAGCCTACATCGCCACCCGGCCCGAGAAGGCCGTGGGTGAAATGCCCATGTGGGATGCAGCCACGGAGGCACTCAAGAAGGCGGCTCGAGAGGCGGGGCTTTCGTACGCCGTGGACGAGGGTGGCGGCGCCTTCTATGGCCCCAAGATCGACGTCAAGGTGAAGGATTGCCTCAACCGGAGCTGGCAGCTCTCCACCGTGCAGTTCGACTTCAATCTTCCCGAGCGTTTCGGACTGGAGTTCATCGGGGCCGACAACCGCCCTCACAGGCCCTACATGATTCATCGTGCCCTCCTGGGAAGCCTGGAACGGTTCTTCGGCATTCTGATCGAGCACTACGGAGGGGCCTTTCCGCTCTGGCTGGCTCCCGAGCAGGTCAGGCTCCTTCCCATCGCGGACCGACATGTGGCATACTCCGAGGTTGTGGCCTCCCGCCTGAGGGAGGCCGGGTTGAGGGTGACGGTGGACGCCCGCCCCGAAAAGATCGGGTACAAGGTTCGCGAGGCCCAGCTGTGGAAGATTCCCTACATGCTGGTGATCGGGGACCGGGAGCAGGAATCCGCGAGCGTTTCCCTGCGAACTCGCTCGACCGGGGACCGGGGAAGTATGACCGTGGATACCTTTGTGGAGATGGCTCTCCGACGGGTGGAGAGCCGATCCCTGGAACTGGAGTAGGAGGCAGCTATCCGAGACGCAACAGCCAGAGGACCGAGGTTAAATCGTCAGATCCGGGTTCGGGAGATCCGGGTCATCGATGACGACGGGGCCCAGCTCGGTATCATGACGCCCGAGGAGGCGCTGATCATGGCGGAGGCTAAGGGGCTGGACTTGGTGGAGATCGCGCCCACCGCCCAGCCGCCCGTTTGCCGGATCATCGATTACGGCAAGTTCCTCTACGACGAGAAGAAGAAGGCCCAAGAGGCACGAAAGAAGCAGAAGCAGGTCGTCGTCAAGGAAATCAAGCTGAGGCCGAAGATCGAAGAGCACGACTTCCAGGTAAAGAAGCGGCGGATCGAGGAATTCCTGGAGGACGGGGACAAGGTCAAGATCACGGTCCGCTTCCGGGGACGCGAGATCGTCCACCCGGAACTGGCGCAGAAGCTGCTGACCCGAATCGCCACAGAGGTCGTTCAGAAGGGCAAGATCGAGCGGGCCCCCGGGATGGAGGGCCGCATGATGACGATGCTGCTTACGCCCACGAGGAAACAGGCAACGCGGGAGGTTGATATCCATGGAGAAGAAAAAGACCAACCGGGCCGCCGCTAAGCGCTTCAAGCTGACCGGCACGGGAAAGATCAAGCGGGGCAAGGCCTACCACAGGCATATCTTGACCTCCAAGGACCGCAAGCGCAAGAATCGCCTCGGCACCGCGGACCTCGTGGACAAGGCCGACGTCCGGAAGGTCAAGCGGCTGATAGCCAAGTAAGCCCACTCGTTGAGGAGTTGAACCATGCCCAGAGTCCGCCGCGGCCATCACAAGGTTGAGCGCCGCAAAAAGCTAAAAGGTATCGCCAAGGGTTACTTCGGCGCGAAAAGCCGTCTCTACCGCTCCGTGAAGGAGCAGGTGGAACGGTCCCTGGTCTTCGCCTTCGCGGGCCGCAAGGTCAAGAAGATCGATTTCCGCCGCCTTTGGATCGTCCGCATCAACGCGGGCTGCCGCCAGAACGGCATCAGCTACAGCCGTTTCATGGACGGCCTCAAGAAAGCGGGCCTCAACCTCGACAGGAAATCGCTCGCCGGCGTCGCTCTGACCGATCCCCAGGCCTTCGCCAGCCTGGTCGAACGCGCCAAGAAGGCCATTGCTTAGAGAGTCGGAGGGAGCGGAGGGAGCCGGCGTCCTTCGCGCAGGCTCCCTCCGTCTTTTCTTTTGGCTCCTCCTCAAAGTCCCCGCCACCTTTCCCCACCAGAGCTTTACGGGTAGAATCCCGCCATGAGTTTTCAGGGCGACTTCGCCACCATGCCCCTGCCCGACCTTCTCCAGTGGCTGGCCATCAGCCAGAAGACGGGGATCCTCCTGCTCCAGCGCGGCGAGATCGTGAAGGAGATCTACTTTCGCGGCGGCAAGATCGTGGCCTCGGCGAGCAATGATCCGCGGGAGTACTTCGGACAGCTCCTCCTCTCCTACGGCAAGATTCGAGAAGAGGACCTCATGCGGGCCTTCGTCAAGCAGGGGGAGACGGGCACCAAGCTCGGACGCATTCTCGTGCAGGAAGGCCACCTGGAAGAGGAGGAGGTCCAGCGTTTCCTGCGGATCAAGGCGGAGGAGACCATCTATGACCTCTTCCTGTGGGAGGGGGGCGAATTCAAGTTCTACAACGACGCCCCTGTGCAGGAGAGCCACGTCCCCATCGAGATGGACGTGACCTCCGTTCTGCTGGAGGGCACCCGGCGATCCGACGAGTGGAAAAGAATCCGGCGCATTTTCCCCTCCTCGGAGACGGTCATCCGCATCATTCCAGAGGCCCTCACGCGGGCCATCCTGGCCGACCCGCTCTACAACCGGGTCATCCAGTTGATGGAGGTCCCCCGCAGGATCTCGGACCTCTGCCTCATGTTCCACGCCTCCGATTTCGCGGTAAGCAAGACGCTCTTCGACATGGTTCAGATGGGCATCATCGAGGTGACCGAGGTGCCGCCTCCTCCTCCGCGCTCCGAGGTCCGGGTGGAAGAGGAGGTCCGGGCCCTCGCCAACCGGGGCCTTAAACTATTCAACTCGGGCCGGTACGAGGAGTCCATCGAGATCTTCAAGCAGGTCCTGCTCCAATCCCCGGGGCATGCCCTGGCACAGACCATGATTCCTAAGGCCTACAAGGAGATGAAGGAGCAACTCGTCTCGGACGCCTTCACGATCGAGCACGTCCCCTTCCTCCAACGCTCCATGAGCGAGCTGGACAAGCTCTCCTTCACGCCGCAGGAGAACTACATTCTGAGCCGCATCAACGGGGTGAGCTCGGTCCAGGCCATCATCCGCATCTCGCCCATCCAGGAAATCCAAGCCCTCATGACCTTCAAGAAGCTGGCGAAGGCTGGACTGGTGGGATTTCTGCCGCCCGCCGACCCCCAAATGTAAGCGGTCGCTCACTGCCGTAATCGTCCAGAACCAGAGGCTCCACCTCAACGGAAGCTATGGTGTGCTTTGGCTTCAAGCTTGGCCGGATTTCCATCACCGGCCGTGGATGAGCATTCAAATACATTGACAGGGAGCCGCTGGGACTCTATGCTACGAGGGTGCCGCGCGCGGGGCGCGTTCAAAGGGGAGGACCTAGCCATGCACCCAGTGGAAACCTGGCTCTTTTGGGCGTTCGTCATCGGATCACTGGCGCTCTTCGCCAACACGGCGCGGGTTCGGATCGGCGCCCTCATGGCCGGGCTCCCGGACAACCGCTTCGACAGGCCCTGGGAGAGGCTGAAGGGCCTTATCCTGTATGCCTTCGTCCAGAAGCGCATGGTGCGCGACCGGTACGCCGGCTTCTTCCACCTCCTGATCTTCTGGGGATTCATGGTCCTGGCTCTTCGGTCGCTGTCGCTGGTGGCCGAAGGGCTCTTCCCCTCCTTTCACCTGACCGAGATGATGGGCGTCTGGGGCCTGGGCTACCAGGTCACCAAGGACATCTTCGAGGTGCTGGTGATCTTGGGGATCCTCCTGGCCTCCGCCCGGCGCCTCTTTTTTCCTCCCGACCGGCTGGAGAACTCCTGGGATGCGTGGGCCACCCTCTCGCTCATCGGCGGCCTCATGGTGACGGACCTGCTGGCCGACGGCGCCTTCATCGCGCTGCACAACCCCGCCTGGGCGCCCTGGTCCCCCGCGGGTGAATTCGTGGCGGCCCTTCTCGGGGGCATGGGCAGCTCCTCCCTCTCCCTGCTCTATCACACCATGTGGTGGTTCCACCTGGTGATCCTCTTCGGCTTCCTGAACTTCCTCCCTTACTCCAAACACTTCCACGTCCTGACCGCTCTCTTCAACGTCTACTTCAGGGAGCTCGAACCGAACAAGAACATCAAGCCCATGAACCTCGAGGCGGAGCACTTCGGCATCAACAAGATCCAGGACTTCACCTGGAAGCAGATGCTGGACTTCTACACCTGCACCGAATGCGGGCGCTGCACCGAGGTCTGCCCCACCACCCTCACGGGCAAGCCGCTCCGGCCTAAGAACTACGGCAACGACCTGCGGGACTACCTGTACGACACCCCCCTGGCGGACATGGCCCAGGACAAGGGCGTGCCCGAAAACCGCCCGCTCATCGGCGGGCCTGTGCCTGAGGGCTCGGTGTGGGAACGTAAAGAGGCACACCCGCCCTGGACCCACGAGAATCTGGGCGGGACCATCAGCGAGGACACGATCTGGGCCTGCACCACCTGCGGCTATTGCGAAAACGCCTGTCCTCTGCACATCACCTTTGTAGACAAGATCGTGGGTATGCGGCGCTACCTCACCCTGGAGGAGAGCAACTTTCCGGCGGAGGCACAGGTGGGCTTCAAGGGGATGGAGCGCCAAGGCAATCCTTGGAACCTGGCCCGGGCCGACCGCGCCAAGTGGGCCGAGGGCCTCGATGTTCCCACTATGGCGGAGGAGCCGGATGCCGAATACCTGTTCTGGGTAGGATGCGCCGGCTCCTACGAGGATCGCGGCAAGAAGGTCTCCGTGGCCCTGGTCAAGCTGCTCCGCGCGGCGGGGATCAAGTTCGCCATCCTGGGCGAGGAGGAGACCTGCACGGGTGACTCCGCCAGGCGGCTGGGTAACGAATACCTCTTCCAAAGCTTGGCCGAGACCAACATCGAGACCCTCAACGGATACAAGGTCAAGAAGATCGTCACCAACTGCCCCCACTGCCTGAACACCCTCAAGAACGAGTATCCCTCCTTCGGCGGCTACTACGAGGTGGTCCACGGAACGGAGCTGGTGGCCCGCCTGGTGGCGGAGGGCCGTTTGAAGCTCACCCAAGAGGTGCGCGAGAGCCTGACCTACCACGACCCCTGCTACCTCGGCCGGTACAACGACCAGGTCGAAGCCCCCAGGGCCATCCTGAAGGCCATTCCCGGCCTGAGCCTCACGGAGATGGACCACAGCGGGAAGAACGCCATGTGCTGCGGAGCCGGCGGAGGCCGAATGTGGCTGGAGGAGAAGCTCGGGAAGCGCGTCAACCACCTCCGCCTGGAGCAGGCCCTCGAAACCAAAGCGCAGGGCGTGGCCGTCGCCTGCCCCTTCTGCAACGTCATGATGAACAACGCCGCCGGCGAGACGGGCCACGAGGAGTTCACCACTCACGACGTTCTCGAACTCGCGGCCCAGGCCTTGCCCAGCTGAGGCGGCGTGGCGAAGGGGGTGCGGGGGAACGGGGAGGTTCCCCCGCCCAGAGGCCTCCCCGCGCAAGGGCAAGGAGGAGCAGCTCCCCCCGTCACCACGGGGGGAGCGTCGAGGAGGGGCGGCGGGCAGGCCCGCGGAGCCTCACCCCGCCCTTGGCGCATGCTTCCCCCGGATCGAGTTTCGAGTTCGGGGGCGAATGCCCCATCCCTTGGCGGGCGCTGGGCAGCTCTACCGGTCAGAGAGATTCCGGGGGATTGGCAGCGCCATTTCGGCTGCCATGGCTGGATTGGAGAGCCACGCCACGGGGCCGGCCGGTCCACTTCCCTTTCGATCAACCCCCGCCGTGCACCGGTCCAGGCCGGTAGGAGGCGAAGTGGGGAGTCCACTGGGCCTTGGCGACCAGGTGCTCCAGTTGCTCGTCGTCCACCAGGCGCCCGAGGCCCGAGTCCCTCGCCGCCCGGGCCACCGTCACGGCGACCCGGCGCGACACGGCCCGGATATCGGCCATGGGCGGCAGGAGCAGGCCGGCCTCCCGCTGCTCCGGCGTCACCATGTCGCTCAGGGTCTTGCTCGCAGCCAAGAACATGGCGTCCGTCACCTTGGCGGCGTGACCCACCAAAGCGCCGAGGCCCATGCCGGGGAACATGTAGAGGTTGTTGCACTGGGAGGTCATGATCTGACGGCCCTCCCAGTTCAGCGGGTTAAAGGGGCTCCCCGTGGCGAGCAGTCCCCTGCCGTCCGTGGCCCTGGCCACCTCCTCGGGGGTGCACTCGGTTTTCGCCGTCGGGTTGGACAGGGCGAGAATCACCGGGCGGTCCGTGTTCTTCGCCACCTGCCTCAGGATGGCTTCGCTGAACAGGCCTCGCTTGGCGGTGACACCGATCAGTACGGTGGGATGGGCATTGCGGACCACATCATCAAGACCGATCCGGTCGGACGAGTCCAGCGTCCACCCTTCTACGGCGCTCCGAGGCTGCGCGAAGGGGCGCTGCGGTTCCTCCAGCTTGGGATCGTCTTCCATGAGGAGCCCCTGCACGTCCACCGCGAAGATTCTCGCCCGGATCTCCTTTTCGGACAGCCCCTCCTCCCGCAGAGCCGTGCGGATGTTCATGGCGTTGCCGACCCCGGCTTGGCCCATGCCCACGATGACGAAGCGCTGCTCCGAAAATCGGCTGCCCTTGATCCGCATGGCGGTGATGAGGGCCCCGAGGGCCGTGGCGCCGGTGCCCTGGATGTCGTCGTTGAAGGAGAGGATGCGCTCGCGATAGCGCTCCAGGTTCTTGAAGGCGGTGTGCTTGGCAAAGTCCTCCCACTGCAGAAGGGCATCGGGGAAATTTCGGCGGACGCCCAGCACGAACTTTTCCACCATCTCTTCATACGCCGAGCCCGTGAGGCGCGGCTTGCGGTAGCCCAAGTAGAGGGGATCTTTCAGGAGGCGTTCGTTGTTGGTGCCCACGTCCAGGCAGATCGGAAGGCAGACCGCGGGATGCAGCCCCCCAGCCGCGACGTAGAGGCTCACCTTCCCGACTGGAATGCCCATGCCGTCCGACCCCAAGTCGCCCAGCCCCAGGATCCGCTCCCCGTCCGTCACGACGATGAGGTAGACGTGGGGAAGGGCGATGTTCTGGAAGATCTGGTCGATGTCGGCGATGTTGTCGGGGTCGATGTAGAGCCCCCTGAAGCGACGCACGATGTGGCTCATCTGGAGGCAGGCCTGTCCCACCGTGGGGGTGTAGACGATGGGCACCATCTCTTCCAGGTTCTCCACCAGCAGCTTGTAGAAGAGGGGCTCGCTCCTGTCCTGGACCCCGATGAGGAAAATGTAGCGCTCCAGGTCGTCGGGCTTCCGCTTGAAGGCCTCGAGGCTCCGCTGGACCTGGCTTTCGAGCGTGGAGACGCCGCTGCGAAGGAGCCCCGTGAGCCCCAGGCTCATGCGCTCTTCCGGGGTGAAGGCGGAGGCCTTGTTGAGGTGGGGATCGTTGAGCAGTTGGCGCCCGCGAAGATAAACCTCGTAATACTCTTCGCTCGTGAGAGGGTCTATTTTAAATTCGAACGTTTTCATCGGGGATTCCTCCTCCGTCGCAGGGGTCGCAGTATAGAACCAATCCGGCCTCTGAGGTGGGCATGATACCACTCCAGGCCGATCCACTTGTGATCATTCACCCAGTGGGTGTGGGAGAAAGACACGCCGTAGGAGCGGAAGGGAGCCAAGTGGGAATGGCGGCGACCCTCCGTTGTTGTTCTTCCCTTTCGGGCGCAGACCGCGCCACAGGAGGAAAGCATGAGAGCAGAACCTTTGCTGGGACTGGCCCTGCTTGGACTGGTGGCCCTTTCCGGCCCGTGGGCGAACACTCCCGCTGGAGCGAAGGAGAACAACATGGCGTATCCACCCATCGTGGCCGGCGCGAAGGCGCCCGACTTCACGGCCCCCGCGAGCACCGGAGGCACCATCAGCCTGCACGACTTCAGGGGCAGGATCGTGGTCCTCTACATCTACCCCAAGGACGAGACCCCCTACTGCACGCGCGAGGCCTGCTCCTTCAGGGACACCGATGCAGCGCTGCGGAAGCTGGGCGCGGTGGTCATCGGTGTGAGCAAGGATTCCATGGCCTCCCACGAGGAGTTCATCCGGAAGCACCACCTGAACTTCACGCTCGTCTCCGATCCCGAGGGCAAGATCATCAGCCTCTACGGAGCGTGGAAGACGCACAGCCTCTTCGGGAAGACGGCGCTGGCCGTGAACCGCTCCACCTTTCTGATCGACGCCGACGGCATCGTGCGCGAGATCTGGCGCAACGTTACGGTGAAGGGGCACGACGAGCAGGTGCTCCAGGCCGTCAAGGCCCTTGCGGAGAAATCCCCCTCTTGAGGCCTCACTTCGGGCGGGCCAGCGACCGGCCCGATGGCAGCCACAGGGCGAGCACCACGCCCGTCACCACGCACCCGGCCCCCAGGTAGAACCTCGTCCCGGGGATCTCGCCGAAGAGGATGGCCGCCAGGATCGTGGAGACCACGGGCTCCACCAGGATGGAGAGGTTCACCCGGTACGTTTCGATGTGGCGGATGGCGTAGTTCACGAGGGAATGGCCCACCACCGAAGGCAGGAGGGCGAGGAGACCGAGCATCACCCACGTCCGGTTGTCGTACCCGGTGAACCGCTCCCCCGAACCCAAGACGAGCAGACCCAGAACCACGGCCGAGACCCCATAGACCGCCACCAGGTAGTGCATGAGCGGCAGCTTGAGGCGCAGGTGGCGGCCCACGGTCAGATAACCGGCGACGGCAATCCCCGAAACCAACGCCAGGCCGTCCCCCGCCAGTTCGGCCGGTCCTCGGCCTAGGTCGCCCCAGGCGATGGCGGCGACACCGGCCATGGCCAGGACGATGGCGAACAGCCCCCGCCTCGGCACGGGTTCGCCCAGCAACAGGTAGCCCAGCAGTCCCGCCCACACGGGCTGCGCCGACGTGAGGATGAGCGAAGAGGCCACCGTCGTGAGCTGCACCGAAGCGATCCAGGTGGCGAAATGAACGGCCAGCAGGGCCCCGGCACCCAGCGTGTAGGGAAGGAGCCGCGCCTGGATCGCCGGTCTCCAGGGCTCTCGGCGCAGTCTTCCGAGGAGCATTGGCGCGAGGATGAGCGTGGCCAGCCCCATCCGCCAGAAGGCGATGACCAGTGCCGGGGCGCTGCAGTACCGAACGAGGATGGCAGCGAAGGAGAGCGAGGCCAGCCCCACGGCCAGGATGCCCACCGTGCTCCGGTTGGTCCCCTTCACTGCCCCTCGTCCCCAGGCCGAGAGGCGGCGGCCGCGCACTCCGCGCAAAGGCCCGGGGTTCCGGGGCGGCCTTCCGTGACGCGGTGCTCGGGGCAGCAGAGGCGGCCGCAGCGGATGCAGATGGCGTCGAGACCGGGGGCGAAGGGTTCCCCGCAGAGGTCACAGCGCCACGGCTGGACGTTCCCCTGCAGCGTCTTCTTGTCGCTCTGAAGGCCCACGCACCGCCTCCCTTCCGCCCGAAACTCCCTACCCCAGGTTTTGAATTTTATCACTCCTCGGTCTTTTCGAAGGACCGGCGGCGGGAATGAACCCGAGGGTGAGCGTGTATGCTACTATCTTAAAGGGTGGACGAGCATGAGCGAGAATGAAACGACGGCCTTCATTCCGGCCGCTGATGAAAAATCGACGGGGCTTCCAGCCAAGCGCCCCAAGGCGGTCGTTCTCATGAGCGGCGGCCTGGACTCCACGCTGGCCGCCAAGCTCCTCCAGGAACAGGGCGTTGAAGTGGTGGGAGTCCACTTCTCCACCGGATTCTGCGTGACAGACCACAAACGAGCCACGGCCGCCGTGGATGAGGATCCCAAGAAGCTTAGGAACGAGGCTCTCAGGGCCGGCGCCGGCCTGAAGATTCCCGTCCGGATGGTAGACCTCTCGGAAGACTATCTGGAGGTGGTGTTCAACCCCAAGCACGGCTACGGCGCCCACATGAACCCCTGCATCGACTGCCGAACCCACATGCTCAAGAAAGCCAAGGCCATCATGGAGGAGGAGGGTGCGGACTTCGTGGCCACGGGCGAGGTACTGGGCCAGCGGCCCATGAGCCAGAGGAAGGATCCCATGCGCGTGATCCAGCGCGAATCCGGACTGGGCGACAAACTCCTCCGCCCCCTGTCGGCGCAGCTCCTCGAGGTCACGGCGCCCGAACGCCAAGGCTTGGTGGACCGGTCCAAACTCCTGTCCATCCGAGGCCGGGGCCGGCGAGTCCAGATGGATCTCGTGGAGGCCAGGGGCATCACCGACTACCCCTCCCCGGCGGGTGGCTGCTGCTTCCTGACCGACGAAAACTACACCAGAAAGTTCCGCGACAAGATGACGCACAGGGGCAAGGAGCGCATGGGCTGGGAGGACGTGGCCCTTCTCAAGGTGGGAAGGCACTTCCGGATCTCGCCGACCCTGAAGCTGGTCCTCGGACGGAGGGAGGAGGAGAACCTCTTCCTGGAGCGCTTCACCCAAGGCCGCGTGCGGCTGGAGGCCATTGCCGCGAAGGGGCCCGTAGCCGTCACCGACGAATCGCTCCCCTCCGAAGCCGAGGAGGCGCTGTGCGCGGCCATCGTGGCGCGCTACTCCGATGGAAGAGAGCAGGAAACCGTGGAGATTCGGGCCTCGGGCGGCGACCGCGAGGAGCGAATCCACCGGGTGGCCCCGCTCCTGGATGAGACCGTCCTGGCCCCCATGCGGCTCTGACCGCCCCCTCAAGGAGATTACCGTTGCACGGCATGGACTTCACCCCGCAAGGCATTCTCACCATCGTCATGCAGGTCCTCATCATCCTGTTTTCCCTCTCGGTCCACGAGAGCGCTCACGGCTGGATGGCCGACAAGCTCGGGGACCACACCGCCCGTATGCTGGGCAGGATCACCCTGAACCCCATCCCCCACATCGACCCGCTGGGAACCATCCTTCTCCCCGCGGTCATGGCCTTTTTGGGAGGGCCGATTTTCGGGTGGGCCAAGCCGGTGCCCGTGATCAGCCGCAACTTCAAGCACGTCCGTCGCGACGGAGCCCTAGTGGGCGCCGCGGGGCCCATCAGCAACCTGCTCCTGACCCTGCTCACGACCCTGATCCTGGGGACATTCCTATTCTTCATGCCGGCCGCCAGCCTCTTCGATCAGCTCGGCACCCGGTACAGCGGGCCGTGGTGGGTCCTCCAGCTCGGCATGATCAATCTCGTGCTCGCCACCTTCAACCTTATCCCCATCCCGCCTCTGGATGGCTCCTGGATCCTTTCCGCCCTCCTGCCCTACGGCGTCCACCGGTTTTACGAGGGAATCCGTCGGTACGGGCCCATCCTCCTGCTGTTGATCTTCTTCACGCCCCTGCTCGACTTCGTCCTGCAGCCCCTGTTGGCGGTCTCCTCTTTTCTTTTCATCTCGCTGCCGCTGCACATCATGGCCGCCATGGTGGGGTGAGAGGGGCCCGGACTCGCCATCACCTCGGGCAGCCGTGTATAATCGGGCGGAGGAGGGGTGTCCCTTTGCCGAGCGACGACATGGCGCTGGCTTCGGACCGCGCCCATGCACCCCAGGCCTCCCTCGCCCGTAGCCTGGCGACCCACGTCGTACTGGTGCTGGGGGTTCTCCTTCTCGGCCCCATCGCCATACTTCTCTCTCCCTTCAAGCGCGGCGACATGGTCCTATTTCTCGGGCGGATTTGGGCCCGGTCCATCCTGCGCGTGGCGGGCGTGCGCCTGGAGATCGAGGGAATGGAGAGATTGGTGCGTGGCGAGGCTCGGGTGCTGGTGGGAAACCATACGAGCAACTTCGACATCTACGTCATGATATTGGCCCTCAAGGACCACTGCTTCCGTTTTACTCCGAAGAAGGAGCTTAAGTGGCTGCCTGTTTTCGGCTGGGCCCTCTGGGCGAGCCGCTTTCCCTTCATTGACCGGGGACGGAGCCAGAAGTCCCTTCAGACCATGCAGAGACTCACGGAGCGCATCCGCAGAATGGGGATGAGCCTCGTCTTTTTTCCAGAGGCCACGCGAAGCACGCGTAATGAGCTGATGGCGTTCAAGAAGGGTCCCTTCGTGCTGGCCATCGGCGCCGGCGTTCCGCTGGTACCTTTCGTCATCCACGGTGCTCGGAGGGTGCAGGGGCGCCGCGTCTTCACGGTGCGGCCGGGCATCATCCGTGTCACCTTCCTAGAGCCGATTCCCACCGAGGGCCTGAGGTACGAGGATCGGGACGAGCTTCTCCTGCGGGCGCGAAGGGCCATCCTGGAAGAACTCGGGGACGAGAAGGCGAGGGGGATATCGTAAGATGAGGAGCACGTGCCGAGCGCCGAGTGGTAGCAACGACCGGGTAAAGGGCGCCGATCCAATGACGATGGAAAGCACGGCCGCCAAGAACCACCCGCTCGATTCTCAGCCCTCGGTCCCTGGTCCTTACATCACACTTTCGGGGAGGCATCAGCCATGATTCTCTACTTCGACCCCTTCATGGGAATGGCGGGCGATATGACCGTTGCCGCCCTCGTCGACGCCGGCGCGGCGCCCGAGACCGTCAACGGCGCCCTGAGACGGCTCGGACTGGGAGGTTTGGCATTCCGCTTCCAAAAGGTGCTGAGGCAGGGCCTCTCGGCCACCTCCGGCCGCGTGGAGCTGCCCGCTGAACACGGCCATCGAGGGCTTTCCTCCATCCTCTCCCTCATTGAAGGGGCGGGATTGCCCGCGGCCGTTTCGGATCTGGCCTGCGAGGCCTTTCGAAGGCTGGGCGAGGCCGAAGCCAAGGTGCACGGGGTGGACGTCGAGACGGTCCATTTCCACGAGGTCGGCGCGGCGGACGCCATCGCGGACATCGTGGGCGCGTGCGCCGCCTGGGAGGCCCTCGGCGGGCCGGAGGTGGAGTGCGGCCCCATGAACCTGGGCAGCGGCTTCACCACCATGGAACACGGCACCTTCCCCGTGCCGCCTCCGGCGGTGGTGGAAATTTTGAAGGGCGTGCCGGTCTTCAGCGCAGGCGCTCCCCTAGAGAGGACCACGCCCACCGGCGCGGCCCTGGCCGTCACGCTGGCCCGTCGGTTCGGTCCGCTGCCCCGGGGGAGGATCGCCGGGGTCGGGTACGGAGCCGGCTCTCACGACTCCGAAGGCGCCCCCAACGTCCTGCGGGCCCTACTCGTGGCCGAGGAGCCGGCCGATGGAGCGGTGGCCGTCATCGAAACCCAGGTGGACGACACCAGCCCCGAGCTTTTGGCCGGGGCGCTGGAGGCGATCCGGGCGCAGGGGGCGCTCGACCTCTTTCTTACCCCCGTCGTGGCCAAGAAGGGCCGGCCGGGCTGCCTCGTCACGCTGCTCTGCGGCGTAGGAGAGGAGAGCCGCTTCGCGGACCTCCTTCTCGAACACACGAGCACGACCGGCGTGCGCTTTACCCGGTGGGAGCGGCGAGAGCTGCCCCGGGAGGTGGTGTCGGTCGCCACGCCCCGGGGACCTGTTCGAGTGAAACGAATCACGGCTCCCTCCGGCGCGCGGCGCTCCCACATCGAATGGGAGGACCTCCGCGCCCTCAGCGAAGGGACCGGCGTGCCCGCCCTGCTCCTTCTCCAGGAGCTGGAGACCTTCTTGAAATGAGGCGGCCGCGCCATCCGGAGCCCACCCCCTCGCACCCCGCTTTCATCAGCCATTCCGGCCGTCGCGCCGGCTGATTTCGGGGGAGGCTCCGCCGTGCGCTTTCACCAGTCGCCCGCCACCTTCACCGTCGAGGAGTTGCCGCTCTTCGCTCCGAGCGGACGGGGGAACCACCTCTACCTCACGGTACGCCGCTCGGGGATGTCCACCCCCTTTCTCCTGAGGGAGCTCCAGCGCCGCCTGCACTTGAAGGAGGAGGATCTGGGCTGCGCGGGGATGAAGGACCGGGACGCCGTGTCGGTGCAGACCCTCTCCCTGCCGAGGCACGCGGCCCCACAGGCCGAACGCGTGCTTCGCGAGCTGGGCTGCGAGGTGCTCTCGGCGGCCCAGCACCCCCACAAGCTTCGGACCGGCAAACTGGCCGGGAACCGATTCTCCATCCGCGTCGAGTTGGAGGGAAACCACGAGAAGGAGCTGTTGGCCGAGGGGTGCCGCCGCATCGAGGCCGGCGGCCTCGCCAACGCCTTCGGCCCCCAACGCTTCGCGGACGGCTCCGCCATCGAGGAGGGGCGGAGGGCCTTTCTGGGCATCAGACGGCCGGGGGCCTTCCGCCGGTCCCGTTTTGCCGTCTCGGTCTTCCAGGCCCTTCTCTTCAACGAGCTCTTGGCCCTTCGGCGGGCGCGGGGCCTCTGGCCCGGACCCCTGCCCGGCGACCTCATGAAGCGGCACGACTCGGGCGGCGAGTTCGTGGCGGGGGAGGTGGACGAGCCCCTCCGCAGTCGGGTGGCCCAACTGGAGATCTCCCCCACCGGGCCCATGTTCGGGGGCAAGATGGCTCACCCCGAAGGGGAGGCCTGGCGGCTGGAGTGCGGGATCCTGGCCTCCCACGGCCTGACCCCTGGGAGCCTTGCAGCATCCCGCGTGCCCGGCGCCAGACGTTTTCTGCGGGTTCCGGCGGCTCCCATCGCGATCACCCTGGAGGGGGAGACGGCACACCTGTCCTTCGATCTTCCGCCGGGCTCCTACGCCAGCGTGCTCCTTCAGGAGCTGGGCGTTGAGGTGGTACGCCCCGAGAGGCCCGATAGGCGGTGACATCCCCAGCCTTCTTGTCCCCTGTCCCTTGTCCCTTGTCCCTTGTCTCTTGTCCCCATCCCATCCCGGTTCGCACTCCAGCGCGCATTCTTCCCGCCCGTCGTCCTTTTGAAGTAGACTGAGCGCGAAATCGATCAAGGAGAAAGCCATGCCGACCATCGAAACGACCCCCGAGCTAGTGGCCAGGGCCTATGATCGGACGGCCGCCTGCCTGGCGGTCATCCGGCGACGCCTTGGGCGCCCGCTCACCTACGCCGAAAAACTCCTCTACGGGCATTTGGACAATCCAGAACTCGCGGAATTGGAACCCGGCAAGAGCTACCTCGCCCTTCGGCCGGACCGGGTAGCCATGCAGGACGCCACGGCCCAGATGGCCCTCCTGCAGTTCATGCAGGCGGGCAGACCGAGCGTCGCGGTGCCCACGACGGTCCACTGCGACCACCTCATTCGCGCCCACGCCGGCGCCGGTCCCGATATGAAGACGGCCCTGGACGAGAACCGCGAAGTGTACGAATTCCTCGCCTCAGCCTCGGCCAAGTACGGGATCGGCTTCTGGAAACCGGGTGCGGGCATCATCCATCAGGTAGTCCTGGAAAACTACGCCTTCCCCGGCGGCATGATGATCGGGACCGACAGCCACACTCCCAACGCCGGCGGACTCGCCATGTGGGCCTCGGGTGTCGGGGGCGCCGACGCCGTGGACGTGATGGCTGGGTTCCCATGGGAGGTGCTGCACCCGAAGATCCTGGGGGTGCGCCTCACGGGCGCGCCCTCCGGCTGGACCAGCCCCAAGGACGTGATTCTCGCGCTTCTCGGTATCCTCACGGTGAAGGGCGGGACCAACCGCGTGGTGGAATACTTCGGCCCTGGCGTCCGCGCCCTTTCCTGCACGGGGAAGGCCACCATCACCAACATGGGCGCCGAGCTGGGGGCCACCACGTCGGTCTTTCCCTACGACGAACGCATGGATGCCTACCTCCGCGGCACGGCCCGGGCGGCGCTGGCCGGCCTGGCCCGGAAGCACCCCGAACTGCTGGGCGCCGATCCCGAAGTGGAACTCGAACCGGACCGGTTCTTCGAACGGGTCGTCGAGATCGACCTCTCGAAGCTGGAGCCGCACGTCACGGGGCCCCACACCCCGGACCTGGCCCGGACCACCTCGGAGCTGAAGGCAGCCGTCTCCAAGGAGGGATATCCGGAGACCCTGACCTTCGCCCTGGTCGGTTCCTGCACCAACTCTTCTTACGAGGACATGGGCCGCGCCGTCCAGGTGGCACGCCAGGCCTCGGCGCGGGGCCTGAAGACCGCGGTGCCGCTGATGGTCACCCCCGGAAGCGAGCAGGTCAGGGCCACCATCGAACGGGACGGACAGATGGCCGCCCTGGAGGCCATCGGAGCCGTGGTCCTGGCCAACGCTTGCGGCCCGTGCATCGGCCAGTGGAGAAGGGACGACCTCAAACCGGGAGAGAAGAACGCCATCATCTCCTCCTTCAACCGCAACTTTCCGCGCCGCAACGACGGCAACGCCGCCACCCTCTCCTTCCTCACTAGTCCCGAACTGGTCGTGGCCTACGCCCTGGCGGGCCGGCTGACCTTTAATCCCGTCACCGACAAGCTGCGGGCTCCCGACGGCTCCGAGTTCGCCCTGGAAGCCCCCGGCAGCGCTCCCGATCTTCCCGAGAAGGGCTTCGTCAAGGACACGGCGGGCTACGTCCCTCCGGCCTCCGACGGATCGGCGGTGGAGGTGAAGGTGGCCCCCGGCAGCGAGCGCCTCCAGCTTCTCGCTCCCTTTCCCGCCTGGAACGGCGAGGACTTTATCGAGCTTCCGCTGCTCCTGAAGGCCAAGGGGAAATGCACCACAGACCACATCTCTCCTGCGGGGCCTTGGCTCCGCTTCCGGGGCCACCTCGACAAGATCAGCGACAACCTGTTCAGCGGCGCCGTCAACGCATTCTCGGGCGAAACGGGGAAGGGATTGAACCAGCTCCTTGGCCGCAAGGACGAGCCCTTCGCCCGGACAGCCAGGCAGTACAAGGCGCAGGGTCTGCGCTGGGTAGCCGTGGGGGACGAGAACTACGGCGAGGGCTCCAGCCGGGAGCACGCGGCCATGTCCCCCCGTTTTTTGGGAGCGGCCGCCGTCATCGCCCGCTCCTTCGCCCGGATCCACGAGAGCAACCTCAAGAAGCAGGGGATCCTCCCCCTCACCTTCGTCCATCCGCAGGACTACGACAAGATCGAGGAGACCGACCGTATCAGCATCCTGGGGCTTAGGGAGCTGGCTCCGGGCAAGCCGGTACGCGCGGTCCTGCACCACGCCGACGGTACGGGCGAGGAGATCCAGCTCCGCCACACCATGAACGCGGAACAGATCGAGTGGTTCAAGGCGGGCAGCGCCCTGAACGTGCTGAAGACCTCCTGATCCGGGATCACTCACACCAAAGCGAGGCCGGACAGGGGCCGGAGCATCCCGGCCCCTGTCCGTTCTACCGGGTATTTGAAGGGAGGTCCGCCTGGCCCTGGGGAGCCTTGGACCCCGTGGCGGGACATGGCGCGCCGGAGATCCCGGGCGCCTCGATTCCCAGCGCCATCGCGAGCAGGGTCAGGGGGTGGACCACGGGCCAGGAGAGATGGCTCTCGTCCTGGGCCTTGCACGACCCGCAGGGCGTCACGATGGCCTGGGGCGAAGCGCGCCGGATCCGGCCGTAGAGGGGCGAGGCGATGGCCTCCGACAGCTCGGCGTGCCTGGATTCCGCCCCGAAGGAGCCGGCCAGGCCGCAGCACTCGGCCGTCACATCGAGCACCTCCACCCCAGGGATTCGCTTGAGCAATTCCACCTCGTCCCTGGAGCTCCCGAGAACGGCGCCGTGACAGGGGGTTTGGTAGACCACGCGCAGGGGCACCGGTCTCAGCCTGCCGGGCCGTCTCTTGAGAATTCCCAGCAGAAAGGTGAAGAGGCCCGTCGAGGCCTGGGCCACTTCCTGAGCTTCGCCGCACGGGAAGAAGCGCGGCTGCTCCTTGACGAGGGCGAGCAGGCACGAGGGAGCGGAGGCGACCAACGAGAATCCCTCCCGAATGTACGGCAGAAAGGAAGTGCGGTTGAAGAGGACGTCCGCCTCCGCTGCGTCCGCCAGCCCCCGGCTCAGCTTGCTCACGCCGCAGCAGGCTTGGGGAGGCACCACCACTTCGACGCCGAGCGTGTTCAGGACCGCCACGGCCAGCTCCGCCTCGCCGTCCGGGTTGTAAGTGTTGCCGTAGCACCCGTAGAAGTAGAGGGCCTTGCCCGCGCCATCCCCCCGATAGTGGTAGAGGCGGCCCGGATCGAAGGCGAACTTACCCGCCATTTCGGGGGCCTTGAGGTCGCTCCTGAGCCCCAACAGGGCCCCGTTCAGATGGCGCAGGGGAAAGAGGTTCCCGGCCTTCAGGGCGAGCCGGCCCGCCCTCGCTCCGATCTTGTACCCGAGCGAGGGAACCTCACCGAGAAAGCGGTCCCTGATCTGGCCGAGGGGGGGCGTGAGCACCTCGCGGAAGGCGGCCGCCAGGGGGGCGATGTCCACGCCGGTGGGGCAGTGGATGGCGCAGAGGGAACAGCCGAGGCAGGAGTCGAAAATGGCCCGCACCTCTGGACTGCCGGCATCGCGAGGGCTCAGCTCCCCGTTCAGCAAGGCCTGCAGCAGGTGACCCCGCCCCCGGCTCGAGAGGAGGTCGTGGTCCGTGGCCTGGGCCGTCGGGCAGAAATCCCGGCAGGTTCCGCACCCGTGGCAGCGCTCGGCCTCGAAGGCCCAAGACTCCTCCGAGAGCCGCCCGGGCAGGACAGCCCTCCGGTAGTCGGGGTGGAAGCGGAGCCCCGTGTCCATGGGTTCCGCTTCAGCGGGGGCGATGATGCCGGGATTGAGCAGCTCGTCCGGATCAAGGGCCAGCTTGATCCGCCGGAAGAGGTCCGTGAGGTCCCCGTAGATCATCGGGAGGAAGGGAGTTCTCAGGCGTCCGTCGCCGTGCTCGCCGGAGAGGCTGCCGTGAAGGCCGGCGAGCAGCTCGGCCACCTCCCCGGCGATGAGCGGCAGCTGCGCGAAATGAGATGGGTCCTTCAGATCCAGGAAGGGGTTCACGTGGAAGTTTCCGTCCCCCGCGTGGCCGAAGATGACCGCATCGATCCGCCGGGAGGCCAGGATCGCCGACACCCCGTGCAGGTAGGCCGGAATCGCCTCCGTGGGCACGGCGCCATCCTCGATGAAGCGCACGGACTTCAACCGCCCCCTGCCCTTGTTCAGCAGAGGACTGGCCGCCTTGCGGAAGGACCAGATGGCGGCCCGTTCGGCGGCGGTGACGGCGCGGTGCACGCCGGTGGGGCGCGCCCATGCCGCGGCTTCGAGAAGGCGGTCCATGCCGGCCTCCGCCTCCTCCCTCGTGGCGCCGTCCGATTCCACCAGGAGGATCGTGCGCGCCCCGTCATCCACGGGCAGCGGGAAGGTTCCCAGGCCGGCACGGATGATCTCCAGAAAGGTGTTGTCCAGGATTTCGCAGGCCGACGGCCCGCGCGGGAGGATCTCCAGCACCGCCTGCCCGGCCGATTCCACGTCACCGAATTCGAGCATGACCATGGATTGGTGAAGGGGAACCGGGGTCAGGTCGAGGAGGGCTTCGGTGAAAATGGCCAGGGTGCCTTCGGACCCGATGAAGAGCGGAACGAGATCTATCAAGCCGGGTTCGCCCAGGCAGCCCTTCAGGTTGTACCCCGAGGCGTTGGTCCTGCTCCTGGGCCACCGTTCGAGGATGTCGTCCCTCCTGCCCTCAATGAGTGCGGCGGCCTTGACCAGCGCCGGGTGGCCGTACTCCTCCGGACGCCGGGCGCCTCGCTCAAGGGTGAGCCGCCTGCCGTCGGCGAGGATCAGGCCGAGCGCCTTCACGTGATCGCTGGTGGTGCCGTACTTGACCGACCGGGCCCCCTTGGAGTTGTCGGCCAGCATACCCCCGACGGTGCAAAAGTCCTGGCTGGAGGGGTCCGGGGCGAAGCGCAGGCCGAGCGGCGCTAGGGCTCGGTTTAGGTCGGAGAGCACCACGCCGGGTTGAACAAGGGCCTCCCGGCGCTCCGCGTCCACGGACAGGACGCGATGCATCCACCGCGAGACGTCGGCCACCAGACCGCGCCCCACCGTCTGCCCGGCCAAGCCCGAACCGCCGCCCCGCATGGTTAGGGGAAGGCGGTTCTCCCTCGCGTAGGAGAGGGCCCACTGCAAATCCTCCTCCGCCTTCGGAAACAGGACACCGGCGGGACGGCGCCTATAGATGCAGGCAGCCCGGGAATAGACGGCCAGGTGGGCGGGATCTTGGTGAAAAGTGCCCAGAGGCGGCGAATCGCGCATCGTTCGGCTCCTTCAGGATCCCCTAACGCCAGGGAGCATGGATTATTTGCCCCTTCGGCGACCAAGGCAAGCGCCGCTCCAAGCCCAAATTCCGCTATCGAATGGTTCTTCCTCCGGCGGCGCAGGTGGCCCCTGTGGGAAGGCCCCCACTCCCTTGGCAGGTGATTGCGCAGTTAGGCCGATCACCAAGATCCATCGGGGTTGCACCGCCATTTCCTCTCCCATCGCGGGATTGGGGGCAAGCCTCCCCTCGCCCGTTCGAGCTCCCGCAGACTAGTGCGGGCACGTAGCGCAACCTCCGCCCATGGGTTATAATTGGAGCTCGGGATTGGGCTAAAAACCCCATGCCGGGGCGGGGGCAGGGGGAGCTTGCCAAAATTCCCCGGATATGTTCTTATGGCCTTCTTGGCCGGGCCGCACGGGTGGTCCATGCCGAAGGGGTGGTTTTCAGCGGAGTCGTTGTGACAGCGGGGTCAATCATCGGCGGCGGGCAGTTACCGCGGCCGGCTTCACAGAAAGCACCACAACCGTCGAATCAGCCCTATGAACTAGGGAACCCTCTGGGAGGCCAGTGCAATGAGTCTGGGCCATTCTGACAGGCTGAAATGGAAAAGCAGGGTCATATGGCTGCTGGGGGTTCTCTTCCTCGCGGCCACGCTTTCGGGTTGTGCTTCCCTCAACGAGCACATCGCCATGAAGGATGGGGCCAAGGCCTACAAGGCCGGCCACTTTGAGGAGGCCGCCAAGGACTACGAGCAGGCGCTCGCCATTAACCCGAGCCGGGCCGAGAACTGGAAGTACCTCGCCTTCTGCTACTGGAGCCTGGTCACTCCCGGCTCCATGCAGAAGAAGGACCAGGAGTACACCCAGAAGGCCTTGAACGCCTTTCAGAAGTACCTCGACATCGTGGGCAAGGATGATCAGGTCCAGGATTACATCATCAACCTTTACATCAATCAGAACCTCCTCGCCGACGGGATCAAATACTACGAGAAAGCCCTGCAGAAAGACCCCACTGACCCCCGCATCATGCAGATTCTCGCTACCATGTACGGGAAGATGGGCAACTTCCAGAAGTCCCTCGAATATTCGAAGAAGAAGGCCGAGCTCACGCCCAACGATCCCGCTGGCTATCTCTTCATCGGCGCCCTCTGCTGGCAGCGCTCCTACCAGAAGCAGGACCCCGATGCCGTGCGCTCGCAGATCGTGGACGAGGGCGTCAATGCTTTGCAGAAGGCCCTCCAGCTCGATCCCAAGAACTTCACCGGCCACCTCTACATGAACCTTCTCTACCGGCAGAAGTCCGAGTTGGCCAAGAACGCGGCTGACCAGGAAAAGAACCGCCAGAAAAAGAAGGAGCTCCTCCAGCAGGCCGACGATTTCCTCACCATGGCGAACAAGGAACGCGACATTGCCCTGGAAATTCGCAAGGGAGGCAGCGGCTCCCCCGCCACGGCGACGGCTCCGGGTTCTCCTTCGGCGAACGCTTCCCAGAATTGACGAGGTGCCCGCATGTTTGAAGACTCGCTAGTCGAAACGAAACGGCAGAAGGTCTCCAAGATCAAAATCTGGACCTTCCCCCTGACGGTGGCGCTGCACGTCTTGCTCATTCTGGGGCTCGTCCTCTATTCGATCTATGCCGCGGACACGCTGGAACCCCCGCCCATCACCGTCAGCTTCTTCAGCGCCGCACCGCCTCCGCCTCCGCCTCCTCCTCCGCCGCCGCCTCCGAAGGTGGCCGCGGCCAAGACCCCCGTAGCCCCTCCCATCAACCCCGAGAAGCTCGTGGCCCCCACGGTCATTCCCGAAAAGCTTCCTCCGCCTAGCCCTCCCAGCGGCGGTAGCGGCGAGGGCGGCGTGGAGGGCGGCGTGGAAGGCGGCGTGGAAGGCGGTGTGCTCGGTGGGGTGCTCGGCGGCGTGGACACCGGCCAGCAGCAGCAGAAGATCCTCCCCATGGGCTCCATCCGCCAGCCCAAATTGATCCATCAGGTCAACCCCACCTATCCTCCGGCCGCACAGGCCATGGGACTCGCGGGAAGGGTCGTCGTAGAGATCGTGATCAACGAGAACGGGGACGTGACGAACGCCCGCGTAGTCCAGTCCACCAACCCCATCTTCAACGAGGCCGCGTTGGACGCCGTGCGGAAGTGGAAGTACTCGACGCCCACGACGGAATCCGGCCAGGCGGTGTCGGTCTATTGGCTCGTGACCATTAACTTCAAGGTTCAGTAGGGTTCACGGTTGGCTTACCGAAGAAAGGAGTCCCGGCAATGAGTTTTAGCATTATCGACCTCTGGAACAGCATGGGTTTTCTGGCCAAAGCCGTGGCCATGCTCCTCATGCTCATGAGCTTGATCTCCATCTGGGTGTTCATCGACCGCTACATCGTCTTCCGCTCGGCCAAGAAACAGTCTCTGGAGTTCATCGGCAAGGTGGGCAACCTGCTGAAGCAGAACAAGCTGGATGAGTGCATCGACCTGGCCAAGAAGTCCAAGAACAGCCACCTCGCCAAGGTCTTCTCCGCTGCGCTCCTGGAGTTCAAGGCCAATACGAGCGGCGGTGTCCAGTACAACGTCATCGAGGCCGCCAAGCGCGCCATCGAGCGCGCCACCGTGAAGACCTCCTCCGAGATGAAGCGCGGCCTGAGCTCCCTGGCCACCATCGGCGCCACGGCTCCTTTCGTCGGTCTGTTCGGAACGGTCGTCGGCATCATCAACGCCTTCCGCGGCATGGCCCTCACGGGTTCCGGCGGTATCGGCGCTGTGGCCGGCGGTATCTCTGAAGCCCTGATCACCACGGCCTTTGGTCTGTTCGTGGCCATCCCGGCGGTGTGGTTCTACAACTACTTCGTCAACAAATCCGACCTCATCTCCATCGAGATGAGCAATGCCTCCTCCGAGTTGGTGGACCACTTCATCAAGGTCACGGGCATCGAAGAGAAGTAAACCAGGAGGTCACCATGAGTATGGATGTGGGCAACGGCAGTGGGGGGTTCAAGAACGATATCAACGTTACGCCCTTCTGCGACGTGTGCCTGGTTCTCCTGATCATCTTCATGGTGGTCACGCCCCTGCTCCAGAAGGGTGTTCCGGTTCAGCTACCCACGGCGATGAACCCCTCCAACGAGCCGGAGAAGGAGTCCAACGTCACCATCAGCATTCAGGCCGACGGCAAGATCTATTACGGGGACAAGTGGGTGCCCATCGACGTCCTGAAAGACAACCTGCAGGAGGCTTACGCCAGGAATCCCGGCCGCAACGTTTACATCAAAGGGGACAAGCGCCTGGATTTCGGGCAGGTGAAGGAAGTTCTCCGCTACACGCAGGCCGTTGGGTTCAAGGGTGTCGGGCTCGTCTCCCAGCACGTCGATGCGCAGGGACGTCCCGTAACCGGTAACGCTGCCTCCGCGGTGGCGGGCAACGGTTAGGAAAGGGGTTAAGCCATGAGCATGGACGTGAAGAGCAGCGGCGGCCCCAAGTCGGACATCAACATCACCCCCCTGGTAGATATTCTGCTGGTGTTGCTGATCATCTTCATGGTGATCACGCCCATCATGCAGACGGGATTTGAGAGCCAGGTCCCACCCAAGGCTCCGCCCAGCTCCAACCCGGCGAACAGCAATGCGATCGTGCTGCAGATCAGCGCGGATGGGAGCATGGCCATCAACAAGGGACCCGTCAGCATGCAGGACCTTGGGGAGAAGCTAGGGGCCATCTACGCCACCCGGGCCGACAAGGTCCTCTTCGTCGACGCCGATAACAAGGTGCCGTACGAGACGGTCATCAAAGCCCTGGACATCGCCCGGGGCCAGGGCAAGGTGGAGACGATCGGCTTCGTGTTGAACTAAGCCAACCGGCCGGGGATTCTCGCTCCGGCTTTGAACCAACCCTGAACCACAATCTCGAGCCAGTCGCGGGGGGAATGGAAACATTCCCCCCGCTTCCCTTTCCCGCTCAGCCGAAAAACGGGGCGACGGGCAGGCGCTCGCCCTGCGCGCCCCTTTCCTGACCTGCCCTTCACCCACACGGACACGATGTACTCCGCGGCTACTTTCCAGGCCTGCGGCAATTCCCCCATGCGCCTCTCTGTCTCTTTTCCACTCCGTTGCCCCCTCTCTGCCATCGCCGGTGGGAGCGGAAGGTTCCCGCCCTTCCCTCTCAAAGCAAGCGGGAGCGGACCTCTCGCTCCTTGCATTCGCTTGGCCCGTGACCGCAGTAGCCGCCCCGGGCGCATCAGGTTGTATCGTTTTCCGCTCTTGACTCGGGAGCCAGGATGCCGCACTATGATTCCTTCTTGCTTGAGACTGACGCAAATGGGGGGGCCATGATCTCACTTCGACAGAACCCATGTACAGAGTCCATGAAGGAGAGTCGCCATGAGTGAATTGTGGTTGCTGATGAGTCTGATCATCGGGATCAGCGTCTTCGGGCTGTTGTTCGCGGCCTTCCTTGCCCGGTGGGTCGTGGGCAAGCCCACCGGCTCCGAGGCCATGCGGCGCATCTCGGACGCCATCAAGGAGGGGGCGGAAGCCTTCCTGCGCAGGCAGAACCGGACCATCCTGGTTCTAGCTGTCGTCTTCGCCGCCGTCCTCTTCATCGGCTACGGCTTCATCCGTGCCCACCACCCCTTCGACCCCGTTCAGAGTCCCTTGCACTTGGCCTTCTGGATCACCCTCTCCTTCGTCTTCGGCGCCCTCTGCTCGGTGTTCGCCGGCTACGTGGGCATGTGGGTTTCGATTCGAAGCAACATCCGCACGGCGAACGCAGCCCTCACGAGCCTGAACGATGCGCTTCAGATCGCCCTGCGCGGCGGCGCTGTCTCCGGCCTCCTCGTGGTGGCCATGAGCCTCCTGGGCGTGGCTGGACTGTACGCCATCGTGGATGCCTCCAAGACGGCTAAGCCCGAGGACATCCCCCTGCTCATCATCGGCTACGGGTTCGGTGCCTCCTTCGTGGCCCTCTTTGCCCAGCTCGGCGGAGGAATCTACACCAAGGCCGCCGACGTGGGCGCCGACCTCGTGGGCAAGGTGGAGGCGGGCATCCCTGAAGACGACCCGCGCAACCCCGCCGTCATCGCCGACCTGGTGGGCGACAACGTGGGCGACTGCGCCGGCCGCGGTGCCGACCTCTTTGAGTCCACCGCCGCCGAGAACATCGGCGCCATGATCCTCGGCGCCTCCCTGGCCACGGCCGCCGACAAGGCGGGCATGGGCTTCTCCATGGGCATCATCGGCGTCATGATGTTCCCCCTCGTGGCCCGCGCCTTCGGCATCATCGCCTGCATCATCGGGATCATGTCCGTGCGGATGGACAAGGAAGAGAAGATGGACCCCATGCAGGCCCTGAACCGCGGCTATTACGTGGCCGTGGTCCTGGCCATGATCGCCTTCGGCGGCGCCACCTACTGGCTCCTCAACAGCCCCAAGGCGCCCGATGCCTGGTGGCACTTCTACCTCTGCGGGATCGTCGGCGTCCTCTGCTCGGTGGCCTTCGTCTACATCACCCAGTATTACACCGAATACCGGTTCCGCCCCGTGCAGTCCATCGCCGAGGCCTCCACCACGGGTCCCGCGACGAACATCATCGCCGGCATCGGCGTCGGCCTCGAGTGCGTCTGGATGCCCGCCCTCTCCATGAGCGCCGCCCTGCTGATCTCCTATTTCCTGGGTGAGAGCATCCCTGGGCTTCCCGGTGCGGGCCTCTTCGGGACGGCCGTGGCCACCATGGGCATGCTCGCCACCGCCGCCTACATCCTGGCCATGGACACCTTCGGACCGATCACCGACAACGCCGGCGGCATCGTCGAGATGTCGGAACAGCCGGAGGAGATCCGCAAGAAAACCGACCGCCTGGACGCCGTGGGCAACACCACCAAGGCCCTCACCAAGGGCTACGCCGTCGGCTCCGCGGGCCTCGCCGCCTTCCTGCTCTTCCAGGCCTACATGGATGAGGTCGGAAAATACGCCGGCAAGCCCCTCGGGGGCGTGGACCTGAGCAAGCCCGTGGTCTTCGTGGGCGGGCTCATCGGCGCCACCCTGGTCTTCCTCTTCTCCTCCATGGCGATCCGCGCCGTCGGCAAGGCGGCCCAAGCCATCATCGCCGAGGTCCGCCGCCAGTACGCCAAGCTGCCCAGGCTGAACGACATGATCCAGTTCCCCAAGGAGTTCAAGCCGGACTACGGCTCCTGCGTCGACATCGTCACCAAGTCCGCTCTTCGTCAGATGGTGGCGCCCGGGCTTCTCGTGGTGCTGACCCCCATCGTCACGGGGATCCTCTTCAGGATCCTTTTCGCCTCCCCGGCGCATCCGCTCATCGCCGCCGAGTCCGTGGCCGGTCTCCTCATGGTGGGCACCATCGGCGGCATCCTCATGGCCCTCTTCCTCAACAACGGGGGCGGTGCCTGGGACAACGCCAAGAAATACATCGAATCCGGCGCCCACGGCGGCAAGTATCTGACGGACGCCCAGGGCAACAAGGTGAAGAACCCCACGCACGGTGCGGCCGTGGTGGGCGACACCGTTGGCGACCCCTTCAAGGACACCGCCGGCCCGTCGCTGCACGTTCTCATCAAGCTCCTCTCCACCATCACGCTGGTGCTCGCGCCGCTGTTCATCTAGGCGGGAGCCGACTGGAAACATCGGGGCGGGGATCACTCCCCGCCCTTTTTCTTTCGGGCGGCTGAGGGGTTCACCCTCGAATCACCAAGTCACCCAGAAAGAAATCGTGGGCGTTCGCGGCGGGGAACCTCGGCAACGGCCACCCGAAGGGGGATCGGGCGCCCTATTGGCCTGCGATGAACGGGCCCTATTCGGCCAGGATGTGGAGCGCCTGCGGGTGCACCTGTTCGTCTTTCCGGCAGGCTCGGTGGACGGCCAATACCCCCTCCAGATCCCCCTCCACGGCACCCTCCCCGTTCATCTCATAGGCGTGGACAGGCGCATACAGCTCCACGCCCCTCACGCCGTCATCCACGATCTCTTCAAACGATGCGTCCGCGGAGAGCGCCACGCCTTCCGGGAGGTTGTTGAAGATCGCCCTCACGCGCCTTGCATGCTCCTTGGAGAAGACGTGGACCGTAAACCGGAACCAGGCACCCCCGACGGCGCGCCGCTGACGCACCGCCATGGGCCTTCCCGCCTTGGACGAGTCGTCCACGGCATCAAGAATGGCGGGCACGAGGTCAACGGGCACTAGGAGGTGAAGAGTCTCCGCGGCGGGGTGCAGGGCTTCCCGGAGCTGCTCTCGGAGGCCGGCGCAGTGGAACCCCTCGGCCTCCGCGTCGAGGACCGTTCCGGCGAATCCCCTCGATCGGAGGAACCCCTGGATGAATCCCATGTCCCAGCCACGCGGACCGTCGATCACAAGCTCGGCGTACCTGGCTCCCATGGCCGCCTCCTACGTTGGCATCACGAAAAGAATATAAGGCTGATGAGCGCGAAGAGCGGAAGGAGGATCGGAACCGCCCACTTGAACAAATAGCCAAAGAAGGAGGGCATGTCCACCCCCGCCTCCTCGGCGATGGCACGCACCATGAAGTTGGGCGCGTTCCCGATGTAGGTGTTGGCGCCCATGAATACGGCCCCCGTGGCCACCGCTTCAAGAAATCGGGCGTGCGTGTGGATCAACTGGGCCACCGCCTGGGGTTCCGGCAACCCGGGATAGAACCGTCCGATCTGCATGTTGAAGAAGGTCAGATAGGTGGGGGCGTTGTCCAGAAAGGACGAGAGCCCGCCCGATGCCCAGAAGTATTCCCACGGCTCGCGGACGGAGGCGACCAGGAAGGCCATGTGACCGCTCTCGCCCGCCTTCAGGATGGCCAAGGCCGGGATGATGGTGGCGAAGATTCCGGCGAAGAGGATGGCCACCTCCCGCATGGGCTCCCACGTGAAGCCGTTGTCCGCCCTGAGGCTCTGGGGGGTGGTCCACACCGAGAGGAGCGCCATGGCCACGATGATGGCGTCGCGAACGAGGTCTTGGAGCTCCAGGCGAACCCCGAGAAGATCCACCGGTCCAGCGTGCCAGAGCCCCGACAGCAGGACGGCCCCGAGGATCCCGGACAGGAAGAAGAGGTTGTGCCAGCCGTCCAGCCGGAGCGGCGCCTCTGACTCCTCCTCTTTCGCCAGAACCCCTTCGGGCTCCTTGCGGAAGTAGTGCCTATCCACGGCATAAAAGGCGGCGAGGAGCGCCACGGAGGCCACACCCATCATGGGCAGGAGCCTCAGCGTCCAGAAGAAGGGGACGCCGTGCAGGAAACCCAGAAAGAGGGGCGGGTCGCCGAGCGGCGTGAGGCTCCCTCCGATGTTGGCCACCAGAAAGATGAAGAAGATCACCACGTGGGTCTTGTGGTGACGGGCGGCGTTGGCCCGCAGCAGGGGGCGGATGAGCAGCATCGCCGCGCCCGTGGTGCCGGTCCAGGAGGCGATGAGCGTGCCGACCAGGAGGAAGGCCGTGTTCACCTTGGGAGTCCCGGCCATGGTCCCCCGCAGGACCAATCCGCCCGACACCGCAAAGAGGCCCCAGAGGAGGATGATGAACGGGACGTAGTCCACCAGGTAGATGTGCAGCACCTCGTGCCAGGCGCTCATCCGATAGGCCAGCAGGAAGGGCGCGGCGAAGACCAGCGTCCAGAAAAGGGAGACCTTCGGGTAATGCCGGTGCCAGAAGTGCGGAGCCATGAGCGGAAAGAGGGCAATGGAGAGCAGGATTCCAGCGAAGGGCAAGATGGACCAGAGCGGGAGCAGTTCGCCAATGGTGGCGTGGACTTGGCCCGCTTCCTGGGGCAGGGCGGCTACGGGCAGACCCAAGCCCACCGCCGCGGCTAGCATCCCCACCCACGAGGCTTCAACCCTTCTGCGATTCAAAGCGCCTCCTCCTCTGTTTCGGAGGAGAAGAAGGTCTCCACCGATTCCAGGCTCTCCGTCACGGCGAAGGGCGGGAGCGAGGCCAGCAACAGCCGGCCGTAGGATCTCCTCCTCAGCCTCACGTCGAAGCAGGCCACCACGCCCCGGTCCCGCGTGGAGCGGATCAAGCGGCCCACCCCCTGCTGGAGCATGATGGCGGCCATGGGCACCTGGTAGCCCGTAAAAGGGTCCTGCCCTGACTTTCGCAGGCGTTCGATCCTCGCCTGGGTCAGGGGATCGTTGGGGGCGGCGAAGGGCAGCTTGTCGATGACCACGAGAGAGAGGGCCTCGCCCTGAACGTCCACTCCCTGCCAGAAGGAGGCGGTGGCAACGAGCACCGCGTTGCCCGCCTGCCGGAAACGCTCCAGCAGCAGTGCCTTGGGCTCCTCTCCCTGGACCAGGACCGGGAACGGCAGCAGGGCCTCCAGGGAATGGGCCACGGCCCGCATGTTGCGGTAGGAGGTGCACAGCACGAAGGCCCGGCCGCGGGAGAGCCCAATCAGTGGCGGGAGTGCCCCCAGGAGGGCATCCAGGAAACCCTCGTCGCCGGGGTCCGGAAATCGCGCCGGGACGTAGAGGAGTCCCTGCCGGCCGTAATCGAACGGGCTGGGCAGGCGGAGCTCCTCGGCCCCCTCCGGGATCCCCATGCGGCTTCTAAAGTAGGCAAAGGAGCCCCCGACCGTGAGGGTGGCCGAGGTGAAGACAGCGCCGTTGAGCCGGCCGTAGAGGTTCTCGCGCATCAGATCCCCCACGTCGATGGGGCTGGCGCCCAGGATCACGTTCCGGCCCCTGACCTCTACGTAACGCACGTAGGCGTCGTCCGCGCCGTCCAGCACGAACTCCAAGGCCTCTCGAAGGACTTCGAGGCGGCCCAACAGCCCCTCCACCTCGCCCCCGCCGTCCGTGCTTTGCAGGGCCAGGCCCGCGGCCTCCAGTGCATTGTCCATCCTCTCCCTCAGCGCTTCTTCCCCCTCGCCGAGGTGGCCGGCGCGAAGGACCTCCCGGCGCTCCCCGCGGGCTTCGATGGGGCCGAAAAAGAAGAGCACCGCCTGGGTCGCGTCCTGCAGGATGCGGCTCAGATTGCCTTCGCCCCCGCCGGCGATTTTCGCCGCGTCGTGGAGCCACTCCTGCACCATGCGGCGGCTGACGCTCACCCCGAAGAAGGAGGTGGCCGCCTCCTCCGCCTCGTGGGCCTCGTCCATGACGAGGTGCGCGTACTCGGGCAGGGCGGCGGCGTCCCACCGGTTTTTCAGCGCCAGGTCGGCGCAGAGGAGGTGGTGGTTGGTCACGACCAGATCGGCGGCCTCGGCCTGACGCCTGAGCTGAACCACGTAGCAGTCGCTGAACAGCGGGCAGGAGGAGCCCAGACAGCGCTCGCCCCGAGCGTTGATCTCTCGCCAGGTGGGGAGCTCCTCGGGGATCCCGTCCCACTCGGCTTTGTCGCCCGTCTTGGTGGAGGCGGCCCAGGCCTCTAGCCGCTTCAGGTGGGCCGCGTCCGCAGGTGAGGCAAACAGCGGCTCCGCCAGAAAGCGGCGCCAGTAATGGAGACACAGGTAGTTGGCGCGTCCCTTCACCGTCACGGCGCGCACGGGCCGTTCCAAAATCCGCTCCAGGAGCGGGATGTCCTTCCGGGCGAGCTGTTCCTGGAGCGCCTTGGTGCCCGTCGAGATCACAACCCTGCGGTCCAGGTGGGCGGCAGGAAGCAGATAGGCCAGGCTCTTCCCCGTCCCCGTCCCCGCCTCGGCCAAGAGAAATCCCTCGTGGCGCAGGGCGCGCCAGACGGCGGCAGCCATCTCCTCCTGACCGGGCCGGTACTCGTAGAAGGGTTCCGCCGCCAGCGGCCCTCCGGGGCCCAGCAACGCTCGAAAGTCGGGCTCCTCCGGCCGGGGACCCTTCATGGGGAGATCGCGTCAGGACGACAGGGAGCCAGGAAAACAGAAAGAGATGGACTCACCTTCGCCCTCGTTGTTTCATCACTCATTACTTTTCCTTTCCTTTGTCGGCCGTCTGCGACATATCTCAATTCCGCGATCCAAGGGCCCTTCCTTCGGCGGTACAGGTGGCTCAAAGGGGAGGCGCCATTCCCTCCCCGCTCCATGGGCAAAGCCCGCGGAGCCTCTCCCCACTCTCGGCGCATGCTTCCCCCTGATCCAGTCCGGGGCCGAATGCCCCCGATCCTTTGGCAAGTGGCGGGCGGCTATGCCGATCAGCAAGATCCACAAAGAGTTGCACCGCCATTTCGGCTTCCGCCGCGGGATTGGAGGTCATAAGCCTCCGCTCGCTCCCTGAGCCAGCGGCCCAGGTTGCGCGAAAACGGGGATCGCGGCGTTCGCTCCGGGTGCCACTGAATGCCAAGGACGTGCGGATACGCCGGGTTCTCGATAGCTTCGGGCACACCATCGGGGCCCCACGCCGTAATCTTCCAACCGGCCGCCAAGTTCCCCACGGCCTGGTGATGGGAGGAGTGGACTTGGGTGCCCCGGCCAGGATAGAGGCTGGCCACCACGGTGCCCGGCTCCACGCGCAGACGGTGACGCGGAGAGGGTCCGCCCGGAGCGCTTCGGCGGTGCCGCAGGCGGGGATCCTCCAGGTGCCGGACCAAATCGCCGCCGAGGGCCACGTTGATGGTCTGGCACCCCAGACAGATGCCCAGGACGGGGACGCCGAGCTTCAGGCAGCGCCAGAGGAGCGTGAATTCAAACGCCGTCCGGTCGGGGTGGGAATAGCGCTCGCCGGGGCGGGGGTCCGGATCGGCTCCATAGAGGGAGGGGGCCATGTCGTGCCCCCCCGAGAGCACCAAGGCCGAGAGTCCCGCCAGGGCCTCCGCCTCGGAACCTGGAAGCGCCGGCAGGGCGACGGGCAGAAGCCCCGCTGCCTTGACCCATTCGAAGTACTCCCGGTTCAGAACGAGCCTGCGAACCCCTTCGCCCTCTTCCCAGTCCGCCGTAATCCCCGCGTGCAGCATCTCAATGGGTCCCTCTCACCTTCACCAGATCTTTCAGGAAGGGTACCAGGTTGATGAGGCGTCCCGCCAGCCCCTCGGCGAGGAGAAAGCGCATCCGCCTGGCCAGATCCAGGCCGTCGGGGCTGTAGGGGAACCACCAGAGTTCTCCCTCGCATTGCCCCCCGCCGGCGCTCAGGAGCTGGATTGAGGTCCATTCGCGGAGCGAAGCGAGCGGGTGGGTGCGGCCCGATCCGGACTGCTTCCTTTCGCCCCAGGGAAACCACGCTTGGGTATGGGGGCAGGAGACGTCATTGATCCAGACGGAGCCCACGGCCAGCCGGCGGCCGAGGGCGAGGGCCCGTTCCACATCGGCGGTCCAAATTGATGCGGACAAGCCATACGAAGAATCGTTGATCCATCGGACCGCCTCATCCAGATCGGTGTACCCAGCGACGGGCACCACCGGCCCGAAAGTCTCCTCCCTCATGAGAGCGCAGTCCGGGGGCATGTCCACCAGAACCGTGGGCTGGAAGAAGAAACCCGGGCCGGGCAGCCGTCTTCCGCCGCATAGAAGGCGCGCTCCCCTTGAAATGGCCTCCTGCACGTGGGCCTCAACCCTTTCGAGCCGCTGGGAAGAGATCAGGGGGCCAACCTCGACTCCCTCCTCCATGCCGTTTCCGACCCTGAGCGCCCCGACCTTGGCCGCCACTGCGGCGGCGAATCGATCTCTCATGTGGGCCGGCACAAAAAAACGCTTCGCACGAGCGCAGGCCTGGCCTGTCCCGGAGCAGGCCGCCCAGGCGGCCCCGTTGACGGTCCTTCCGAACGGAGCGTCCGGGAGGACCAGAAAGGTCTCCTCCCCCCTCAACGCCAGCTCCGTGGGGATGGGCCTCGGTGCCAGCCTGGCCTGGATTTGAACCCCGGCCTCCATGGAACCGGCGAAGAGTAGGCCGTCCAATCCGCCTTCCACAAGATAGGCACCCGTCTCACACCCGCCCGTCACCAGGTTGAGCACGCCGGGAGGGAAGCCGGCCCGGTGGAAAAGCCCAGCCAGTTTGGTCCCCACGAGCGACGCAAACTCGGAGGGTTTGAAAACCACGGTATTGCCGGCCAGGAGGGCGGGGAGAATTTGCCCCATAGGGCTGACCAGCGGCAGGTTTCCCGGCGAGATCACTCCCAGCACGCCGAGCGGCACCCGGCGAAGCCGGTAGCGCTTCCCCCACAGGAGAGAATTTCCGCTCCTGGCACGGCGGTCGCCGAGATAGGCGGGCGCTCCCTTGCAGAGGCCGCCCATGAGATCGAGGGTGCCCAGGATCTCCAAAAAGTGGGCCTCCTGAAGCGGCTTGCCCGATTCCTGGGTGATGAGGGAGGCCAGGGCGTCTCCCTCCTGTGCCACCAGCCCCCGCAGCGTCTCCACGTGGCCGATCCTGCGATCCAGCGGCAGTGCAGCCCAAGAGGGCTGCGCCTCCCTGGCGGCGCGCACGGCCAACCCCACGTCTTCCCGGTTGCAGAGGGGCGCGTATCCGATGATCTCGCCGGTGGCCGGATTGAGGCTCTCCAGGCGGTCGTCCTTCTGGTACCACTCCCCCCCGATCAGGACCTTGGCATCGACCGGCTGGGGTGCCCGGCCGGCCGGCTCACTCATGGGCCAGCTTCCGGACCACCGCCGGCACGCCTTTGGACGACCAGTCCGTGGCTCCCTGCACCGTCCAAGCTACTTTGCCCTCCCGGTCCAGGACTACGGTCGTAGGGATGGCGTTTACGCCCATCTGGTCCGCCAGTCCGTCCTGGTCGATATAGACGGGGAAGTGCTGCGGAATGGCCTTGAGAAAAGCCAGAACCGACGCCTTGTCGTTGTCCACCGACACCGGAAGGATGGCGATCCCCGGATCCCCCTGGTGAGCCTCGGCGTACCGCGCAAACTCCGGAAACTCCGCCTTGCAGGGCGGGCACCATGTGGCCCAGAAGTGGAGCACAACCACCTTTCCCTTCAAGGAAGCCAGGTTCACGGAGCTGGCGCCGGGCGTCACGGGCTCGATGGCCGCCGTACCGGCGGGAGAGCGATGGCCCGAGGGGAGCAACCCCGCGGGTCCACCGCCACGAAGGCCCGTTCGGAGCAAGTAAGCGCCGAGAATCGCCACGGCCAAGGCGATGACGATCCAGAAGCTCCTCATGGAGCCTCCCGATCCGGCTGGAGAAGCATTCTGACCCTTCATGGGCGGACCTCCTGGAGCCGTATTATGGGGCCTCGGGGAGCCCGCCGGCAAGTGGAACTCGCGCTGGCCCGGCAGGGGCCTCATCGGGCTTGAGCCCTTGACGGCTATGGGGTATCATTCGATTGGCCGGAAAGGGGTTTCCCATGGCAAAGAGGGGCCGCGAGCTCGATTGGATCACGATCAAGTACAAGGATATTTACAGCATCATCCTTGTGCTGGCCGCTCTCGGGCTGATCGGCGGCGGGGTCTTCTTCTACTGGCGCTGGCACGGCAACCCCAAGATTCAGGCGGAGCGGGCCCTTACGAAGGCCCAGCGGCTTCAGGACACGATGGACACCCCCGACCTCTCGGACGAGATGAAGGCCACCCTCAGACAAACGCGCACCATGCTCCAGCAAGCCCGCAACGAGTTTGCCGCCGGGCACTTCCCGAAGGCCCTCTCCATGGCCAACGACGTGCTGGAAACCCTGAAGAACGCCCAGGCGAGTTCGAGCACGTCGCAAAAGTACGCCACGCTGGTCACGACGGAGGGCCAGGTGGAGGTCAAGCGTACGGGCCAGCACCTTTTCACGAATGCCTCCGAACAGATGATCCTGGAGGACGGGGACATCGTGCGCACCGGCAAGAACAGCTCGGCCCAGATCAAGTACCACAACGGCCAGATCCAGATCATCTCCTCCGATTCCCTGGTCGTGATCCAGGCCCTGAGTACCAGCTCCGCAGGCGGCAGCCGCATCGAGGTGGCGTTGAAACAGGGCTTCGTGGAGACGCAGACGCCGGAGACCATGACCGCGAAGGATGAGTCCATCATCGCGACGGACACCACCAAGGTCCGGCCGGCGGCGGCCTCACGCGTCGGCGTGGGCCAGGCCGCCAACGGGGACGTGACCACGTCCATCTTCACGGGTGCCGGCGAGATCGAGGCCGCCGGGCGGAAAGAGACGCTTCAGGCGGGCGCCACGGGGGTATCCGTGGTGACCACCTCCACGGGCCTCGGGCAGACGCAGGCCCTCGTCCCTCCCCCCGTAGCGGAAAGCCCGAAAGACCAACAGATCTTCCGGCTGGAGGACCCGGTCCATCAGCCGATGGTGTTCAAGTGGAAGGGAGGCGGCGCGGCGACGAGGTTCGAACTCTCGGCCAAGCCGCTCTTCTCCTCCCTGCTCACGGACCAGACCGTGCGAGGGGACGATAACGTGACCGTGGAGGGCATGCCGGCGGGAACCTACTACTGGCGGCTGCGGACAGAGGGGGACGACAAAAGAACCTTCTGGTCGCCCATCTACCGGTTCCGGATCCTCCAGATCTACCAGCGCCCCAAGATCAAACGGGATCTCAAGTTGAGCGTGGACGCCACACCCATCGGTGACGGGGTCATCCTGCAGGGCACAACCGACCCGGGCGTCTCCATTTCGGTAAACGACATTGAGGTGCCCGTCAACGCCGACGGCACTTTCAGTAAAATCGTGATCTTTTCCGACTACGGGACCCAAACCGTTCAGGTGCGCGCCTTCGACGACGAGGGCAACGAGACGATCTGGCGGAAGCAGTTCCAGTCGGTCTCTTCGTACTGACACCCTTCTGATGGGCCGGCCATGGCCGCATATGTCTCCTACAAGAAGAAATACGAGGAGCTCCTGGCCACCCATGACCGCAAGGAGGACCAGCTCCGCCTGCTGGCCGAGGTGGTCAGGACCGCCAACTCTCTCTTGGAGCCGGAGGCGCTCATCGCCTACATCATGGAGCGGGTCCAACTGCTCGTCCGGTCCGAGGCCTGGAGCCTTCTCCTCATGGACGAAACCGGCGAAAATCTCGTGTTCAAGGGCGTCATGGGGAGCAAGGCGGCCCCCCTCAAGGAGCTCAAGCTCCGGGTTGGCGAAGGCATCGCGGGAGAGGTGGCCGCCAAGGGGCACGCCATGATGATCAACGACGTGGCCCGCTCTCCGCTCTTCAATCCCGAGATGGACCGTTTGACCCTGTTTCACACGCGGTCCATCCTGTGCGTCCCCCTCAGGAGCCGGGGAAAGATCCTCGGCGTTCTCGAAGTGATCAACAAAAGCGGAGAGGAGGAGTTCACCGAGGCCGACCTCGAGACCGCCACCCTCTTCGCCGAACCCGTCGCCATCGCCCTCGAGAACGCCTATCTCTTCCAGCGCATCAAGCAGCTCAGCCTCGTGGACGACCTCACCCAGCTCTACAATTCGCGCTACCTCCGGCAGTCCCTGAAGGTGGAGCTCACCAGGGGCGGCCGCTACCACTACCCCGTGGCTCTGATCTTTCTCGACATGGACGGCTTCAAGCAGGTCAACGACCGCTACGGCCACCTCATGGGAAGCAGGACGCTCCAGGTGGTGGGCGGCATCCTGAAGGGGCTGGTGCGCAACGTGGACGTGGTGGTCCGCTACGGAGGAGACGAGTTCGTCATCGTTCTTCCCAACACCGACGTCGAGGGCAGCCGGCTGGTGGCCGAGCGTCTCCGCCGAGCCATCGCCGCCCACGACTATGAGGCCAGCACAGGCTGCGCCTTCACTCTTTCGGCGAGTTTCGGGATCGCCGTCGCTCCCGATCACGGCGATGACCCTGAAACCCTGATCCAGAGGGCCGATCAGGCCATGTACCGGATCAAGGATTCCACCAAGAACGGCTGTGCAATCTACAGTTAGGAGCCCCCATGCCCTTTAGCTTGCGTTCGCCCTTTTCCTTCCTGTCCAACGACCTCGCCATCGACCTCGGGACGGCGTACACCCTGGTCTACGTGAAGGGGCAGGGCATCGTCGTGCGCGAACCCTCCATCGTGGCCATGAACATGAAGACGGGACGCATCGAGGCCGTCGGGACCGAGGCCAAGGAGATGCTCGGACGCACCCCGGGCAACATCCAGGCCATCAAACCCATGAAGGACGGCGTCATCGCGGATTTCGAACACACGGAGAGGATGCTCGATTACTTCATCAAGAAGGCCCACAACCGCAAGCTCGTGGTGAGGCCGAGGATCGTCATCTGCGTGCCTAGCCAGATCACCCAGGTGGAGAAGCGGGCCGTGCGGGACTCGGCCTACAGGGCCAAGGCATCGTACGTGGCCATGGTGGAGGAGCCGATGGCCGCGGCCATCGGCGCGGGCATGCCCATCACCGAACCCACGGGCAACCTCATCGTGGACATCGGCGGGGGCACCACCGACGTGGCGGTCATCTCCATGGCGGGCATCGTCTACTCGCGCACGGTCAGGGTGGCCGGCAACGAGATGGACGAGGCCATCATCCAGTACGTCAAGAAGCGGTACAACCTGCTCATCGGGGAGAGGACGGCGGAGGAGGTGAAGATCCGCCTCGGATCGGCCTATCCCCTGGAGGAGGAAAATTCGGCGGAGATCAAGGGGCGCGACCTCGTGGAGGGGATTCCCAAGACCGTCCTCGTTTCCGCCGAGGAGATCCGGGAGGCCCTTTCGGAGACCGTCTCGGTCATCATCGACGCCGTCAAGCAGGCCCTTGAGCAGACGCCGCCGGAACTCGCCGCGGACATCGTGGACCGCGGCATCGTTCTGACCGGAGGCGGGGCGCTGCTCAAAAACCTGGACAAACGGCTTCGCGAGGAGACCGGTCTGCCGGTGCTCATCGCCGACGATCCCCTCTCCTCGGTTGTGCTGGGAGCCGGTAAGATGCTCGTGGACTTCGATCTCCTCAAACGCGTCGCCATCGAATAATGTCCCGCAGGTCACCCGTCCGCCGGCCCGAAGTCCTGCTCGTCCTCTTGATGGCCGGCTACCTCGTCCTGCTGGGCTGGCAGGTCAGGCGCGGGACGCAATCCGCCCTCAGCAGCCTCGCCCTCGGCGCGTTCGGCCCTTTCTTATCCATTTACGACTCGGCCAACCGGCTCACCAGGGAGGGCCTCCAAGCCTATTTCTGGCAGAGGGACGCGGCGGTGAAGGCCGAAAGGCTGGAAGAGCAAAACAGGGAGCTCCAAGGCAAGCTGGAGATCAGCCAGGCTCTTGAAAAGGAGGTGCTCCAGCTCCGCGAACTCATCAGCGCACCGAAACCGGCCGGCTACCAGGTGATCGGCGCCAGGGCCCTCACGGAATTTGGAGCTCCCTTTGGCCGATATCTGCTCGTCTCCTGCAGGAGCGACTTCTCCTTCCCCGACCGGACGCCGGTGATTGGTCCCCAGGGTGCCGTGGGGCGGGTTCAGACGCGCATCGGCCCCCTCTACCGCATCCTTCTGGTGACGGACCCAAGCTCGGCGGTGGGGGTCATGTCGGACCGCTCGGGCGTCCACGGCGTCGCCGTAGGGGAGGGCCGCACCCTCTCCGTCCGCTGGGTCTCCAATGAAGCCGACGTGAAAGCGGGCGACCTCTTCGTGACCTCGGGCGAGGACGGGATCTTCCCTCCGGGAATCCGGGTGGGCACCGTCACCGAGGTGTCCGACGGCCCGGACTACCTGAAGCGGATCACCCTCAGCCCCGCATCCCGCCTCAGTGACCTCATGTGGGTCCTGCTTCTGAGAAAGTCCCATGCGTAAGCGGTTTATCCCCTCCCTCCTGCTGCTTCTGATGGCCGTGGCGGTGCAGACGCTTCTGCCGCTCGTTTCGGGCAAGCTCACCATCGCCAACCCCTTCCTCGCCTTGCTCACGGTCCTGGCACTCAGGGCCGGGAAGCTCTCCGGCCTGCTCTGGGGCGCCTTTCTCGGGGCCCTCTGCGACGCCTATTTCCTCCCCTACGTGGGCTTCCACGGTACCGCCTTCACCCTGTTGGGCTATCTGCTCGGGTGGATCGGCTCCAAGGTCATGCTGCAGGGAGTGGTTCCCTTGGCCTTCTTCGGCTGGGCCAGCTACATTGTGGACGCGGGCTTGGTGGCGCTACTCTACCTCCTGCTCGGCCTTCCCCTGGCCGCCCCGTTCTTTTTCCCCGTTCTCCTGGGCAGCGTGGTGACGGGACTGATGGCGGCCGGGTTCGAATTGGCCGCGCGCAAGCTCTTTCCGGAGGAAAGGCCATGAAGGGCGCGCAGGAGCCCTCCCTGCAGAGCAAGCTCCAATTCCTCCAAGCCATCCTCTGGATTCTCTTCGTGATCTTCGCCCTCAGGCTTTTTTACCTCCAGGTGATTCAGGGCCCCTACTACCGGCTCCTCTCGGAAAACAACTACACCCGGCCCACGGTGCTGCGGGCGCCCCGTGGCATGATCCTGGATCGAAACGGCGCGGTTCTCTGCAGAAACCAGGTCTCCTTCTCCCTCGTGCTGGACACGGCGAAGGGGGGCTCCCTCGACCAGACCCTTCTCAATATGCAGCGAATCCTGGGACTGGTCATGACCAAGGAGGAGGTGCGGGCGGCCCTGCGCCGCAGCCCCGTGCCGAGCCTGGCCGTCCTGGCCAGGGACATACCGACCGCCTGGATGCAGAAGGTGGAGGCCAATCAGGATGAACTCAAGATGCTGAGAATCGAGATGGAGCTCCGGCGGGAGTACCCCTTCGGGCCGGTGGCTAGCCACGCCCTGGGCTATGTGGGGCTCCTCTCGCCCGAGGAGGCTCAGAAGCTGCACGTGTCGGACAACGACCCCTTCATCGAGGTGGGCAAGTCAGGGGTGGAGCGCACCGCCAACGCGCTCCTCATGGGTAAGAATGGCCTGCGCATGGCCCAGGTCAACAGCCTGGGTCGGGAGGTGGAGGATCCCACCCTGAAGCTGCCGGGGGTAGGCATCCGGCGCGAGCCCATTCCGGGGCAGACGGTCCACCTGACCCTGGACATCCAGCTCCAGAACATCCTGGAGCAGGCCTTTGGTGAGGAGCACGGCTCGGCCGTCTTTATGAACCCTCAAACGGGCGACATCCTGGCCTGGGTCAGCCTGCCCAACTTCGACCCCAATCTCTTCTCCGGCGCCGTACCCGCCTCCAAGTGGCGGGAGCTCTCCGAAGACCCAAGCCACCCGCTCCTCGACCGCCCCATCCAGGGGGTCTATCCTCCGGGCTCCACCTTCAAACCCTTTGTCGCCCTGGTCGGCCTCGAGGACGGAGTCCTGACACCCGACACCACCTTTTACTGCCCCGGATACTGGGATTTCGGCGGCCGCGTCTTCCACTGCTGGGCCAAGGGAGGCCACGGAACGGTGAACCTCCTCAAAGGTATCCAGGATTCTTGCGACGTCTACTTTTACCACGCCGGAGACCGGATCGGCATCCAGCGCATGGACAAATGGGCCAAATTCTTTGGCCTCGGCACCAAGACCGGCGTCGATTTGCCCTCCGAGATCAGCGGCATTTTCCCGTCTCCGGCCTGGAAAGCCAAGCGGCATTTGGGCCCCTGGTACCCGGGCGACAACCTTCCCGTGGCCATCGGGCAAGGCTACTTGACCGTCACGCCCCTTCAGCTCCTCTCCATCTACGCCACCCTCGCCACGGGCGGGGAGCGCTTCCAGCCCAAGCTCCTGGAGGGGCCGCCCAAGCTCGAGAGCTCGGTCGCCATCTCCCCCCAGACCGAGGCCGTCCTCAAGCAGGCGCTGGAGCTGGTGGTGGAGAGCGGCACCGGTACGGCCTGCCGCATTCCCGGCGTGGCGGTCTGCGCGAAGACGGGCACGGCCCAGGTGGTGGAGGCCAGCGCGGGCCGCAACTCCATGTCGCTCCCGAAGGACGAGCGAGACCACGCATGGTTCGCGGGATTCGCCCCGGCCGGCAATCCCACCGTGGCCTTCGTCGTCATGGTGGAGCACGGCGGCCACGGGGGCGACCTCGCGGCCAAGATCGCCAAAGCTGGATTGGAGTATCTCCTGCTGGGCAAGAAGCCGGCCCCGCCGGATGAAGGCACCAAGGCGGCGCCAGGCGGCCAAGCGCCGGAGCAGGAGACGCCACCCAATCCGGATGCCCCTCTCAAGGCACATCTCGGCGCAGTGGCGCCGCCGCCGCGTCTCCTCACCGCCCGGTACGCGGGGGGCGTGAATCCCCGGGGCCGGCCATGAAAAAGACCCTCCGGGAGGCCGTCTCCTACGGAGACTTCGTCACCGCGGGCCTCTACCTGGCCCTGCTCATCTTCGGAGTTCTGATGGTGCGCTCGGCCACCTTCGGGACTCGTTTCGCCAATCTCGGTAACCGCCAGATATTCTGGGCCGTCCTCGCCTTCGGCGCCTTTTCTCTGGCGTTCTTGATCCCCTACGCCATTTGGGTGGAGTACAGTTACCTGCTATACGGCCTTTGCGTCGCCGTCCTTCTCTCCATGCCCGTGCTGGGGCATTACGTCGGAGGGCACAAGTCCTGGCTCTACATCGGGCCTATCGGTTTCGAGCCTTCGGAGTTCGCCAAGGTCGCCGCAGCCCTGGCCGGAGCGGCCTTTATCAAGGAGCTCGTGGGCAGGACCATGGGATGGCGGGAGATCGGGATCCTTTCGGGGATCATCGGGTTACCCATGCTGCTGACCTTGTTGCAGCCAGACTTTGGGACCGCCACGACCTTTATCCCCCTCATCGCGGTAGCCCTCTACCTCAGTTTTCTTCCCCTGACCCAGATCGTCAAATGGGCCGCCATCGGGATCCTGGGGCTCATGTTGCTTTTGGCGCTGGGATGGTTCACCTTCCTCAAACCCTACCAGAAGGACCGCATCATCACCTTCGTCCATCCCACGGCCAACACGAGGGGAGCCGGCTACCAGGTGAATCAGGCCCGCATCGCCGTGGGCTCGGGCGAGCTGCTGGGTAAGGGCCTCTACTCGGGCACACAGAACCGGCTCAATTTCCTTCCGGCGCCCCACACCGATTTCATCTTCGGCGTCGTGGCCGAAGAGACCGGATTTCTGGGCTCCCTGGCCCTCCTGGGGCTCTACCTCTCCCTCCTGCTGAGGTTTCTGAGCACCGCCTCGGCGGCCCGGGATGCGGAAGGGCGGTTCATCGTCCTCTGCGCCTTCGCCATCATCCTCTACCACGTGCTGATCAACATCGGAATGGTCATCGGCCTAGTGCCCACAACGGGCATCCCGCTCCCCTTTCTCTCCTACGGCGGCTCCTTCCTGGTCAGCATGAGCCTCTTCGTGGGACTGGCGGCCAACGTCCGTTCGAGAAGGTACGCGCAGTGACCGACCGCTTCAGCCGCCAGCGGCTCCTTCCGTGGATTGGCGACGGGGGCCAGGCCCGCATCGCCGGAGCCCGCGTGGGAATCGTCGGGCTGGGCGCCCTCGGATGCGTCTCTTCGGCCTTCCTAGCCAGGGCGGGTGTGGGGACGCTGGTCCTGGTGGACCGGGACTTCGTAGAACCCTCCAACCTGCCCCGCCAGATCCTGTACACCGAGGAAGACTGCGAGAGGCGCCTTCCCAAGGCCGTGGCCGCCCGCAGTCATCTCCTGGAAGCCCGTCGGGACCTTGAAGTGGAGGCCCACAGCGCGGATCTGGACCCCGAGCTGGCCATGGACCTCTTCGCCCGATGCGACCTCGTCGTGGACGGTACGGACAATTTCGAGACGCGCTATCTCCTGAATGATGCCGCCGTAAAATCGGGGAAGCCTTGGGTCTATGGCGGGGCCGTCTCCAGTTACGGCTCCGTGCTGGTGGTGGAACCGGGGAAAGGGGGCTGTCTGCGGTGCTGTTTCCCTGCGCCCCCTCCCGCCGGCTCCTCGCCCACCTGCGACACGGCCGGCGTACTCGGCGCCGCCGTAGGCGTGGTGGGCTCCCTTCAGGCCGGTGAAGCCCTCAAGCTCCTCGCCGGGCGCGGAGACCTCGTGGCCGGAGGCCTGTTGACCGTCGATCTTCAGACCTGGTCCTTCGGCCGGGTCGAGGCGCCGCGTGATCCGGCCTGCCCCTGCTGCGGAGCCGGCCGGTTCGACTTCCTGGAGGAGCGGGGGGTGAGCCGGACCCACCGGGTCTGCGGCCGGGACGGCATTCTCGTACTGGCTCCCAAGGGAACCCGCCTAGACCTGGCGGCCGTAAAGGCAAGGCTCGCCGCGGCCGGCCCCGTCTTCGAGAACCCCTACTTGATCCAGACCGAATGGGAGGGGCACCCCGTCACCCTCTATCCAGACGGACGGGCCCTCATCCAGAAGACGGACGACCCCGCCCGCGCCCGAGCATTGTACGCCCGTTATCTGGGCATTTGAGCGCCTGCGCGGCCTGGCCCCTCTCGTCCGCTCGGCCTGCGATGGACCTCGGCCCACCCTCTGAGTCCACGCCAGCTTGCCGGCCCCCATCCGTCATCTTTCCTCTTTCATCCATCACCTTTCATCCCTCATCCATCATCCATTCCAGCCCCCTGCTTCTTCCCGCGCCAGCCAAGTGCGGTATCCTGAGTTCCGGCGGTGCCCACTCGCTCGGCGCCGCGGGGGTGCTGCCATGGTGGAGGGAGAATCCCGGATCTCGGAGAGAGCGCCCGCGTGGGCCTACGCGCTCTGGCCTCTGGGAGTTCTTTTCCTGGCGGTGTCCGCCGCCAAGACAAGCCTGACGCGAAGCCGTGGGATGCGCCTCGGGCTCCCAGCGCTCTCCGTAGGCAACCTCACCTTTGGAGGAACCGGCAAGACACCCTTCACGATCCACCTGGCCCGCCGCCTGCAGGCCATGGGGCGCAACCCCGCCATACTCCTCAGGGGATACGGGCGGGCCGTCGCCGGGGCCTCTCTGGTGACGTCCGGCAGCACTCCTGAATCCGTGGGTGAGGAGGCGGTACTCCTGGCCCGAAGCCTTCCGGGTGTGCCCGTGGCCGTGGCCGAACGGCGGGAGAAGGGTGCGGCGCTCGTCGCCGGCCGCGCCGACGTTCTCTTGCTGGACGACGCGTTTCAGCACGTGCGCGTCCGGCGCGATGCCGATCTCCTCCTCGTGGACGCCTCTCGCCCGGGAGATCTCCACGCCCCGCCCGTGGGCCGTCTGCGGGAGCCGCTGCGGGGAGCCGGAAGGGCGGATCTCGTGGTGGTGACCAGGGGAGGTGTCTCGGACCTTCCCCCGCGGCTGGCCACCCGGGTGGAGGGAGTTCCTCGCGTAGGCGTTCGCTTCGAATGGGCCTCCGCGCCAGAGCCCGCCTCACCCTTCGGCTCCTGGGAGGCGTTAAGGGAGCTGCCCCTGGTGGCCTTCGCCGGAATCGGCAACCCGGGGGCCTTCTTCCAGCAGGCTCGGGAGGCCGGTCTGAGGCTCGAATCCAGTCTGGCCTGGCCGGACCACGCGCGTCCGGGCGGCTTCAGGCTCCAGCGGCTCCTCGGCGAAGTTGAGCGGACGCACGCCCATGCCGTCCTGACCACCGAGAAAGACCACGTGAAGTGGGCGCCGCTCTGGCCGGGTCCGGCTCCCCTCCTCTTTCCGCGCCTGGAGGCAAAGGTGGAAGACCCGGACGACCATCTGGACCGGATCCTGCGGAAGCTGGTCGGAGCGGGGCCATGACCCAAGGAGCCCGAGGGCCCAGCGTGCAGGTGGCCCTCCCCATTCCCGTCCGAGGGACCTTCACCTACGCCGTCCCGCCGGGTCAGCCCGTCCCCGAGCCCGGGTGCCGGGTACGCGTTTCTTTCGCCAGGACGCACCACATCGGCATCGCGGTGGAGGATCCGGGCAGGGAGCCCCCCGAAAAGCTTCGTCCTCTCGAGGAGGTACTGGACCAGACTCCTCTCATCCCACCCGACATCCTGGCCTTGACCCGTTGGATCGCCGACTACTACTTGGTCTCCTGGGGCTCGGTCCTCCGCTGCGCCTACCCCTCGGGGCTCGATCCCTCCGCCCGCTCCAGCTACGAATGGGCTGCCGGAGGCGATCTGCCGGACGGACACTCCTTGGCGCCGCTCGCGGAGGCCCTCCGGAGCGGTCCTCGGAGTCTCGCGACCCTAAAGGCGATCCTCGGGCCCTTCGCCACGCTCTGGGTCCAGGAAGCTTTGCGCCAGGAACTCGTGATCGAGCACACACGGTGGACCGCGCGCCGCCGCTACGCGGGGCAGGACCGCGTGGCGCTTCTCCTCCCTGCCGATGAGGCGAGGGCCATGGCTTCCGATCCGGGTCAACCCAAGTTCTTCGCCAGGGCCCTCTCGGCGCTCCTCGATTTCGAGCAGCGCGGCTTCCCCACCGTGTCCCAGGTGGCGCACGCCGCGAAGGTCCCCCAGCACGTCCTCTCGGAGATGGCGGAGGCGGGTTGGGTGGAGCTCTTCGATCTACTCACGGCGAGGCTGCCCGGACGCCCCTCGCCGCACGTGCTCAACGCCGCCCAAGAGGAGGCGGTGGGCGCCGTACGCGAAGCCCTGCGCGAGTCCCGCCACCGTGCCTTTCTCCTGTTCGGTGTCACGGGATCGGGGAAGACCGAGGTCTACCTGAGGCTCATGGAGGAGGCCCTGGCCTCCGGTGGAACGGCGCTCTACCTCGTGCCCGAGATCTCGCTGGCGTCGTTTCTCGCCCGGCGCCTGATCGAGAGGTTCGGCAGCGCCGTGGCCATCCTCCACTCCTCCATGACCGAGCACGAGAGGGTCCGGCAGTGGTTGCGCGTGGCCAGGGGCGGCGCCAGGGTGGTGATCGGCCCCCGCTCGGCCCTCTTCGCCCCCCTCTCCGCCCTGAAACTCGTGGTGGTGGACGAGGAGCACGACGGAAGTTACAAGCAACAGGACTTTCCCCGCTACCACGCGCGGGACATGGCGGTGATCCGGGCCATGCTGGCCGGGATCCCCGTAGTTTTGGGTTCGGCAACCCCCTCCGTGGAGTCCTACTACAACGCCACCGAAGCGGGAAAATACAGCCTCCTTACCCTGCCCGAACGGACCGGGACGGCGGTCCTGCCCCCGGTGCAGGTCGTGGACATGCGGGAGGAATTCCGCGCCACGGGCGCCAAGACAACTCTCTCCCGAGCCCTCGCCGAAGCGCTCCAGGAGGAGATCGCCCAGGGCCGCCAGGCGGTCCTTTTGAGGAACCGGCTGGGATACGCCACCTTCGTCCTCTGCCGCCAGTGCGGACGGACCCTCCAGTGCGAGGCCTGCGCGGTGGCTATGACCTTCCACCGCAAGGCACTTCACCTCAAGTGCCACTACTGCGGCCGCCAGGCGCCTGTCCCGCAGGAGTGCCCCTTCTGCGGAGGGGAGATCCTTCAGTTTTTGGGCGAGGGGACGGAGAAGGTCGAAGAGGCCGTGGCCCTGGCGCTCCCCGGCGTGAGGGTGGCCCGCATGGACCGCGACGCGGTGAGGACGGCCCGCGCCTTCGACACCCTCTGGCGGGACTTCGAGGCCGGGCGCATCTCCGTCATGGCGGGCACGCAGATGGTGGCCAAGGGCCACGACATCCCCAACGTCACGCTGGTGGGCATCCTGTCCGCCGACTTCCTGCTGGGGCTGCCCGACTTCCGGGCCGCCGAGCGCACCTTCCAGCTCATCACCCAGGCCGCCGGGCGCGCCGGCCGGGGCTTCCTTCCGGGCCGGGTGATCCTCCAGTCCTTCCATCCCGAACACTACGCCGTCCAGGCCGCCACCACCCACGACTTCGTGAGCTTCTACGAAAAAGACATCCGGTACCGGAAAACGGTGGGCTACCCCCCCGCCGCGGCCCTGGCGCGGATCGAGTTCCGCCACGCCGACCCCGCCAAGGTCGAGAGCCTCTCCCGCCAGGCCGAGAGGCGCCTGCGCGCCTCCGCCGATGGCGAGGTCAGGCTCCTCGGCCCGGTGGACCCTCCCATCCCCCGCCTGGAGGGGCGCTACCGCAAACACATCCTGCTGAGGAGCCGGGAGCGCAGGCGCCTGCAGGCCCTACTCGCAGGCCTTCTGGACAGTCCCCTCGGCGTACACAGCGGACGCGACATGCTGGTGGAGGTGGATCCCTACGTCCTCATGTAGAGGAGGCGGGACAGCACTGGCTCCCGGGGCTCCGAGGCCCCATACTTTGAAGGAGAGGAGGTCTATGATGCCGGACGAGAAGCAAGTCCCCGCCCCAAACCCGGAGGAGCTCAGGGAGAGGCTTCAGGCGCTTCACGACCAGCTCCAGCAGGCCAGGACCGTGGACGAGCCGACCCGGGAGCTGCTTCGGGACCTCATGCGGGACACCCGGGAGCTCCTCGAAAACCCGGGCGAGCCCCCCTTTCAGCGCGAGCAATCGCTCCGCGAACGCCTGGAAGACTCCATGGCCCTCTTCGAGACCAGCCACCCCGACCTCGCCTGGGCCGTCGCCCAGGTCGTCGACACCCTCAGCGGCCTGGGGATTTGAGGAGCGGCTTTCGCTGGCGGCACCTCTACTCTTCGACGCGCGCCGGCCCTGCGGATGGGCTCCTGGGTAGTGTCCAGCTCCTTCAGAAACGGCGTACGAGGGCCACGCGGGCCGCGGTTCCCCGGTACGCCCCACTGGCAAGACGGTTGTTATCCACGTGACTCACGCTGATGCGCAGCATCCAGTCGCGGTAGATACCGAAGGTGCCCTCTATGGAGGCGTCCATGCCGAAGCGGAAGTGCCCCATGGTGTTGTCCTTCAGGACACCCGGCGCAAGAACCACGCTGACGCCGTCGTTATCGTCGATCTTCCAGTAACCGAAGAGGGTCAAGGCGTAGCGCTGGTAGAGGTTGGGGGCGTAGTAGCCGTGGCTCGGATCCTCCTTGAAACCGAACCACCAACCCCGCACACCCACGTCCAGATTGAAGTGCGCCGTGCGCAGCACTTGGCGGCGGGGCGCGAGTGCGATGTCCCACAGCCGGTTGCCGTCGGAGAAGGTGTCGAAGCTGCCTTCGGCGTCGAGGTGGTAGAGGAAACCCAAATCGGTGTGCAGGTCGAGGCGGTTGGTGGTCTGGCGAATGTCGTAAGAGAGGGCTCGGGGCGAGATTACATAGAAGCCGTAACTACGCGCCAGTCGCAGCGCCACCGTATCAGCGGGCTGAATATCCGCGGCCACCTGGTAGGTGGTGAGGGTGGGGCCGTTCTCGATGCTCGCTCCGCCCAGATCGAGGTCCAAGGCGAAGGTGGGGGAGAAGCGGTGGCTGAGTCCCACCCACGCGCTCCGCTGCCAAGCATTTTCGTCCCCGTTGAGCTGTTCGAGGCCCGAGCCGCTCTGGGCGGAGAGCCCGTCCCATCGTCCCCCAACTTTCACGAAGGTCACGGGGCTCAGGGCCAGCTTAGCTTCCAGCGCATAGTACCAGAGGGAGAGATCATCCGAATCGTGACTGTAGCCTGCATCCGCCTCGAGGGTGGAGCGCAGCGGCGTCGTCACGAAAAGGCGCACGCCCTTCGCGAGCGGATCGTTCGGTTGCAATGCTTCCATGGTCTTGAGGCTCTGGAGGGCCTCTTCGGGCTGCCGTCCGTTGGCCAAGGCGATGGTCTTGGCAGAGGCGAGCGTGAAATCTGAAGGATGGGCGGCCAGACCGGGCTCGGCGATGGCGAGGGCCTCCTTGGAACGCCTAGCCAAGGCGAGAACGAGGGCCCGCTGATCCCGGTAGGGCTGGTCGGCCCCAAAATCATGGCGATAGCGCTCCAACAGCGCTAGGGCCTCCGCATAGTTCCCCCGCCACGTCTGCACCGATATGTACTCCATGAGCGCCTGGCGTTCGTGGGGGTGACGCTTCAGGTAGGCGGCATAATCTCGGGCCGAGCGGTCGAGTTCGCCCTGAAAGCTTTCCAGCCGTGCCGACTCCCACTGGGCCTGGGCATCGGTAGGATTGAGCAGGAGCAAATGCCGGTTGAGCTCCAAAGCGTAAACGTAGTCTTCGTTCCAGGTGGCCAAGCGGACACCCGCGGAGAGGTAGCGAGGATCATCGGGCTTGAGGGCCAAGGCCTTTCGGATGGCGGCCAGCGCCCCCTGCCTGTTGCCGTCCTCGGCGTAGGCCTGGGAGAGCTCGAAGAGGAGGGCGTCGTCGGTGGGTTTTAGAGCGACGGCGTGTTCCAACGCCTCGGCGGCCTGGGAGGGATGCTTCTCTTTCCCCTCGATCTGCGCAATTCGAACCCATAGATCGGCGCGGTTGGGATGACCGGCCAAGACCGATTGGTAGATGGAGACCGCTTCGGACCAATGTCCCTCCATCTCCGCCCGGAGACCGGCCTGGGGTACCTCTTCCTGGCCTAGCACCGCTATGGTCCAGAGAAGGGCTATTACAATCAACCAGGGTCTTCGCAGGATCATCATTTGCGCCACCTCCGGTGCCGAAGAACCCAGAGGTGGGAGGCAAAGATCACCATGGTCACAAAATCCGACAGCAGACTGGCGTAACGGATGGGGGTAATGAGGAGCCCTTTGCCCACGTAAGCCAAACGGTGTTCCGAAGCCACGAAGGCGAGGATCGTCAGGGAAATCAGCGTCTCCAGCAGAACCGTGAGGAGCAGCGGATACCAGAGCCCCAGGCCGAGCATGACGATCAGGGCCGACGGGAACCCCACCTTTTCGATGGCGGACATGAGCAGCACCCATCCGATGGGCCGGCCGTAGCGTTGGGTGTACTGCTCCCCAAAAGACTGGCGGTAGGGCTCGGCGATCTTCCTCTTCTCCTGGATCTCCTTGTTCTTCCGGGCCTCCCTCCGGTGCCGGAAACGCCTAAAGGCCCTGAATGGGCTGAGCAGCAGGTCGTTGAAATAATAGCAGCTCTGGAAGAAGGAGGAGGACCAAAGGTAGATCTGCCTCGGTAGGCGCTGCGCTTCGGGCTCCACCGACCGCGCCATCACGTCGCGGAGCTGGATGTTCCGGTACCCCCTGCTGGTCATGGCGAAACCGATGAAGATGTCCTCCGAGTTGGTCAGGTCGTCCCCCAGGATGGGTTCGTAGGTATCGAAGATATCCTTGACATAGCGGCGCCGGTAGGCTACGGCGCAGCCGACGGGGTTGGTGATGGTCCCGAAGAAAACCATCTGCCCGAGGTAGACGAAGCGCTGGAGGAAAGTGTAGAGCACGTCGCGATAGGTGTCGGTGATGGCCTGTCGGAGGCGCGCGCTCCAGCCCAGCGGTATGTTGACCGGTGCGTCGGGGACCTTTCCCAGAAAGGCCTTCACCGACTCCTCCTGGACCCAGCGCCTCCGGTCCTTTTGGCGCAGCGGCAGGATGGTTCCGCACGCGCTCGCGATACCCACGGCTTGATAGAGCTCCTGGACGGTGCGCTCGATGTAGTTTTCCGACTCCAGCACCGTGTCGGCGTCCAAGATAAACTCCACGTCCGAATCGAACTCCCGGGCTTGGCGCTTGATCGTCGGCGTCTTCCCGATGGGCTGTTGTCGCTGGATGGCGATGAGCTCCAGGCCGTTCTGTTCGCAGAAGGCAGAGGCCAGCGACATGGTCCGGTCCGAACTTCCGTCATCCACGAGGATCACGCGCCGGGGCTTGAGGGTCTGTTTCAATACCGAGGCTAGGCACAGGACGATGGTGCGCTCTTCGTTTAAGGCGGGGATGACCACGTCTACGCTGGCCTTCCGCCAATCTTCGGCCGGCGTCGGCACCGTCTTGTCGGGGCCGCGAACCAGCCCGATGGCGCTGAGAACGGCGTTCGGGCTCAAAATGAAGTAAGGAGTGACGGCCATGGCATGCTCCTCAGCGGGTTTCCACGGGTACGTCCATCCTCATGGAGGCTGAAGCGCGAACCGAGGCGATCAGGTCGTCCAATGTCTCTTCGAGCCGCCAGCTGTGCGCCAACCCCGTGAGAGACCGAAGCTTGTCGAGAACTGGCTTCCGACGGATGCAATCGTCGAACTCCTCGCCGTAAGCCACTTCGTAAGGGACGAACTCAATGGGGGAGGTGCTCCCCGCTCTCTGCCGAATAAGCTCCGCCAGCTCCAGGATACTGATTTCGCGGTCGTGACCCACGTTGACGATCTGCCCTTCGGCGGCAGGATTGGAGGCGAGGGCATCGAGGAAGAGAACCATATCCCTGACGTCACAGAAGCTCCTCGTCTGCCGGCCGTTCCCGTAGACCTGGAGAGCTTCTCCCCGTACGGCTCTGCCTACGAAGCGGGGAACAACCATGCCGTAACGACCCGTCTGCCTGGGGCCAATGGTGTTGAAGAGCCTCACCATTACCACGCGCAGGCCGCATTTGCGGGCGAAGGAAAGCCCCAACGCTTCGCCGGCCAGCTTGGAGAGGGCGTAATTCTGGCGGGAGAGGACCCCCGAATGGAAGACGAGGTCAGCCTCCTCTTCAAAGTGGTCGTGGGCGACCCGTTCGTGGACGCCAGCGCCGTAAACCTCCGAGCTCGAGGCCAGAACGATGACCGGATTCCAGCCCCCCGTCCGAACCGCCCGAAGCAGCCTCTCCGTCCCTGCGATGTTGACGGCCAACACCTTCGTGGGTTCGGCCAGCACCCGGTGCATCCCCACGATGGCCGCCATGTGGTAGATGCGGTTCGCCCAGGCGGCAGCCTTCTCCAGGTCCGGCCAGAGCAAGAAGTCCGCCTCGTCAAAACGAAAGTCCCTTCGGCCCAGGAAGGGGCGAATGTTCTCCAGGGACCCGGTACTCAGATCGTCCACCACATGGACTATGTCTCCCTGGGCGAGGTGATACTCCGCGAGGTGCGAACCGATGAAGCCCGCGCCTCCTGTGATCAACACGTGCATACTACCGCCTCCTTTCCTAGGTCAAGACGCCACACAACCATAACTTCCCACCCTTCCGTCCCGGCGCAAGCCAACTGCTTCTTATTTGTTGTTTGAAGTATAGCCGCTCCTCCGAGAGAGTGCAACCGCATCGTCAGGCCCCAATCCCGCGAGGGAAGGCGAAATGGCAGGGCAAATGCCTATGGATCTTCATGACCGGCAAAGAATGCGCCAAGTGTGGGGTGAGGCTCCGCGGGCCAAGCCCTTGGGGCGGGGAGGGATCCGAAAGGCAAACCGAGCGTTCCGCCCGGCTCCGCCAGCGGAACGCGAAAGACCCGAAAGGCAAGCCGAGCGTTCCGCCTGGCTCCGCCAGCGGAACGCGAAAGACCCGAAAGGCAAACCGAGCGTTCCGTCTGGCTTCGCCAGCGGAACGCGAAAGAGAAGCCCCTTTCCGTTCAGGAGATAAAGCTTTCCCGCCATGTGCCACCTTTGCCGCCGAAGGAAGAACCCTTCGATCGCGGAATTCGGGTCAGGGCCATCCGTGGCCTGAGCCAATTCACACTAGGCAACCAGCTGGGCGTTCGCTTTATTCCGGCCAAGGGGGCGCGGCCGACGGTGGAGCCGGATCCGATGGCCAACCGGGAGGTAAGGCGGTCACGGAGGAGAAACGGTCGAGGGGGCAAACAGAGCCGGGCTCCGAGTGGACCTGGAAGAAGCGCCGTGGAAGGGCGGCCGTCGGGGCCGGCCCCGGCCCCGCAGGGACGAAACCGCTAGGCTCGTCCCTTGCCGACCACGAGGACGCTGGTCCTGATACGGTGGCGGAGGGCGTCGGCGGTGGAGCCTAGGAAGAGGTCGAGCAAGAGGCGGTGGCCGTGGGCGCCCAGGACCACCAGATCGGGCGCGAACTCCTCGATCATGGTCGCGAGAACAGGGACGGGCTTGCCCCTGCCGAGCTTCGTCGCGACCTTGAAGCCCTTCGCCCTCAAGGCCTCGGCGTAGCCCTCCAGGCGCTCGGCGTCGTGCTGGCTCTCCTCGTCCGCCGAGTCCTTTCCCAGGAAGCGGGCCCCGGCGCTCTCGACGACGTGCATGAGCGCCAGCTCCGGACGTCCGTCGCCGGCCATCTTCAGGGTCTCTCTCAGGATCACGCCGTCCCGGCCCGAGAAGTCCAGGGCGACCGCGATCCTCTTGTACGGACTGGCGGTCATCTCAAGGTCCAGCCCCTCCGAGGGAGCGTGCACTCCCAGCCGCGGGGCCGCCGGCGCGCGCCGGGCCAGCCCTCCCAGCCAAGGCCTGACCGTAACGTACAGCAAAAGCCCGGCGACGGCCAGGCTGAGCGGCACGGCCACCAGAAGGACCCAGAAAGCTTGCTCTCCCGCGGCGCGGGTCCATTCCATGAGCCAGTCGGATACCAGTTTGGCGTTCAAAACGACCACGACGGCGGCCGTGATCCACGCCAGAGCCTTCGTAGGCCGGCCGATGGCCAGTTCTCCCATCTCCTTCCTGTCGGAGACGAAGTGCACGAGCGGGATGATGGCGAAGGGAAGCTGCAGGGAAAGGACTACCTGAGAAAGGACCAGGAGGGGACCCGTGCCCCGCTCGCCGAAGTAGACAAGGGTCAACATGGCGGGGACGATAGCCAGCAGCCGCGTGATGAGGCGCCGCAGCCAGGGCGCGATGCGGATGTTGAGGAAGCCCTCCATCACGATCTGGCCCGCCAGGGTGCCCGTGATGGTGGAGCTCTGGCCGGAGGCCAGAAGGGCCACCGCGAAGGCAACGGGAGCTACCGCCACGCCCAGTATGGGTTCCAGCAAACGGTAGGCGTCCTGGATCTCCGCCACCCCCCGGTGACCCGAGCGGTAGAAGACGGCCGCCGCCATGATGAGTATGGCGGCGTTCACGAAGAAAGCCATGTTCAGGGCAATCGCGGAGTCCAGCGTATTGAGCTTGATGGCCTGCCATTTCTCCTTCAGGGTCTCCCCGATGGTCCTGCTCTGGACCAGGGAGCTGTGCAGGTAGAGGTTGTGGGGCATGACCGTCGCCCCCAGCATGCCGATGGCGACAAAGAGGGCCGCCTTGTCGGGCAGGATCGGAAGGAATCCCCTCGCCACGCCACCCCACTCGGGCCTGGCCAGCAGGATTTCGACGAGAAAGCCGACGCCGATGACCGTGATGAGGCCGAGGATCAAGGCCTCCATCTTCCGGATCCCGAGGTGACTCAGGAAGAGGAGCGCGAAGGTGTCGGCCCCCGTGATCAGCACACCCCACACCATCGGCAGGCCGAAGAGGAGCTTCAGCGCGATGGCCGAGCCGATGACCTCCGCCAGGTCGCAGGCGGTGATGGCTATCTCGCAGAGCACGTACAGGGCCGCGTTCACCGGGCGCGGATACTCCCTCCGGCAGGCCTGGGCCAGGTCCAGTCCGCGCACCACGCCGAGCCGTGCCGCCAGGGCTTGCAACAGCACGGCCATCAGGTTGGACATGAGGAGTACCCAGAGCAAGGCATAGTTGTAATGGGCCCCGGCGGCCAGGTCCGTGGCCCAGTTCCCAGGGTCCATGTAGCCCACACTGACGAGGTAGGCCGGTCCGGCTACGGCGAAGATGCGGCGCAGCACGTTGCCGGTCCACGGCACGCGGACGCTGCCGTGCACCTCGGATAGGGATTTCCGCGTCTCGGGCGCTTCTTTGCCGGCCATGCCTACTCTTCCGCCTTCATGGTGAGCCTTCACCCTCATCGGTCATCTCGGCATCAACGACCGCAAGCCTCTCTCCATTCCCCGCCGGCCGTTCACCGCGGATTGCCAGCCTTCTCGGTAGGGTAGTCCATTCCAGGGACGAACCCAAGGGCCCATCGGCGCCGGAAAGCGCAGAGACGGCGCCGGTCGAAGGGGTGCGGGGAAACGGGGAGGTTTCCCCGCTCAGAGGACTGCCCCCGCAAGGGCAGAAAAGAGCAGCTCCCCTGGCGCACGCCAGGGGAGCGCCGAGGAGAAGCGGCCGAGCCCCTCCTCGGGGAGCGCCCGCCCGGCGCCTGCTTGACAACCTTGCGGCCCTTGCGGTAGCCTCCCCGTGTTGGAGGCCCAGAGGCCATGGTGCTTTTCGGTTCAGCCCCGATCCCGAACCCCATCCTCGGCTGGTGGTGGTGCGTCGGCGCAACCGGAGGGCGCGAGGCGGCCCCGTAGCCTCATCGTACCAAGCGAACGCGTACGAAGCCCTCCGGAAGCGGAGGGCTTTTTCGTTGGCCGAAGAGAATTGGAGGATCCCATGGCGCACGCAGACACGACGACCGGAACCGGCAGAGCCAACCAGGCTTCGGGAGAGGACCGCGTCCTCCTCCCCACCCGCGAGATCCCAACCCACTGGTACAACGTCCTGGCGGACCTTCCCTTCGAGTTAGCCCCGCCCATCAGTCCCGCCACGGGCCAGAGAGTGACCTTCGACGAGATGGCGCGGATCTTTCCGCCCCAGCTCATTGAGCAGGAGATGGGTCGAGACCGCCTCGTTCCCATCCCCGAACCGGTTCTCGATGTGCTGGCCCTGTGGCGCCCCACCCCCATGATTCGGGCGCGGAGGCTGGAGAAGGCCCTGGGCACTCCGGCTCGCATCTACTTCAAACACGAAGGGGTCTCGCCCGCGGGAAGCCACAAGCCCAACACGGCGGTTCCGCAGGCATACTACAACAAGATTTCGGGCATCGGGCGCCTGACCACGGAAACCGGAGCCGGTCAGTGGGGCAGCGCCCTGGCCTTCGCCTCGCGTCTCTTCGATCTCCAGTGCCGCGTCTACATGGTGCGGGTGAGCTTCGATCAGAAGCCCTACCGCAAGACCTTCATGCGCCTTTACGGAGCCGAGGTCTTGGCCAGCCCGTCGCCGCTTACGGCCTCGGGTCGGGCCATCCTGGCCGAACATCCCGACTCTCCCGGCAGCCTGGGTATCGCCATCAGCGAGGCGGTGGAGGAGGCGGCGGGCCGGGAGGACACCCACTACTCGCTCGGAAGCGTGCTGAACCACGTCCTCCTCCATCAGACGGTCATCGGACAGGAGGCGCAGAAGCAGATGGCCCTGGCGGGGGACTATCCCGACTACGTCTACGGCTGTCACGGCGGCGGCTCCAACTTCGGGGGGCTGGCCCTCCCCTTCGTGGGGGAGGCCTTGAAGGGGCGGCCCGTGACCGCCGTCGCCGTGGAACCCGAGAGCTGCCCCACCCTCACGAAGGGGCGCATGGCCTACGACTTCGGCGACACGGCGGGCCTCACGCCCATCCTCCGCATGTACACCCTGGGCCACGGGTTCGTTCCACCCGCCGTGCACGCCGGAGGGCTGCGCTACCACGGAGCCTCGCCCATCGTCAGCGCGCTCGTGGAGAGGGGCCTCGTTGAGGCGGAGACCGTGCCGCAGCAGGAGGTATTCGAGAGCGCCATGCTGTTCGCCAGGACCGAGGGCATCATCCCCGCACCGGAATCGGGCCACGCCGTGGCGGCCGTGGTGAAGAAGGCGCTCGAATTGAAGGAGGAGGGCCGCGCCGCCGCCATCCTGTTTTCCCTCAGCGGCCACGGCCTGCTGGATCTTTCGGCCTATGAAGCCTTCATCGACGGCAAGATCATCAACGGGGGCTGCCCGAGGGAGGCCATCGAGGAGGCCCTCGCGCACTTGCCCGCGGTCGCGAGCTGAACTGGCGGTGACAGGGGAGGTGCGGAGGATGGAGGGGAGCCAAAGGCCCCATGATCCCCCTACCCTCCCCTCACCACCCGTTCTTTAGGGTTCTCCGCTCGCCGTCTCGAAGTAGCCCTCCACCGCGTAGAGCACGGCCTGATCGAAGAAAGTCACGATCTGCCTGTAGAGGTTCAAGGCTTGGTAGAGGTTGACGGTGGAGTCGAAGATCCCCTGCTCGATGACGTATTGCCACAACACCGTACGGGCGAGCTGCACGGCCCTGATCACCTCGGCCAGCGGCAGACCCCGCTCCCTCCGGCGCATTCCTGTGGCCCGGAAGTGCTCGGCGATGACCTGGTGCCTCGGTTGGTCCAGATAGGTACCGATTTCTTGGTAGGCGTCGCGGACGTGGTCCAGCAGGAAGGGCGCCGGCTCGCGCGCGTAATCCTCCATCCCTGCCTCCTTGTGGAGGCGCTCCAGCCAGCGCTCGGCCAGCTTGCCGGCGTTGCGCTCCACCACTCCGATGACGGTGTTCATATCCACGGCCCGTCTCCCGAACCCCCCTCAACCGGCCTTTTCTCGGAGCCGGCGGATCAATTCGCCCTCATTGGGAAACTGCCCCGATGCCTTTTTGGAGTGAACGAGAACACCGTTTACCGTCACCTCGAAGACTCCTCCCGAGGCGCGAATGAGCCGGGGCTCCACACCGAACTCCGCCTTGATCTTGGCCGCCAGACCGGCGGCCTTTGGCTCGTAGTTTCAGACGCCGCAGTATTCGATTTCGACCCGCATGATCCCTCCCAGCACCCTCAGGGCGTACAATGCCGCCCTAGATAAGGTGGCGCTCCCGGGCCTCCTTTTCCAGCATCTCCCTGAAGGCGGGGTCCGCGATGGCGATGAGGGCCTTGGCACGCTCGTTCAGGTTCTTGCCCCAGAGGTTGGCCACTCCGTGCTCCGTAACCACGTAGTGGACGTCCGCTCGCGTGGTAACCACGCCCGAGCCCTGCTTAAGCTTGGGCACGATGCGCGACAGGGTACCCTGTTTGGCGGTGGAGGGGAGGGCGATGATGGGCTTGCCTCCCCTGCTGGCCGCCGCGCCTCGGATGAAGTCCAGCTGCCCTCCGAAGCCGCTGTAGATATAGGTGCCGATGGAGTCCGAGCAGACCTGGCCTGTCAGGTCCACCTCCAGGGCCGAGTTGATGGCCACCATGTTGTCGTTCTGGGCGATGATGAAGGGATCGTTGGTGTGGTCCACGGGGTGGACCTCGAAGAGCGGGTTGTCGTGCACGAAATCGTAAAGTTTCCGCGTCCCCAGGATGAAGGTGGCGACGACCTTGCCCGGGTGCAGGGTCTTCTTGTTCCCGGTGATGATCCCCTGCTCCATCGCCCGCACCAGCCCGTCGGAGATCATCTCGGTATGGATTCCTAAGTCGCGTTTACCCTCCAGGAGCGAGAGCACGGCATCGGGGATACCGCCGATGCCCATCTGAAGGGTCGCGCCGTCGGGAATCATCTCGGCGATGAGGGCGCCGATCTTCTTCTCGACCTCCGTGGCCTCCTTCCCCCGCAGTTCCAGGAGGGGGAAGCTGTGCTCCACGATGTGGGCGGCCTTCGACACGTGAAGGAAGGAGTCCCCGAGCGTTCTGGGCATCTGGTCGTTCACCTGGACGATGACGGTCTTGGCCATCTCCACGGCGGCCTTCTGCGCCATCACCTCCAGCCCCAGGCTCATGAAGCCGTGCTCGTCGGGAGGTGAGCACTGGATCATGGCCACGTCCACCCGGCAGGCCCCGGTGCGGATGGCCTTGGGGATCATGTGCAGGTGGATGGGCACGTACGCGGAGCGCCCATCGTTCACCGACGGCCGGTCCGCAGGCCCGACGAAGAGGGAGTTGTGGTGGAAGGCTTTCTCCATGCCCGGCTTGGAGAGGGGGTCCTCGCCCATGAGGAGCACGTGAGAGAGGGTGACGTTCTCCAGCTCACCGGCCCGGCGGGCCAGGGCCTCCATGAGGAGGAAGGGGGCGGCGGCGTTCCCGCTCAGCCACACCCAGTCGTTCGACCGGATGCGTGACACGGCCTCGTCGGCCGAGCAGAGCTTCGCCCTGTATCCGTCGATCCAAGCCATGGTTCAGCCCTCCCCCAGCAGCCGCTTCAGGTCGGCGGGACTGCTCGTGACGTGGCGGCTCACCGCGCTCCCCTCGTAGACGTAGCAGCCGCGGCGCAGATCCGCCCAGGTTCGGAGCGCCTCCCTGAGCCCCTTCTCCTGCATGCTCTTGAGGAAGGGCAGCAGGGCGTAGGTCAGGGCGTAAGTGGAGGTCCTCGCCACGTAGGAGGGGCAGTTCGGCACGGCGAAATGGAGGACCCCTTCGCGCACGAAGACGCCGCCGGCCGGGCCCTGCATGCGCGTGGTCTCCACGCAGCCCCCCTGGTCGAAGGAGAAATCGATGATCACGCTGCCCGGCCTCATGCGTTGGACCATTTCCCGGGTCACGATGATGGGAGCGATCTCGCCGGGCACCAGGACCGCCCCCACCAGGACCTCGGCGAAGGCGGAGAACTTCTCCACGTTTTCGGCCGTGGCGTGGGCCGTCACCACCCGCCCCTCGAAGGCGCGGTCAATGGCCTCCAGCTTGATTTGGGAAATATCCAGGACGTAGACGGAGCAGCCCAACCCCAGGAAGGAGCGAGCCGCGTGATAGCCCAGGACTCCCGCCCCCATGATCACCACGTCCGCCGGAGGAATGCCCGGAGCACCTCCCAGCAGGATGCCCATACCGCCGGACCCGGTTTCCAGGAGCCTTCCGGCGATCTGGGGCGCCATCTTGCCCGCGATTTCGGAGGAGATCTTAAGGACGGGCAGCGTTCCGTCGCCCTCCTGAATGATTTCGTATCCAATGGCCGTCACCCCGCGCTCCGCGAGCTTTGCGGTGTAGGCGTCGCCGGCCAGGGCCAGGTGGAGGAAGGCCATGATGCCGGAGCCCGGAGACATGAGCTCCAAGTCCTGCATCGTGGGCCTCCCGATCTTGACCACCATGTCCGAGCGGCCGAAGATCTCCTCCCGCGAGTAAACCACTTGGGCCCCTACCCTTCGGTAGGCCTCGTCCAGGAAGCCCGCCGGTGCTCCCGCGCCGCTTTCGATGTAGAGTTCGGCCCCCATGGCCACCAAATCACGGCAGCCGGCGGGCGAAAGCCCAACCCGGCGCTCATCGCAGTTTGGCTGAATCGCGCATTCCTTGGGAACGCCAAAACGCATGGCACACCCCCTCGATCACACCCACCACCCGCTCACCACTGCGCGGATGAAGCCAACAAAAGGGCTCTTCCACCCCTTCGTCTCTCCCGAATAGGGTCGAGCGCCGACCACCCCAACGGCCCGGTCTTCTCACAAGCCCTTCAAACCGTGGCGAGTGTAGCATAGCCCTTAAGCCCGCCGCAAACGCATTCTAGGCCCCAAATTCCGCGATCGAACGGCCCTCCATCGGCGGCGCAGGTGGCACACGGCGGAAAGCACCTGCAGCGCCGAAGGTAAGACCAATTCATCGCGGAATTTGGGGTGATTCGGCCCCTTGACACCTTCCAGTAGCACTTTTATGCTACTTCCAGAGCGTGAAAGGAGGTTGGACCGTACGTGAGAGGAGTCTCGGGAGCCTCGTCGTTGACTGCGTCCATGGGGCTGATGCCCTCAGAGGCGCGAGGAGGGATGCATGAAGCGTAAGATGCGAGCGGTACTATTGGCGGCGGTGGGCGTTGGCCTGGCCACCGGTCTCTGGGCATCGGGTACGCTGCTGGAGGAGCAGGGGGCCCTAGCCGCGGCCCAGGGCACGGCCTTCACCGCCCGGGCCAACGATCCCAGCGCGCTCTACTTCAACCTGGGCGGGCTGGCCTTCCAGACCACCAGCGTCATGGTCGGGGGCATGGTGTACCACAACCACGGCCAGTGGAGCGGACCCAACGGCATCGGCAGCTCCGATCCCCCAACCAAGAACTACGGCGATGGGTATTTCTACCTGGTCTACAAAATTCCCTCCCAACCCATGACCGTCAGCTTCGGCGTCAACGCGCCCCACGCCATCGCCACCGAGTGGACCTCCAATTGGCCTGGCGCGGCGCTTGCCGAACGAACCCTGGACAAGGCCGTCTATTACACGGCGGCCCTCTCCTTCCAGCTAAGCCCTCGGTGGGGGCTCGGGTTGAGCGTCAGCAACGTGCGCTCCGAACTCTACCAGCGGACGCGCATCCCCTTCCCTGCCATCCCCATCAACAAGCCTCCCTACACCTATATGCCGGCTCCCGGCATGGCCGTTGCCAACTTCGACGACTACAACGGCAAGTCCTGGGGCGTAGGTCTCCTGGGGAAATTGACGGACCGCTGGCAGGTGGGCTTCCAGTTCCACAGCAAGGTGCTGCGGAGCGAGACGGGACCTGTTACCTTCTACCGGATCCCGGCCAAATTCCAGAGCCTCTTTCCGGCCTACGCCGAGGCCAGCCTCCAACTCCCGCTTCCCAACTCTTACCGCGCCGGCGTTGCCTACCTCGCGCCCAAATGGAGCGTGGAGTTCGACGCGGGCTGGGTACAGTGGGACATCCGCAACCAAACGGCCATTTTTTTCAACCCGCCCTACGGCAAGGCTCAAAACCAAGTCCAGCCGGACAACTGGAAAAACGCCTGGAAGTTCATGTTGGGTTACGAATACAAACTTACCGACCGCTGGCGCCTGAGCGCCGGTGCGTTCTACGATGCCAGCGCCATTCCCTCCCAGTATATTGATCCCAAGCTGCCCGACAGCAACCGGATCGGCGTGTCGGGCGGTGTCTCCTACCACCGGGGCCCCTGGGCCTTTGACTCCTTCCTGATGTACGTGAGCTTGCACAACCAGAACGTGCCCCTCTCCACCCCTTACGTCCCCGGCAGCTACCACGATCTATACGTCGGCATCGGCGGCTTCAGCGTCACCTACAAGTTCTAAGGAGGAGCCTGACATGAGCCTTCGCAAAGTTCTCGGGATCATCGCGGCGGGCCTCCTGATCGCCGGGTCCGTTTTCGCTCAGGGTACCGCCCCCGACTTCAGCCGGATCGTCGCCCTCGGCGACAGTCTGACGGCCGGGTACTACAACGGCTCCCTCAACCAGTACGGCCAGGCCATCGGTTGGGCCGAGCGCTTTTCCGAGCAGGCGGGCCATCCCATGACCCTGCCCCTCATCTCCTACCCAGGTATGCCGCCCGCACTCAAGCTCAAAGGCTTCGACGCCCTAACGGGCTTCCCCATGGTCGGGGAGGTGTCGACTCAGATGGGCACGCTCCTGAATCCCACGAGCCAGCCCACCGACCTGGCGGTACCAGGACAGACCTCCGTGGATTGCCTCACGAAGGTGCCCCAGATACCCCCCTCCAGCATCACCGACATCATCCTGGGATTCCCCTCCGTTTATCTCCAGGGCCAGACGCCCAAGAGCCAGGTAGGTCTGGCGGCAACCCTCCAGCCCACCTTCGTGCTGCTCTGGATCGGTTCCAACGACGTGCTGGGCGGAGCCCTCACGGGGAATCCGAATTACACCGTACCGCCCCAGTACTTCGCGCAGGTCTTCCCGGCCATCGTGGGCTCCATGGCCCAGACGGGCGCCAAAATGCTCATTTTCAACATCCCCGACGTGACCGTGGTGCCGGCCCTCACGAAGGGTTCGGCTTTGGCCGCCATGGGCATCCCGCTGGCTCCCCTCGGGATTACACCGAAGGACTACGTGACCCCTTATAGCCACCAACACATCCACGCCATCCTGGCAGGAACGGCTTCGGGTCCCCTGGGCCCCGGCGAGGTGCTCTACGCCTCCGACGTGCCCAAGCTTCAGGCCATCGTGGACGCGGACAACGCCGTCATCGCCCAGACGGCGGCCCATTTCGGCTTCCCGGTCTTCGACTTCCACGCCTTTTTGAACAAGGCGGCGAAGCACGGCTACAAGCTTCCCGACGGAACGAAGTTGACCACCGCCTACCTGGGCGGCCTCTTCGGCCTGGACGGCGTCCACCCGACGGCCACCGGCTACGCCATTCTGGCCAATGAGGCGATCAAGACCGTGAACGCCTACTATGGCACCCACCTCAAGAAGGTGAACCTCACCCAGGTGAACCTGTCCGATTCGCTCGGGTTCCCTTCAGCCACGCCGGTGCTGCCCCTCAGCGCACCCACCAGCAGCCTGGCCCCCATCGTAGAACGCTGGGTGAAGCACTAGAGCTGAAAAATCGCACCATCCGTTGGAGGGCGGGCCATCCGGCCCGCCCTCTTTGTCGGTGTGCCGGGAGCTTTCGCCCGCACTCCGCTCGGGCTAGAATCGGGGCTGGGTGTTGGGAAGCCACCGCCGCGCAAGGAGGCGAGCCGATGGACAAGAAGATAGCACTGGTGACGGGAGCCACCTCGGGCATCGGCGAGGCCATCGCCCGCCGGCTCGCCCAGGAACACCACACGGTGGTGCTGACCGGCCGCAACGCCAAGCGGCTCCAGACCATGGAGCGCGAGATGGCCAAGCGCGGCCAGCGCGTGGTCGCCATCGCGGGTGATCTTACCCGCGAAGAGGAGGCCCAGAAGGTGGTGGCGGAGGCGCTCAGGACCTTCGGCGCCGTTGAGGTGCTCGTGCACTCCGCGGGCCTCTTCCGCGTCACGCGGCTGGAGGACTCCCCCACCGAGGAGTTCCGCTCCGTGATGGACACCAACCTCACCTCCCTCTTCTTCCTGAGCCGCGCCCTGCTCCCCCACTTCACCAAGCAGGGGGGCGGCCACATCGTGGCCGTCTCCAGCGTGGCGGCCCGCAAAGGCTTCCCCGGCGAGACGGCCTACTGCGCCAGCAAGTGGGGCCTCATGGGATTTCTGGCCGCGCTGCGCGAGGAGGTGCGCGAGCGAGGCATCCGCGTCACCGCCCTGCTGCCCGGGCCCACGGCCACGCACGCCTGGGAGCCCCTCCGGGGCAAGGCGGCCCTTCCCCTGGACAGGATGATGTCGGCCGAGATGGTGGCCGAGGCGGCCCTGGCCGCCATCAACCAGCCCGCCATCGCCTGCGTCGAGGAGATCGTCATCGCTCCGACCCGTGACCCCTTCGAGGGACGCGCCAAGGATTAGGCGCACGGGAACTCATCCGGCTGAGGCAAGGAGAGAACCCATCCCGCACGGGGCGGGCCGGTAGATTGCGGCCGCTCCCGCGCTCATGCTCTCCCTGAGAGGATTCGAGAGGTCGTCGTCGCGCGCCGCCTTCATCCTTCCCGCCCTCCTCGCGGGTGCCTCCCTCGCCGCCCAGACCAAGCCGGTGCCCTCGGGGCGGAGTCTTCCCAGCCGTCGCCGCCCTGGAGTCGCGGTGTCCTCCCGGGCTCGCACCTCCGCCCTTGCATTCGCGGGCGGCAGGGCCTAGGCTGGAGGCGTCCCAAGCTTCGGGGGTGTCCGTTCGCAATCGGGCTTGTCTGTAGGAGAGGTGGCCATGGCCGACGCACAGGTGGCGGTGGGCAGCGAGGATGCGGCTTCCCGGGAGGCCCAGCTTCTCATCGCCGAATTCACGCAGGAGCTCAAGAACCGGTATGGGGACGAGGGGCCCAAACCCTGGTCCGCTGAGGCGGCGCGCCATCCGCGAAGCGCCTTCCTGGTGGCCAGGCTGGAGGGAAAAGCGGTGGGCTGCGTCACCCTGGGTCCCTTCGAAGGAGACGAGGCGGGAGTGGCCGAGGCCGGCCATCTCTACGTGCGCCCCGAAGCCAGGGGCCGCAAGCTCTCCTACGAACTCCTCCGAAAGGCCGAGGAGAAGGCGGCGGCGCTGGGCTATCACACCGTGCGGCTCGTGACGGGGCTTCGGGAGCCCGAGGCCATCCACCTCTTCGTGAAGTGCAACTACAACCGGATCCCCCGCTACGGCAAGTACGCCCAGCGGCCCCTCAGCGCCTGCTTCGAGAAGAAGCTGGATTGACCGCCCCCATGGGAGATCTTCTAGCTCCGGCCGGCCGCGGCGCCTTCGCCCTCCTTCCCCAAGGTGGTCATGCCGGGGACCCGGGATATCCAACAGCATGAGGATTCGGCGGTGCGCTCCAGGGGCCACACGGCTCTCGCCGGGGGCGAAGCGTGCCGTGCGGGGAACCAATCGGGCGCCTCGGGCAGCCACGAGGACTCTGCGGAGGCGCCATTAGGGCTTGCGGAGAACCCCTCCGTTAATCCTTTCACCCTGCCGCGCTGTCCATGGTTTCCACGGCGGGCCTTCGGGGACCACCGCGAGTCGTCTCAGGGAAGGAGAAGAGGATGAACCGAAAAGCTATCGTGGCGGCGTTGGTGGGCGGGCTTCTGTGCGGACTCGGCGCTTGGGCCCAGTGGGGCGGCGGCATGGGAGGACGCGGCGGCCGCGGCGGGCCTCGCGTGATGTATGACGCGGACACGGTGCAGACCGTGACGGGAACGGTCCAGGCCATCGAAACGCGGCACTTCAGAGACCGCAGCTTCGTCGTGCTGGAGCTGAAGACGGCGGAAGGAAGGCTGCTCGTCCACCTCGGGCCCTCCGCCTACCTGGACCAACAGTCTGTCAAGCTGACCCCGGGAGACGAGGTCAGCATCAAGGGATCGAAGATGACCCTGCAGGGCCGGGAGACGATGGTGGCGGCGGAGGTGACCAAGGGCGGAGCGGTCTTGAAGCTGCGAGACCCTGCTACCGGCGTCCCCCTCTGGCCGAGGCAGGGGCCGCCCCGGTAACTCCTCCTGACCCGCGACCGAAGGCGGGAGAGTAATTCTCCGGCCGGTCTCTCACGGAGGGTTGTAGCCTTTCCGGCGGGGGGCCGGCCGGGGAGCTGTCCCTCCACACGGCCGTGCCACGGCCGCACCGGAGGCGTTCACTCCCGGCGAGATTCACGGGACGCCGGGCCAACCCATGGAATACATGGCCTGGGCAGCATTGTTGCTCTTGGATATGGGCCCCGCCCTGCGGGCCCAGCAATGTTCAGCATTCCAACGAGGGCGGGCGCGGGAATGGCCAGGAGATGCTTATGGTGTATTCCGATAGTTCAACCGCCCCGCAGGCCCCAGGGGCGCACTCGGCCAAACCCGAGTGGTTCAGGGCCATGTCCCGCTACGAACTGCCAAGCCTGAAAAGGGCCCTCTGGCAACTGCTCGACACCTTCGTGCCCTACCTCGCCCTTTGGGCGGTGATGGTTCTGCTCGTCAGGCGAGGAGAGCCGTACTGGATCGTCCTGTTGCTGTCGCTCGTGGCGGCGGGCCTGCAGGTGCGCATTTTCATCGTGTTCCACGACTGCTGTCACGGCTCCTTCTTCCGGTCCCGGCGGGCCAATTCCGTCCTGGGCACCGTGGCGGGCGTGCTGACCTTCACGCCCTTCAAGGATTGGCGGCTCGCCCACAACGTCCACCACGCCACCACGGGCGATCTGGACCGCCGCGGCGTCGGCGACGTGACGACGATGACGGTGGAGGAGTACCGGTCGGCTCCGCTGCTGAGGCGGCTGCGCTACCGCGCCTACCGGCACCCCTTGGTCATGTTCGTGCTGGGGCCCGTCTGGGTGTTTCTCATCTCATTCCGCTTTTTCCCCAAGGCCGCCAAGCGGCCCGAGCGCACCAGCGTCCTGCTCACCGATCTGCTCCTGGTAGCGATCGCGGGCGCGGCGAGCTGGACCATCGGCCTGAGGACCTACCTGCTCATCCAGATGCCCATCCTCCTCATGGGCGGTGCGGCGGGCATCTGGCTCTTCTACGTCCAGCACCAGTTCGAGAGAGGCTACTGGGCCCGCCACGAGGCATGGGACCCGCTGCGGGCCGCGCTGCAGGGAAGCTCGTTCTACAAGTTGCCCAAGCTCCTCCAGTGGTTCAGCGGGAACATCGGCCTCCACCACATCCACCACATCCGGCCGCGCATTCCGAACTACAACCTCCAGCGGTGCCTCGACGCCTTCCCCGCGCTGCAGGGCGTCGAGCCCCTGACCCTGTGGCGGAGCCTGAAATCCCTGCGCCTACACCTCTGGGACGAGGCTGGCCAGAGGATGGTGGGATTTTGCGATCTGAAGAGGGTTCCGCCGCTGCGGCTCGGAGCCGGCGGCTGATGCACCTTGTCCCGCGCGGCTGGCCGCCCGCCCCTTGGCCAAATGGGGCTGAGATTACGGCGATTCCTGGGCCTTCTGGAGGTCTCCGGCGCTGAAGTAGGGGGCCATGAGATAGGCCTCCATGCCGGGGGTCTTCTGGAAGACCCTGGCAATTTGCCAGGTTTCGCTGCAGCGCAAGATGTTCCAGATGAAGCGTCCGAGGGCTTCGCTTCCCTCGACCCTCTGGTCGCTGATTCCGCAGTGGCGGCCTAGACCGGCTGCGAGATCTTCGATGAGGTCGTGGCAGATGACGGCCTCCCTGGAATCGGGCGCCGGAGCGAGGCACCGCTTGAGAACCACCGCCTCGCACAGGGCGTGGATGAGATGCTCGGCGGCCTGGTCCAGCGCGTATCCCATGGTCGGGCTCCCTTTTTCCGTATTTTACCACACGGCGCGGAAACGGCGTCGCCGGTGGAGCCACTTTCCCGCCCGAATTCCGCGATCGAATGGTCCTTCCTTCGGCGGCTCAGGTGGCCCATGGGGGAAAGGCTTTGTCTCCTGAACGGGGAGGAGGCTTTTCTTTCGCGTTCCGCTGGCGAAGCCAGACGGAACGCTCGATTTGCCTTTCGGGTCTTTCGCGTTCCGCTGGCGAAGCCAGACGGAACGCTCGGTTTGCCTTTCGGGTCTTTCGCGTTCCGCTGGCAAAGCCAGACGGAACGCTCGGTTCGCCTTTCG
>Ga0078972_1001851_pt1 | contig 74827 bp, 78 predicted proteins | sample YelNatPaOPGAMG01_FD_67568 | JGI IMG/M metagenome (GOLD analysis project Ga0078972, IMG submission 67568) | Hot spring thermophilic microbial communities from Obsidian Pool, Yellowstone National Park, USA - OP-RAMG-01 (SPADES assembly) (version 2) | ecosystem: Environmental > Aquatic > Thermal... | reverse complement strand
TCCAATCATAAGTATGGTAGATGGTTCCTTCTACGTAAGTTATAGAATTTATTTGAATCGGGATTTCGTAGTAAGTTGCTTCTCCCTTTACTTCGTAATGAATTTTCTCATTGGTTGTATCATTGTAGGACTTTGAATAAATCGTCTTTAGAATAAAAATGCCTGCTTGAGTCCTTTTTTCTAAAACATCTATATTACCTTCGGATAGCTTCCAAGAAACCTCAAGATAATGGCTAGGTTTGTCCGTTGAAAAAATCGTTATATAATAGTTCTCTATAACTTCAAATGTAGCAACCTCTTCAAAGAGAAACATTCCCTTCAAGATCTCTTTACTTTGAGGCTCTATCTCCACTCTTTTATAAGGAAAACTTTTTGGAATTCTGTTAAATTTATTTATGAATGCTTGAGTTGTATTAATTACTTCCGGCATATTATTTTGTGGAAACTCGATTCTAAAACTTACGTTCGCGTTCATACAGGAAGGACAAAAGGGGCCGAGCCTGCTACTTATCCCTATCAAGAATGGAATAGTGCTAATTGTAAGAAAACTAATGCATCCAATAGTTAGGAAGATCAGGAAAGACCCATATGAAATTATCTGACTCCAGAACCTTGGATTCTTTACTCCTTCTTTCATAAACTAATGTGGTTGCCAACTTAATATAAGTTTTTTTTTTACGAACATAAATTATTAGGTAGCTATCGATATAGCAGATATATTAATGGTAAATACGTTAGCACGCGCTTACAAATATAAATTATCGTATGCGTGCTGTGATATCTACAATAAGCTATAAAACAAGGTTTAAATACTACTTTAAAACAGTTTTATTAATGACCGAGAAAATTACTTCCCTGAAACTCGATTCAGAGCTTTGGAGGAAGGTGAAACTACTTGCGATAAAAAGGGGGTTACTCTTAAAAGTTTGATTGAAGAATTGCTTGCCCTTGAGGTTGGGGGAGAAGAATTTTTCGAAGGCGAAATACGAACTTCAAAGGAACTGTTGACAGCTTTAGAAGAAAGGAGGAAGAAAGGAAGAGTACCTTTTGTCATCAAATCGAAGAAAAGCGCTATCGAACTCGTAAGAGAAGGAAGGGAAGAATGAAAGTAAGTTAAATACTCTTAGCTACTACGTTGACACCGGCCTCATAATAGCTAGGTATAAACCATCGGATGAACTGTATGAGGATTCTAACGCGTTTTTTAAAAGCAATTTTAACTTTGATATCCCCAATTACACTCGTTGAATTATATTGCGTTCTTTCAAGATTGAGAAATGAACTTGACATTCCATTACAAGCAGAACCTTTAATGGACACATTGGTAACATTCATAATAAAAGACTGTAGGCTTAAGTTAATATCAAAAAGTTACTGCATAAAAAGGGATTTCGCTGGATATGCTTGTAGAATTAGTTTGGAGCACTACGTTGCGACTAAGCTGGCAAGCTCATTATGCCTTAGAACACTGGATATGCTCCACCTGTCTTATGCGTGGATTCTGAAGAAAACATCCGGTATAAATCTATTTGCCACTGGAGACGAAGAAATACTTGAAAAAGCAGAGAGCATAAGAAAAAGCCTTGGTATCAAAGTTTATCATCCGAAACAAGCAGTGCGAGCCTAAAAATATGCTATACTTGGAAAAGGGCAAGATATTTAACACCGTCATCATTTCCAATTCGCTTCGAATCCCATAGGCTTCCTCCACAACCTTCTATACTGTTCTATCCCCTCCATCTCATTTCCGTGCGGGAGCTTGCTGTTTGGGCTTATAAATGCTGCGAAACAAATATCTGGGACACCAGGCCCTCAAGTATTGCGCGCCTCCTCTGGAAAATCCCTCCTGCATTGTTTTCATAACTCGCGCGCCAACTATACTGGTAGGCATCACAATACTCCTCATGGTGCTTAGGCTTGATAAACGTCCTAAGACCTCAATCTAAGGGGTTATTACAACGCCATTACACACTAACAGGAAGATAGGCTAAGCACGTGCGCTACCTTGCTACTCTTGTTCCAATAAGTCTTCATCTGCAACCGCCATGCTTAAATAATGCTGCATTGAAAAAGCTATTAGCGTGATTAACTCCGATTTCGTAGGGCGCAGGTTAAGGGAAATAGAGGAAGCTCTCAGCTATATGAAGCTGATACTTGAGAAGAGCGAGGAAGAGTTCACAACTAGCTTTGAGTCCAGACTCGCTCTCAAGCACCTAGTGCTATTGACAGTAGAGTCTGCAGCATCGATAGCCCTTCACATCTTATCGGATAAATTTAAAAAGAGGATTGAAAGCTACGGAGAGGCGTTTGAGGAGCTCTCCTACAACGGCGTGATCAAACCTGAGACTGCACGTGGAATGGCTGCTCTCGCCAAGTTGAGGAACCTCATCGTGCACAGGTACTGGTTGGTTAATGACTCAAGGATCTATCGGGAGGCTAAAGCCTCCGGTATGCGGCTGATTAGCAAGTTCGTTGAGGAGGTGAGGGAGTACGTCGAGAGAGGTTAAGTACTACGAGGCGGGGTCGCAGGAGAAGGAAGAGGTGCTAGAGAAGCTCCGGGAGTATCTTTCGCGGCATGGAGAAGTTCTTGTTGCTCTGGTTTACGGAGGCTTTATGCGAAGGAATTTTTTCAGAGACATGGATGTGGCAATTTATACAGGCGGTCTGGTTGAGGACCCGCTCAGCCTGGAGAGCGAGCTTTGCATCGAGCTTTCAAAAGTGCTCCGTATCCCTGTTGACACCAGAATTGTGGATGACGCTCCGCCATGGTTTAAGCTTAAGGTATTGACGGGTGGCGTGGTGGTGTATGAGAGGAGGCCTGGAGCCGCAACGTTGCTCTTGAAGGAAGCTATTGGCGATCTTCAGGATCTAGCAATCAAACTTGCATGAACCCGTGAAGTTAGCACTATGCATAGGTTTTTCTCTTACCCAGCACGCGCTATTTCGCTGAGCATCCTTTTAAAATCATATCGAGAAGGTATTTCCTCTACTGTGAAAAACTTATCTTTCCTACCTTGCTCAACCATACCTAATCCAGCCCAATGTTTTATATATAACGTTCATACTTACTATGGCACTTGAGCGAAAATAGGACTGGGTTGAGAAGAAGCGTGTACGAGGCTATCCTGTTATTCGGAATCGTAAGCCTAATGGGAGACATTATATATGAGGGTTCAAGAGGCATAGTGCCGGACTACCTTAAGTTCCTCGGAGCCTCTGCAGTTCTAGTTGGGCTTGTAAGCGGGTTGGGTGAGTTCTTGGGCTATGCGATAAGGATTTTAAGCGGGTATCTTGCCGACGCGACTAAATCATACTGGCTATTCACATTCATAGGATATGGGCTTATCATAGTGGTTCCACTTCTATCTTTAAGCGGCACATGGACGATAGCGATTATCCTCATCATTCTTGAAAGGATTGGAAAAGCCATTAGGACACCGGCGCGAGACACCCTGCTCTCAATAATCGGCAAAGGGTCTGCAACAGGCAAGGTTTTCGGCCTTCACGAGTTTTTCGACCAGGTTGGAGCTATCATAGGCCCATTGACAATGTCGCTCGCCATGCTGTACACCACTAACAACTATCAGCTATCCTTCAGCCTAATGTTCATTCCCTACATCGTGCTAATGATAGCTTTATCCTACACTTTCATTAGAATGGGGAAAACCGTAAGCGTAGAGAAAAAACCTGGAAAATGGCTTGGGGAAGGACTGGGCTTCAGGTTTAAAATATATGCGGTAGCAGTCTTCTTCAACACGTTCGGATTGATTCCCGCAAGCCTCATACTTTACAAAGCATCCGTCCTTCTCAGCGCCACCGGCCAGCAATGGATTGTCCCAATCCTTTACCTTGTGATTCAAGCGGTTGACGCTCCTATTGCAGTATTATCAGGATACTTCTACGATAAGCATGGCTTAAAAATACTGACAATACCGTTCATTCTGTCAATAGCTCCTTCAATCCTAGCCTCGCTTCAGCCGAGTCTACCCTCCCTCGCAACTGCTTCAGTGTTTTTCGGTATGGTGCTTGGAATGCAGGAGTCGATTTACCGTGCGGCCGTGTCAGATCTTGTAGAGGTTAACATAAGGGGTTCTGCATACGGAGTTTTTAACACAGCCTACGGATTGGGGCTTCTATTAGGCGGATTGGCATTCGGTTTTTTCACTGATATTGGATTTGCAATAATTATGGTGGCTTTTTACTCGGTGGGCCTACAGCTCGTAGCCTTGCTACTTATTAAAAAGGCTGTCGGTAAAAAAGACTAAAAAGAAGGCTCCATTGACCTGCCCGTTAACTCATAGAAAGAAATTTAAAAGCGGGCGGGCATTAAAAAACATGGGTAAGGCAGCTGAGTTTAGAAGAGTCATCCAAGTCGGGATTGTTGTTAGAAGCATTGAGAGAAGCATAAGTGTTTGGGAGAATCTTCTTGGCGTAAAGGCTTCAAACATAGTTGAAACCGAGCCATATGAGAAGACGGGCATGAAGTATAGGGGTAAGGCTGCGGAGGGAAGAGCCAAACTAGCATTCCTACAGCTTGAAAACATAACGATAGAGCTGATAGAGCCTGTTGGAGGGCCAAGCACATGGAGGGATTTTTTAGAAAAGCATGGTGAAGGGATTCATCATATTGCTTTCAACGTGAGCGATATGGAATCAGTTAAGAATAGCCTTAAGGAAATGGGCATAGGTATAGAGCAGGAGGGGGGTTTCACAGGAGGCTCATATGCTTACACTGACCCGAAGAGCCCGCTGGGAATCATAATAGAGCTTCTTACACATCACTCTTAGGCTTCCTGAAAACCGGTGATGATAGCGCAATATTTATATAGCGCGCGAATAATGGTAAATTGGGTGAAGAGTGTAGTGTCGCTATCCTGTTTTTCCTGATTGCTCTAAGCCTCAACCTCACTATTGCTCTAGCGCAGGCAACCATCAAGCCGAATACGCTTCCGAACGCTGCAGTGGGACATTTCTACAATGTTCAGCTCTGTACTGAGCCGAAAAGAGCAGTGGACTTCTGGGAAGTCTCTTCAGGACTCCTACCACCCGGCTTAACTCTGAGCAAGCAGGATGCTTATACCGCGGTCATTTCAGGAACACCTTCCCTCAGAGGCACATACCAGTTCACCGTGAAGGCTACGAGAATAGTTCCTAACCAGCCTAGGCCGATATATATTTACAAGGACTACACAATTAACGTGGAAGGATTCGTCATATCTCCAGACTCCCTCCCAGAGGCGACTGAAAACTCTCCTTATGGTGCAACAATACAGGTTACGGGCGGCACACCGCCGTACAGCTGGGATGTCACTGGCTTGTCGACTGAACGCACCAACTTAACTTGGCGGGTCATAGGCTGCTGCCCCGTGGGGAGAACAGACAGGATAGGCATAGATGGGACTCCTTTGATCGGAAGCCACGGGGAATACTCGGTTGAAGTCAGGGTAAGGGACAACAAGGGGCTTACAGCCTCGAAAACATACATTCTGAGGATAAAAGAGGTTCCGTGGAGATAGGGCGTCACGGTTAGACGTTTAACTGATGAGGGGGATGAGTCCAGAGCAGTAGTGTATTTAGAATCGTCTTGGGGCGTGCGCGCGGGACTGAACAAAGCCTGTTTGAGGTCACCGTTAGACGCACATCGGGGGTGGGAAACAGGACTTTTCGGATAACTCTTGCTTCGTGACGGCGGAAGGAAGCATCTTGGATATTCCAGGGGTAACTCTGTCTCCCCCTTGCGAAGGCAGGGTTGGTGACAGGGATCTTGTGTGCACAATCGCTATCCAGATTGGTACTAGATATCCTTATCTCAGCGAGGAGCGCGATTTCAGGCTTAGAATCACTACAGAGCCGGAGGAAATCGAGCCTTCAGGTCCTGAAGGAAATGATGTTAGAATTGTTACGGTTAGCTTTAAGGGGTTACGTGTAGATGTAAGGGTTTCGGCGATCCCGGTTCAAGTATTAATGGATTCTGTACCTCTTGTAGGGGGCAAGTCGACCATTTTTAAAATCAATGTGCAGGCTATATGCGACAGAACGCCTAAAGTTCCCGTGCAATTTGATATACGTCTCTCTCTACCATTCTCCGAATGGGATTGGGAACTACCTGACGATCATGATGCTACTTCAGGATGGGTTGAAACTACTGTTATAATTCCTCAGAGCATGTTTTCAAGAACAATAGTGGTTGAAGATCATATGGCTTCCAGATATGTAGGAGAAACTGACATATATCTCCCCGGGGTACACTCTTATACCGGTACTGGTGTCTTAACAGGAGACCCGTTTATAGGAAGCTACTATACGGCCTCTTATCCTAGCTCTACACCCAGACCAAACTACTGCATTTTCGGTTATCCTCCTAGCTACACGGGTGAGAGGAGAGAAAGCGGTACAGTAATTTATAGTGTTATAGCAGATATCGGAGATAGAGTGAGAGAAATAGATGAATACAACAATATATTCAGTTCAACTAAACGTGTTGTGAGAACGAGGCCTATAAGAATCCTCTTCTACCCTTGGGCTGAGAATGCTACTGAAAGAACAAGTGCCTTAGACACTGATTTGGGTGGGCATTGGTCATCTGAATCGGCTTTTAGAACGGGCGTATTGTTCCCTAAAGCTAAGGAACAGGTCGAGTTTCTTCAAGCAATCTACCCGACGGCGGAAGGCGCAATACGTTGGAATATTGTTCCAACTATACGAATTAGAGCGCGCGAGAGCGCGTGGAGTTTCCTATACGATCGCTTGGCGAGAATGGCTGACGATGCTGGATATGACTTTGCCATAGCGTTTCGAGTTGTAGGTGTAGGAGGATGCACCTGGAGTTCGTCTAGGCCAAAGGCAGCCTACGTAGATGTCTATTCCTGCGTCTCCTGTTTATCTCACGAAATGTACCATGTCTTAGGCCCGATGCCTTACGACGACTACTCATGCCCAGAAGCACATCAATATCCAGAGGGCTACTGGGTTAACAATGGAGAGTATATTGCACCCGGACGTTGCTACATAATGTCGGCGTGCGGAGGGGCTCCGTGGTGGATCCAGCCTGAAATGTATAGAAGACTGATGTTCGGATGGTTTAATCCTTCTGGCGGAGACCCGATGGCGATACGTGTGAGCGGAGTGATCTATCTGAATGGAACTGGCCGCCTAGATCCTTTCAGAGTACGCAATGCTAGCAGGGTTGAATCTCCAGGCTTATCAGGGAACTATTCGATAGTGTTACTGGACTCGAATGGGGTTGAACTTTCAAGGTTTGGTATAAACGCCTCGTTCTGGGGAGAAATGTATACGGATAGGTATAGCTTCATGTTCTACGTGCCTTTCAGTGAGAATATTCGCATCGTGGAGCTCAGAGATTCCGAGAACAGGGTTCTGGACAGGAGGGTTGCCTCCGCCAACAAGCCCCAGGTGAAAGTCCTCATCCCTAAGGCGGGGGAAATAGTTTCGAGTCTGAGGAGTAACTTCACGATATCCTGGGAAGGCAGGGATGCTGACGGGGACACGTTGTACTATACTGTTTTAATAAGTCCAGACGGGGGAGAAAGCTGGCTTCCCATAGATATTGATTTAACTGTGGATTCCATCACATGGGATCCGAGTCCCTACGATTCTTCTGAAAACTACGCGGTTAAGGTGATTGTTTCAGATGGCTTCTATAGTAGCGAGAACATCTCCGGCGTCTTCACCATAGGGCCCTACGTTCAGCTGAAGGTCGAGTTGCCATATGGCGACACCAAGGGCTCAGGCTGGTACTTGGTTAACGAGACCGCTAAGTTCAGCGTTGCGCCGACGCAGGTTAAGATGAGTGGTCTCCTAGGGCTCCTAGGTGGCTATTATGAGTTTGCCGGATGGTCCGGGGGCTCTTCTTCAACCAGCCCATCCTCAACTATTTTGATGGATAGTGATAAAACTGTTGTCGCAGTGTTCAAGCCGAATTACACAATGCCCATAGTATGCTTGGCGATAGTGGTGGTGATTATTCTGCTTGTCCTAACGATCATCCTGAGAAGGAGGATGCAAAGGCTTCCTCCGCCACCTTCACCCACTTGATTTTTTTCCACTAGCGGCGTAGAAGACTCTCGCAATCATATTTCAACCGAGCAAAATGTTTTTATAGCCGAGTATAGTATACATGGTATACCATGGTATCGGTTACAGTCTCAGTAAAAGTTCGCAAAGAACTCATGGAGCTAGCTGACAGGATGGTTAGGTATGGCCTCGCCAAAAGCAGGTCGCATGCCTTCAACATAATGATTGAAAAAGGGCTCAGCAAGGTTGTCGAGGAGGTTGAATTCTGGGATTCAGCCCACGAAAAGGTTGAGGAGTTGAAGAAAACGAATTTTAGGATTAGGCATGGTCGTCTCAAAGAGCTACTCAAGGAAGACAGGGCTAGATGATTTACTTAGATACGAACATCATTATCTCTTATGTTGACGAGTTGGATTCAAAGCACGGGGATGCAGAAAGGCTTCTCAGCATGCTTGAAGGCGATAGAGTTGTAAGTAGGCTTACTCTGGCAGAATTAGTCTCGGCTTTTTCCAGAGCTGATTTAGATAGCCCTATGGCTTTCGCTCTTTATTCGATCGAACAATCTGGGGCTAAAGTTGTAGACGTAGATTTTAACGACATAATAATTAAGGCTCTGAAGCTGGCTGAAGAGCTTAGGCTTAGAACATTAGACTTGTTTCACTTGGCGATCTGTGCTGAAATTCACGCGGAAATTTTTGCAACGTTTGATGAAAACATTATTAACAAGTCAGAAGACATCCATAGATTATTAAAAGTTAGAATTGTTAGCAAGTAGCTTTTTTAAAACTCTTCAGGAAAAGTCTGAAGCATATACCAAATCGAGCATAGCCACCGGCGTCTTCCTATGATTCGGTTCGCACCTAAACAGGCTAAGCTTATCCACCTCTGATATGACTTTCCTTCAGTAACCGGAGTAGGTTATGCCATTCTTAACAGCCTTTTTAACAAAAAGCTCAGGAAAGCTTAAAATTCTTCGGTTAAACACAATACTTAGAGTTGAAGCTGAAGCTTTGGCTTCTGGATTTGAACACTGAACTCGTCTCCGGTAGAGACGCTGTTTTCCTATGGGGTGTTTCAAATGACGGTAGAAGGCTACTCCTCGTAGACGATGCTGTTGAAAACTTTTTCTTCCTGATACCTTCCATTAATCCTGAGGAAGTAGCTAAGAAGGTTCTCCTCGAAGGAAAAGAGTACGGTGTTATTAAGACGGATGTTTGCGACAAGAAGGTTCTGGGAAGACCTGTCAAAACCGTCAAAGTGTATGTAGATAGGTCTGAGAATGTTGAAAAGGTCATCGGAAAGCTTGGGAAGCTTAAAGTATTCGAGAAAACCTATGAAGGAGACATTAGGCTTTCAACGAGATATCTTCTTGAAAAAGGCTTAACGCCGTCGTCATGGTTTGAGGCAGAGGTTGAAAAAGACGGAAATCTTCCTTCCATTCAAGTTGAAACGTTTAGAGTGAAAGCTACCAAGCCTTTGGAGGAGGAGAGGGTTCCCGAACTCCGCGTCATAGCTGTGCATTTTCTCAAAACATGTGAGAAGGGTTCTCCTAAACCGGAATATGACCCTATTGTAGCAGTATCCACTTACGACGGGAAGACGCTGAGACAGTTCAGGTATGATGGGAAAACGGATAAGCATTTAATAGAGAATTTTGTTAACCAGGTGAAAACATTCGACCCTGATGTTATAGTCGGCTATGGGATAACTGAGGACTGGAGCTACTTGGCTGAGAGGTGTAAGAGGGTTGATGTTCAGCTCGAGGTTGGACGAAACTACGCTAAGCCACACATGAGCGTTTTCGGCCATGTTTCAGTAACAGGCAGAATCAACATAGATCTTCTCCACAATGCTCGTGAAAACCCTCAGTTGACAGAATACACGCTTGACGAGTATGCTAGGTCAATAGGCTTAGATGTTTCTCCACAGATTCCGGAGCAAAAATATTACGAGTATTTATCGAATCCTTCGGAAGCTGAAAAACTTTTCAAACAGTCAGAGGAATGCTCCAAGCTCATATACAGGATTTGGACGGTTCTAAGCGATTTCGCAATCCAGCTTTCCCAGATCACGGGTCTCCCCATGGATCATGTTTTCACAGCATCCTCAGGCCACAGGGCGGAGGCCTATTTGATCAGGGAAGCCTATTCTATAGGAGAGTTGATTCCTCAGAGGGGTGAGAAGCCGTATGTTTCCTATACGGGAGGTCTTGTTCTCCAGCCTGAGAAAGGAGTATATGAGAATATTAGTGTGCTGGATTTCTCATCAATGTACCCCAATCTTATGCTGAAATATAACATTTCTCCAGACACCTATGTTCCAAGCGGCGAAAAATGTGAAGACTGCTTCGTCTCACCTGAGTCTAAACACAGGTTTAGGAAGGATTATAGAGGAGTTTACACAAGCATGCTGCAAAAGCTTCTTGCTTCCAGAAGGGCTGTGAGGGAAGCACTTAGATCTGTTAAGGAGGACAGTGTAGAGTACAGGGTTCTCGACGCCAGGCAGAAAGCCTTGAAAATACTTGCGAATACTCTTTATGGTTACGCAGGCTGGGTTGGTGCACGCTGGTATCTGAGAGAGGTTGCTGAATCAGCGGCTGAGTGGGGAAGACATACGATAAGAATGGCTATCGAAAAGGCTAGGCAGATGGGGATGAAAATAATCTATGGTGACACTGATAGCCTCTTCGTCATAGATGGTGAGAAGCTTGAGAAACTGATAAGTTGGATAGAGAGTGAGCTGGGGATGGAGGCGAGGGTTGATAAGAGATACAGAAGGATACTTTTCACAGAGGCTAAGAAAAGGTATGGAGGGCTTTTGGAAAACGGTAGCCTGGAGGTCGTTGGCCTCGAGGTTGTGAGAGGGGATTGGGCTGAAATAGCTAAAGAAACCCAGCTTGAAGTGTTAAGGATAATGCTTGAAACAATGGATATTAACAAGGCAGTATCCTACGTTAGAGAGATTATATCGGAGACAATGAAGGGGACAGTTAGCATGGAAAAAATGGTGATATGGAAGAGAATGACTAAGCCTCCTGAGGCATATGAAGTTAGAGCCCCTCATGTTTTAGCTGCACTCGAGCTTTCTAAAAGAGGGTGGAGAATAGATGTGGGGGACAAGGTTGGGTACGTTGTTACAAGAGGGATTTCGAAAATAGGTGAAAGAGCTAAACCCTACCAGCTGGTTGAGAAAAAGGATATTGACTACGAGTATTATGTTGAGAACCAGATAATTCCAGCAGCTATGAGAATACTGGAGGTTTTTGGAGTGGATGAGCAGACTCTGATGCGTGAACCCAGAAGAGGGTTAATGGCATTTGGAACTGATTAAAACCAGCATTACCTTTAATCTGACGAGATTTCGACATGTTTAATGCTTGGATTCGCGAATATAGTTTCTAAGAATCTTCTCCACAAACGACGGGTATTTAGCTAAATATGCTTTCAAAACCTTTCTATCTATTTCCGAAAGGTCAAGCTCAACATCTATCTTCCCCCTTACGTAAGCGAGGTCCAGCAAAGCTTTTTCCGGGTGGGCTACATAATTCGGGTCAAAGCCGAAGAAAAGACTGTCTTTCACATGATGGATTTCAATACTCCAAATATTGCTATTTATCGTCTTAGTCTTTCTGGTTGATACCGCGGTGACTGTAAAGGGCTTCTGCATGGAAATTCCATGATAGTGTAGGGCCCACTCCATAGAGGTATAAGAAGGAGGGTATATAAGGGGCAGGATCTCATATGGTTGCACATGAGGTAAGGCAATCCATCTTTTCCCAATCCTGTTTATGAAGCCCTTTTTCGAAGCCCTCCAAAGCAGAACCTTTAGCGAACCAGTGCTGAGCCCAAACCTATCTCTGATTGCATAGGCATGTACAGCCTTAATTCCCCTAGCCTCAAGCGATCTAAGGTATTCGAGAACTTCAAAGATGGATGCTCTAGCCATGCAGGATGCTCATAGCCTCCTTTAAAACCTCTAATGTCGTGCCAACGCTCCTATTTACATCATCGAGGCCAATCCTAGCACTTTCAGGCAAGAGTAAGTTGATCTCCTTAAGGATAGATTTACGGTCAACCCTTTCTAAGAGAGTTATTGCTTTTCTCAACCCTTCCCTAGTCTCCCTCCATTCTCCGAACTCCTCCTCCATATGTTTAGGATCGAGTTTACCGCCTTTTCTTACAATAAAGTCAACATCATATATGTTTCTAGGCAGAGCATAACTTCTTCCAGCTATAGCACATACTTTATCGACTAGAATGTCTGAAAGCTCCTTAGTCTTTACGTAAACAACAGTAGGAGTAGGGTACTTAATGCTGAATTCTCGGCGTACCCCCCTGGTAAAACCCTTTTCTAGAAGCTCCACTTTAATTCTGAATCTCTTACTCATCCCTGCCACGATGAAAATTAAGTTAAACCTCAAGAAATCATGCTTGTTACTTAAGATTTTTTTGGCAGTAAATCCGATATTGAAGTTCATTGGCTTCTCAAATGGCTTGATTGAGCTGATAAGCTCTCTTGGTAAATCTGGCAGATCCAATGATGGTTTCCCAGTAAAGTCTAAGTCTAAGGAAAACCTTGGGGAACCGTACACCATCCTAAGTGCAGTGCCACCATGAAGAGTTATCTCTCTAAGCCTTGGATTCAAATAGATAGCTCTTAATGTCTGTTTTTGAAGCTCTTCGTGCAGCAGCAACTCGACTTCGATCTTAAGCGCTCTGGCAAGCTCTTTTGCTTCGCCGATCCACGACATCATTGATATGTTTCGATTCCAAATGGTTATAAAAATGTTACTTTATGGAATTAAACCTTTTTAAAATTCAACGGAGAGAGCTTAATACCGTTAAGAGTTTCATCAAATATTGCTTAAAAACTCCTTTATTTGGGCAACCAAACTTCTACCAATCCCCTTGATTTGCATTATGCCCTCGATCCCTTGTTTTTCTAAAATAGTTTTAACGCTTTCTTCTAAGTCGTCTAAACTCCAAGCAGCTTTCCTATAGGCCCATTCTCTATAGCTTTCCCCTCCTGATAATTGCAGTTCTCTCGCCTTGAGGTAAAGCATTTCAGCAATCCTCATGTTAACCCTTAATTCTTCAGGATAAATCTCTACCGGGCGTGGGATGTAAGGCGTCAAACCATGTTTCTCACAGCTTTCGATAACTAAGTGGTGAACCCGACTAGTGTATTCGGCTAATGGTTTTTGATCTCTATAAAGTTTTTCATATTCTCTTATCAGAGTTGGGTTATACTTTTTAAGCGTCTTGTAAAAATGGGTTTTACAATAGCCCCAGAGAGTCAGCCCACCGTCTAAAACATACTGCCCACCGCATTCCTTAGTCTTCTTGACAACAGCCTCAATATTTTCCTCGTCATCATAAATAAAGGGAAGAATTGGCATAAAGACTGTGCCTGTTATAATCTTGTTCTCAGCCAGTTTCTTCATGGCTACGAACCGTGATGAAACCGTTGGCACCCTGGGCTCAAAAATACGACGCGTCTCATCATCTCTAGTTGTGATTATCGACCAGCCTACGTTAAGATAAGATGCTTCAGAAATCAAAACATCTAGATCACGAAGCAGCAGTGGAGACTTCTCATTAATGAACACAGGGAAACCCTCTTCCAAGCAGACTTCAAGCATCCCCCTAGAATACCGGTATTTCTCTTCAACAGGCTGATAACTGTCAAGATAAATAAGGTCCCGAGGCTTATTTTTCAACTCTTTTCTTAAAAGCTTTGGAGCATTCTCCTTAATCTTAATGTACTGCGAAAAAGCATCTTCAAATTCCGAAACGTGAGGGTCCCGTGAAGAACGGTGAGGATTATACTTTTCATCGCGCGAATAACAATACTCACATCCCCATTCACACCCAACGTAGGGTGAAGCAGAATACTTGTTCCAGAACCAACCGCCGTCACAATGCTTATGCACGTTCAATATGTGTCTCACCTTATAGGTTTTATACATGCTTCTCTAACTTCAACCTCCTGTCCTCGTCTAAATATGTTACTGCTTTTCTTAACATTAATCTAGAAATCTTTTTCCCAGCTTTAAACTGTTAGTATCCTTACTATTTAATAAAAGTTAATCAAAGCATTAAGAGGAGCCTTTCGGCTGAAACGCTTTTTGAGGGCATTTGTTTGCATCCATATTCGCCGGCACTTCATGTCCGAAACAGTCTCCCTTTGTTGCATTTATCGGCTTGTAAAAATTACAATCTTTACACTTCCATTTCCTCATATTCTTCACCTTTTTCCTTCGCCGGCTGTCTTAAAATTGTCTTAAATTTTTCTTCAGGCACTTTCTTTGGATAAGCCATAACCAAATAGATTTCATGATGGCGCCCATTTTCAACAAGATTTTTTTCTTCCATTAACTTTCTTATTTTTGCTATTGATTCCGGTTCGGTAGAGTACGGGCCAATATGTAATATCTGAACGCATTTTCCTTCCCTAATATTCTCCAGCTTGACCTCATTTGCGAGTTTTATCTTTTTCTTTTTAATAACTTCCTGTCTCGCTTTCTCAACAATTTCAGAAGTTATAAACTCAGGCTGACGGAGAAGAAGCTTCCATCTCCATTCTTCACGAGGAACCTCTGTACAAGGCTTATCAGAATCCACCCACCATAGACCTTCAAGCTTTGCAACAGTAAAATCCTTTCCTTCTTTTTTCATCAACATTTTAACACCGTAGGCAATGGAATACAAAGCATTGACCTTAGCTTGGAATTCATTACTACCCGGCGCACCTGTTCCTTCTATTGTTAAGAATTTTCCTTCTTCAACTTCCACAATTTCAGGAGTGGTTTTTTGCAGTATAGTATATCTTGTATTCCTTCGCCAAGTCAAGTTTTCTTTGTTTCATAGCTCCGCCTCCAGAATTATTGCAACTTATTGAAGAAATCCTCGTCAGTCCTTATCTTATCCATTAACTTGTCGATCATCTCTAGTTTTATGAATACGAATCCTGCCCCATCTTTCCTCTTTATAATGAAAAGCTCGTCTCCGCTCTCCAAATTAAGCTCCCTCCTTATGTTCACTGGAATAGATATTTGCCCCTTGTCCTTTACCGTAACCAGTCTATAAACCATCTGGTTCTTCATACATCTTCCTTCTTTCATACACTACTTCACCTTGATTTTATAACTTTGCAAGAAAATTCTTACATTTCTTACTTATCAGGCTTTCTATTCTGCTTTCCTCTTTCCTAAAAAGTTTAATGAACCGTTTTTTACCTAAATGGGTATTTTAACAGGTCATGTATCGTTGTCTAATAGTAAACAAAATGTTTATTAATAGTGAACAAAATGTTTGTTTTATGGCAACAATTTTTCCTCGAGAGAAAGGAAGGATAATGGAGTACATCTTGGATAACCCCTCAAAACCAGTTAAAGTAAGGGGATTAGCGAAGGAGCTGAAGGTAAGTCCGGCCTATGTTAGCAGGAGTTTAAAACTATTTGAAAAACTCAAGATAATTAGGGATGGTAAAGTGGATTTATCTAACCCTTTAACTAGAGCATTGAAGACATTAGTGAATGTTAAAAGGCTAATTGACAATAGGGTTGTCGAAATCCTTCAGAGGTTAGGGGCTGTTGGTGCAGGGGTTTATGGTTCTTGGGCGTCTGGAACCAATACGGAGGATAGCGATGTCGATATTTGGATAAAGATGGATAAACATCCTGGCGAGTTAAGGATAGCTAGCGTGTCTGCGGAAATAAGGAGTCTCTTGAAAAAGAATGTGCAAATACTTGTTTTAACACCAGAGAGATTAGAAGGGCTTAGGACCAACGATCCCTCTTTTTACTACTCTTTGATTTCTGGGTCAATAGTGTTGTATGGTGAGCATGTTGAGTGAGCTGGAAGATTGCTTTAACAAGGGTTTGATCAGGAAGATTCCATCTTCAAAAGAGAAGGCACGTAGAAGTCTAAATAAGGCTAACAGATGGCTTGAAGAGGCTAAGAAGAGCCTTAGTTTTAATCTTTTCAACAGCTGTCTGGTTGCCTCGTATTCTGCAATGTTTCATGCTTCAAGGGCTCTACTTTTCAAAGACGGGTTTAGGGAAAAGAGTCATTACTGTCTTGCAAGGTATTTGGAGGAGAGATATGTAAACGCGGGTAAACTTAATAGAGCTGTTGTGGATTTATTAGACAGGTTTAGAACATTGCGGCATGAGGACCTTTATGAATTAGATTTCTCTGCAACTCGGGATGATGCTGAAGAGGCTGTTAAGAATGCTGAAATAATCGTTAAGGAAATGAGGAGATTAATATTAGAGTAGTTTTATTTCACAAATCGCTTGGGAATTTTAAATACTTTCCATTTGATGTAAGAAACTGGGATATTATGCGGAGTCAGAGAGGCTAAGCATCAAGACTTAGAAGCCCTGAACATTGAGAAATCCTCTTTTAATACCCTTACTCCATGGAAGTTTTTGAGACGCTCCTTAAACATTATAAAAGCTACTTCTTAGCTGAACTTGGAGAAGCAACCGTAGGTTATGTTTGCGGTAGAGTCGTTAGAAAGAACCTTAGAGAAATCGTGTCTCTTACGTTAGTGTCCAGCTTCAGGAAAAGGGGAGTTGGAAGAAGACTCATGCTTTAGCTCGAATCCAAGTTTAGAGAGAACAGTATTAACGCTGTTCGTTTAGAAGTAGATGTTAAGAATATTGTTGCAGTTAGATTCTACGAGTCCTTCGGATATGAAGCTGTTGGATTAATAAGAAAACATCATCCAGATGGAAGCGATGTGTTAGTCATGATTAAGAAGCTTTAATTCTTGTTATTAGAAAGGGAAAATTAAGATGCTTATTCCTGCCTATTCATGTTCACATCAAAAATTTAAGTCTTCCAGACATGGGACAGCCCTTCGTACTGAAAAACATATATTACTTTTCCAACAATTCTTTAATCTTGCTTTCATCCGCCGTATCAACCGCCCTTATCCCCATCCTGATAGCCTTAGTCACCAGCTTTTTATCAGCACTTAGAAGTATACTGCTACCGGAGTATATGCATGTTTGGACCTGAAGAGCATCCGCCTCATATACGTGTTCGCTTAATATCAAAGGCCATGAGTCAGCGATCAGTTTAGTTAGAGCTGGAAAAATCTCCAGGACTTTTAAACGCAGCATTTTCACAATTTCCCCTGCAAAGTTTTCAAGTGCTTCTTTGAATTCATCCTCGCTAAGCCATCTTCTCTTTCTTCTAAGATCTAGCACACCCAATACTTCGCCGATGTTCCAAATTGATGTTGCTGCAGTCAGCTCCCCCGTTAAGCTCTTGTCGAAAACGAGGTCAACTATCGAACTTCCGGGTTCAGAAATATACCGTTTAACCAATGCGCTACTATCAAGATAGACTCTTAGCAATGTGTTTCCTCCTCATTCCACGAACGAGTATTTCCGAAGGCGGCCCTCGAAGCCTAGGCCTGTTCCGCTTTATCGTCTCCGAAGCAACTGAAACATCACTGCTAGCTCCCATTTTCTTAAAAAGATTAAGCAACAGTTCTTCATCAACAAGCGAGTATCGAAGCGACTCCTCAACCTCGCTGCTCAATTTTCTCAGAGTCCCGTGCTTCCTTAAAACACTCTCCTTAAACTTCGTCCACAATTCCTCGTCTATATATAGGCTGACCTTTTTCAAGTATACCACTAAAGAAGTAAACAGGTAAAGAAGTATTTAAGCCTTATGCTTTGGATGGAGGATTCATGTAGGCGACGAAGTTAGTATACTGTGAAAAGGGGTTTAGCAGAGGAAATGGTTAAACCATACAGCTTATCAAAGAGGAGTAACGCATCTGATTTTCAATGCTGCTAAAGGCCTCATCATAGTCTGTGGAGAAAAAAGGGTGTTGAGATTTTTCTTTATAAGTCTGTCATTTCTGTGCCGAATGGGTCTCGATCACTCCGTGTCTACTCGGCCTGAAAAGCTTGCTCAAAGATCTCTCTGCAATCAGGACTATTTATTACAGCCTACAGCCTGATTTTGAAAAGTCTCTAAAGGTTTTTGAAGGCTACGGTTCTAAAAGAGGATTAAGAAATGGGCAAAAGCTGCTTTTAAACAATGTTTATAATGTTTATTTGAAGCGAATTAATTATGGCTAGTGGGGTAGTTAGGACATCTGTTTCGCTGCCTAGGGATTTAGTAAGGGAGCTTGACAAGTTTGTAGGTTCAATCGAATCTGACAGGTCGAAGGTTATTCAACAGGCTATAAGAAACTTTCTGAGTACTCCTCGTGGGGAAGAAGAGACTGTTGCAGGCTTGCTGATGCTAGTCTACAACCATGAAGAGCATGATTTAGAGGAAGAAATCACTGATATCCAGCATGATTTCATAGACTTGATTATCTCTGATCTTCATATTCACTTGGACAAGAAGAGATGCATGCTCACCATATTCGTAAAAGGAGGCTTGAAAAATGTTCAAAACTTTATGAAGAAACTTGCTGGGAGGAGAGGCGTACTAATGATTAAAGAGTCTCTGATAAAGATTTGAACCCCGCAAACATTAGGAAAGGAGATTTAGGGCTACTCTGGAAACACCAAGACTCCCATAACTGACATTAAGAAGACTGCATAAAGCGTTAACAGGATGAAACCCTCCCTTGAACCAAGGTTACCCTTATGCATCAAATACCATAAGATTATGTTCGCAAGTATTGAAAAAGTTATTAGGTCTGAGAAAACCTTGATATAAAGTCTAACCGGGGAGAAAAAGAGTGTTGCTCCTAGGATTAGAGTAATATTTGTGAAACAGCTTCCTATAACATCTCCAAATGCCAGTGATACATGATCCTTCAACATGGCTTGAATATCCAAGGATAGTTCTGGGAAACTCGTTCCTATCGCGATGATCGTTGCAGATATGATTGACGAAGGGATTCCTATAAAGAGGGAGAGTTTAACTGTTGAATTAACCAGAAAGTCTGCACTTAAAAGAACTCCTACTATCCCTATAAGTGAGAGAACCGTATAGATTATTACTGTTCTCCTTCCCTTGAAACCTGGCATCCCAACCTGTTCACTCGATTCCTCTAACCGGAGTTCCTTCTGTGAAATTATCTTATAGGTATAGTATATGTATATAGCTATTAATGATGCTCCAACTACTTGGCTTGCCGGAAGGAAGCTTATGAGTAGGATCGGTATGACGGATGCTGTGAAAATCCCGAGATATAACATGTCAAGCTCTTCAGGTTTAAAACTAACTGCAGTAAGCTTCTTCATTCCCGGCTTCAGAGAGTATAGAATAAGGCCAAGCCCGATGATTAGGCAAATATTAGCTATGTTCGACCCCAAAACATTACCCACAGATACTATCCCTTCCCCAGAGATCGCTGCGAAAACAGCTACTGCAAGCTCAGGTAAGGATGTCGCCGTCGCCACAAATGTGAAACCAATCCGCGATTTCCCTAATCCAGTAATCTCGGAAAGTTTTACAATGTTCTTTATAGCTACGTAACCGCTCACAAGCAATCCGGCTAATGAAGATAGCATTATCACTAATGGTTCAATAATTTCATTCATGGTTCAGCTCTCCAGACATGTTCTATAAAAGGCTTACTAGGTTTCTAAATGAAACGCAGACTTCACCTGGAAGACTATTCCCAGATAAATATTACGCCCAGCGCCTTAGACCTATCCTCTAAAAGTTGCTCGTAGACTTTAGGAGCATCCGTATACGCTATCCTATGTGTTATTATTTTTGAAACGTCGAGTTTCTTGCTGAGCAACATGTCGAAGAAAAGCTCCGTATGACGCCTTCTGCTCCAAGGATTGTTCAAGGTTTCAACTGGCGGATGAGACATTAAGTGCGCCCCTATTATGGTGAAACTAGGAGCATTACAGTAATCGTGGAGGTCAATATAGGTAGGTCCCCTAGGGCTGCTTAAAACGACGAATCTTCCAAGCCTTCTTAAGCATTTAAACTCATCTAGAATAAGGTTCTGGTTTCCAGTAACCTCGAAAACAATGTCTACCATTCTGTCCTTAGTTAATTTCTTGACTTCTGAAACGACATCCTGCCTCAAGGGATTTACTTTAATAATGCTCTCAGGCAAGTATGCAAGCCTATCGTCAGAAACATCAACAACAATAATCGGCATCGCTCCCGCAGTCTCGCAGATTCTTGCAGTTAATTGCCCTAGTATTCCTGCACCATATATTACTACTGATTCTCCAAATGTTATTTGACTTCTCCTAACACCGTTCATAACGATTTCCGCGATCGTGAAGAAAGAGGCTTCGTCCTCAGATATTCCTGGTGGAACAACCATGACCTCATTCTGGGGGACGGAGACATACATTGCATGAGGAGAGTATGAGGCAACGGTTTTACCGATTAGGCTCTTATCTGCATTCGGACCAGCATCAATAACCTCACCTATGTTATCATATCCTGGAGTAAACGGGTATTTACCGTAGCCTGCCCAGTAAGACTGAGGGGGAAACTCTCCGCTCAGGATTGTTAATTCGGTTCCTACGCTAACTAGGCTTCTTTTAGTTCTTATCAGAACATGAGCTCCCTCAACCTTAGGAATTTCTAGGTCTTCTATTACAACACTCTTAGGCTTTGGGAATACAACTGTGGGGTTCTTCAATTTAACTCGCTTTTACCCATAATTTCCATAAAGATATCTTTTTCGGCTTGTCTTCCAAATAATGCGGAGAAAACTTATAAACGGGTTATTGATTAATAGCACTATTATGGTTCAAAACAGATTTGATGAGATAACTCTGCCAGAAGAGTTTAAAGACATCTACGATAAGGAGGATGGTTTAAAACGGTTCAGGCTTTTCATAGGAGGTAAGTGGGTTAAGCCGAAGAGCAACAAATATTTCAGCGTTAAATCTCCTTCCACCAGAAAAGTTTTGGCGGAAGCATCGCTTGGGAGCAGGGAGGAGGCTCTGCAAGCAGTTTCAGAAGCACTCTATTCCCAAAACAAGATAAGAAACCTTGCAGCTATAGACAGAATAGAGGTGCTTGAGGAAGCTTCAAAGCTAATAACAAGATACGAGGAGACTCTAGTTAACATACTTGTAGCTGAGGCCGGGAAGCCTTTGGCATATGCTAGGGGGGAGGTCAGAGCAGCCAAGGAGAGAATGAGGCTCACTCTGGAGGAGGCTAGGAAGATTTACGGAGAATATATTCCCGGGGATTGGGTTGATGATACTAGAAACAAGTTTGCAATAGTCCTGAGGCAGCCTGTCGGGATCGTTACTACCATCACCCCTTTTAACTATCCTCTTTTCTCCCCTGTCGCGAAGATTGCTCCAGCACTTGTCTCAGGAAACTGTGTTATCCATAAGCCTGCCAGCGACACCCCTATAGTTTCCCTCATCTTAGCCAGAATACTGCAGGCTGCAGGTCTCCCAGAAGGTGTGTTGAACGTTGTAACTGGACCCGGAGGGGAGGTTGGAGATACTTTGATTTCAGACCCGAGAATCGGAGCAGTAAGCTTTACAGGAAGCACGGAAGTAGGCTCAAAGATACCTGTCAAAGCAGGCATGAAAAAGCTTCATCTAGAGCTTGGGGGAAAGGCTGCAGCAATAGTGCTTGAAGACGCTGATCTTGACTTGGCTGCCGAAAAGATTACTCTGGGAGTTGTGAAGAATTCCGGTCAGCGTTGCGACGCTATCAGCAGGGCACTTGTGGTGAAGGAGATTGCTGACGAGCTGGTTGATAGGCTTGAAGACCGGTTTAGGAAAGTCAGGTTTGGCTACCCTTGGGAGGAAAACATTCAGGTAGGTCCCTTAATAAATGAGAGGGCTTTAAACCATGTTGCTGAGCTTGTCGAAGATGCAGTAAGCAAGAAAGCAGTCCTGCTGGCAGGCGGGAAGTCTCACGGATTAATCTATGAGCCGACGCTTCTCGACCATGTTCCACTGGAAGCAAGGGTCGCTTGGGAGGAAACGTTTGGCCCAGTACTGCCTGTTATAAGGGTTAGGGACGAGGAGGAAGCAATCGAAGTCTCTAACAGGTCTAACCTAGGTTTGGATTCAGCTGTTTTCACAAACTCCTTCTACAGGATGTGGAGGATAGCTAAAGCTCTTCAGGTTGGTACGGTGAGCGTGAACGATGCCCCGGCGCACGGGGTTGGGAACTTTCCGTTTGGCGGGGTTAAGGATTCCGGAATGGGTAGGGAAGGGCTTGGATACAGTATAGATGAGATGACTGTTTTGAAAACAATATCCGTAAACCTTGAGCCCTCCGGAATCAGAAAAGGAAGGTAGGTTTCTTCAAAATCTGTGAATCGTAAAAACTTAATACTCTAGAGATTTATTTTAATGCATGGTTTCGAGTAAAACAGGGAAAATCCTTGGCCTAGTTTACGGGAGGGAACTGTTATCCTATGATTTTGGCCCTGACCACGTTATGAATGCCAGAAGGATGCAGGCTTTTTTCACAGCCTTAGAATCTTCTGGATTGCATTATGACGATAGGATCTTTTTGATTAAGCCTAGGATGGCGACTCTGGAGGAGATAGCGCTGTATCATGATAAGAAGTATATTGATTTCGTGAAAGAAATGTCTGCAGAAGGCACAGGTTTACTTGATCATGGGGACACTCCTGCTTTCCCAGGTGTTTTTGAGGCAGCATCTTACACCGTAGGCTCCACACTTGCAGCCTTTGAAGCGATTATAGAACATAAGGTTAACTACTCTATGAATCCTATGGGAGGAATGCACCATGCGAGGCGAGGCAGGGCCGCCGGCTTCTGCGTGTTCAACGACATCGGTGTCTTGATTGAGAAAGCTAGGAGAAGATATGGTTTGAAAAAAATACTCTATGTTGATCTAGATGCTCATCATGGCGATGGGGTGATGTACGATTACTACGATGATCCTGACCTATACGTGGTTGATTTTCACGAGAATGGCAGATACCTTTATCCTGGAACAGGGTTCGAGGGGGAGACGGGTGGGGGACCTGCTGTCGGAACCAAGTTGAACCTTCTTCTAAAGCCTGGGGCATCAGACGAGGAGTTTAAACAGAAAATGGAGAAAGCGAAGCAATTTATATCACAAGAAAGTTTTGAATTAACGATTCTGCAGGCTGGGGTTGATAGCATAGCTGGAGACCCTATCACACATCTGAATCTTAGCGCCTACGCCCATCTATCTATGCTCTCCTTCCTTAAAGAACTGTCTTCTAAATCTGCAGTAGGCCCGTTGATTGTGCTGGGCGGGGGAGGGTATAATCTTAATAATATTGCCGAAGTCTGGACTAAAATAGTTAAGACTTTAATAGGATAAATGTAGTAGCCTTTTGCTTCAGAGGTAGGGTAAAGATGTTCAGGCTCTCAGTAATATCGGACGAGGTTTCGCAAGACCTAAGGGCTGTTGCCAAATTCGCGAGAAAACACGGTCTGAGCGGGATAGAGATAAGGAGTGCATGGGGCCTCAGCTTCTTCGAACTCGTAGATAAGGTAGATGAAGTAAAGAACGTAGTCAGGGAGTTTGGCCTAGAGGTCCCTGTTTTAGCATCGCCTTTTTTCAAGGCAAGTCTGGGCGATGAAAAAGAGTATAGGAAACACTTAGAACTCCTACGTAAAGCAATCAACATGGCGAGGGAACTTGAATGCGGCATAATAAGGGGGTTTGCCTTCTGGAGAAAAGGAAGCCTTAAGGATCATGAAGAGGAGGTGCTTAGGAGATTTGATGAGCCTCTGGACATAATTAGAGAGAACCAGATAGTTTTAGCAATAGAGAACGAACCATCTACCTTCATCACCAACGGAAAGATCCTCGCATGGTTGATTAACAAGCTGAAATGCGAATATGTAAGAGCGGTTTGGGACCCTGGTAACGAACTCATGGATCCTGAGAGGGAGGACCCTTTCAAAGGTTATGTCTTGATAAAGGATAAAATTATTCACGTCCATTTAAAGGATGGAGTCAGGAGGAACGATGAGGTTGAGTTCAAGCCAATAGGGGAAGGTGAAGTTGGCATAGAGGATCAGCTTAAGATGTTGATATCCGATAATTATAACGAGTATGTTTCACTTGAGACTCATTGGAGGCCCATAGAACTTTCAAAGGAGGCGTTTGATCTTTTCGGACAGAAGTTCTCAGAAAAGGGCGAATATGCTTCGACGATATGTATGCAAAACCTTCAGCGTATAATATTGGAAGTTCGGAAGAAACTTGCTGAGAATCAGGGTTAAATAGAAGTTTTCAAAATATGTTTTCAACATTCCATAACAAATAAATAATGACCTACCGTAAACATGATCAATTTGATGAAACTCTCAATATGTAATGAGCTGTTCCTGAGCCCGATTGAGGAGACCTTCAGGATTGCTAGCAAGATTGGGTATAAAGGTGTTGAAATCGCACCCTTTACCTTGATTGATGATTTAAGGAAATTTACGGATAATGATGCGCGCTTCCTAAGAAATCTCGCGGCATCTAACGGAATAGAGATTGTTGGAACACACTGGGTTTTGGTCTCCCCGCCCGGTCTTCATTTAACACATCCAAACGTATTAGTTAGAAGGCGTACGAGAGAGTACCTGATGGAAATTGTGAAGTTCACAGCAAGCATTAATGGGAAAATAGTTGTCTTAGGCTCTCCTGAGCAGAGAAATGTCTTAGAGGGAGTAGGTAGGGAAGAGGCTTGGAGGCTTGCAAAAGAAGCCTTAACTGACTGCTGTAGTCTAGCAGAAAGGCTTGGCGTCTACATATGTGTAGAACCGCTTTCTAGAAACCAGACGAATTTCATAAACACGGCTGAGGAGGCAATAAGAATGGTTGAGGAAGTGGGCAGTAAGAATCTGAAAATAACGTTGGATGTGTATAGTATGAGCGATGAAGATAAGCCTCTGGATTCAATAATAATGAGTGTAAGCAGCCTTCTCGGTCATTTTCATGCTAACGATACCAATGGAAGGGGCCCCGGACAAGGGAATGCGGATTACCTTTCTATCTTTAAGGCGCTGAAGAGAATCAGATATGACGGCTATGTTTCAGTCGAGGTATTCGACCGATTTAAGGATCCCGTTTCAATAGCTGAGGAAAGCCTTAATACTCTTAAGTTATTTTTAAGCTCGTGCTGAAGATTAGGGTTGAAGCTGGGGCTCATAGAAGGATTAATACGCCAATAAGGCTGAGATTAAAAGGGGATTTCCCGAATAATGGCTTCTTCACCCTAATTGATGAACAAGAAGGAAAGACTCCCGTCCAGATTTTAAAAATTGGTGAAGAGGTTGAATTATGCTGGATACTGGATAGTCTTGAAAAAAATGAATCGAAAAGCTTCTCATTAGTTAAAGAGGAATCGTCTCCAAGCTGGCGGAATCCTCCTCTAAGTATAAAGGAGTATGAGGATCAAACCGCCTTTTTCTTTAATTCACAAATGGTGATGAGTTGTAGACACTCAAAGGAGTTAAGTAAACCCTTCGTATATCCTCTTAATGGACCCGAAGGGACCCCGCTAACTTGGAATAGCCCCCCGGACCACACTCACCACAGATCGTTTTGGACGGCTCATGGCATGGTTAACGGCGAAGACCTGTGGCTCGAGGGCCCGAATTGTGGAAAAATATCGGTTGTCAACATCTCTAGCTGGAAGGGATATGTATTTTCAGAGATTGAGTTGAGGATGATTTGGCAGAGTGCTTCTGGAAAGAGGCTTGTTGACGAAAACCGTATGATAAGGCTTTGGAACATTCCTGACAGACAATGGCTGATAGACTATTCTACCTTCTTCACAGCAAGCTATGGAGACGTTCTATTCGGGGACACCAAGGAGGCAGGGATGATCTCTATAAGGGTTAGAGAGTCAATGGAGGTTGAGAATGGCGGCAGGATCGAGAACTCTTGGGGAGGCATCAATGAGGCAGAGACTTGGGGAAGAAAAGCAAACTGGTGCGATTACTCCGGACCGGTTGACGGATTTTGGCAGGGGATCGCAATACTCGATGACCTCTTTAACCCTAGGCATCCATCCTATTGGCATGTCCGTGACTACGGCTTAATGACGGCTAATGTATTCGGAGTAACTGAATTTAAAGGTAGGAGTGATGAGAGGGGGGGATTGCTGGTTAAGAGCGGAGACACCTTGGGTTTTCGCTACAGGATCTATGTGCATAAGGGAGATTCCGGGGAAGGAAAAGTTGCCGAGAAATACTTGGACTACGTAGCACCTCCAAGATTATCAATCATAATGGAATAGTTCCTAGACAGATAGTAAGAGTTATTTATGTTCGGAAGACGGATTTAAACGATGAAGCTGAGGGCAGGTGTTATTGGAGTAGGAGGAATAGGCAAAACCCACTTAAAGACCTTGAAAAAGCTGGATATGGTTGAAACAATTGCTGTTGCAGATATAGTGGCGGATTTGGCTAAAGCAGTTGCAATGGAGTATGGTTTAAAATGGTATACCGATTATTTAGAGATGATTGAGAAAGAGAAGCTTGATGTAGTCAGTATATGTCTACCCCATTTCTTACACTGTAAGGCAGTTTGTGAAGTGGCTCGCATGGGTGTGAACATACTCTTGGAGAAACCCATTGCCATAAGCGTTGGGGAAGCTGATTTAATGATTAACGAATCTAGTAAAAACAGAGTTAAACTCGGAGTTGTGTTTCAAAACAGGTATAGAAAAACATTTTCAAAGTTAAAAAGGGTTGTTGAGGAGGATAAGCTTGGGAACCTTATGAGAACTATTCTTCAGTACAACACCTTCAGGACTCAGGCCTATTACAGAAGCGCTGAGTGGAGAGGAAGATGGGCTACTGAGGGTGGAGGCGTCTTAATAAACCAAGGGATTCATTTCATAGACATATTTCAGTGGATCATAGGCAAGAGGCCGAAAACGATATTCGGGGTTCTCGGCACGCTTGCACACGACATAGAGGTAGAAGATACGGCTACCGCAACCATGCTATTTGAAGGCAACATGCAAGCAGCCATCCAGATGTCTACAATTGACCATCCTCCGATCAGCAAATTAGAGATTAGGGGAGAGAAGGGTTATGCTGAGGCAGATGAAAACACTCTTAAGATATTCTATAACAGTCCATCAGTTAAGAGCGAGTTTAAAGGGGCATGGGAAACACCTAATGTAGAATGGGAGGCTTTGGGAGCAGAGGAGAGGTGGGAAGATTTTCATGAGCCGGTTTACAGGGACTTCTTAGAATCCATAGTGCAAGACAGAGAACCTTTTGTATCCGGCGAAGAAGCGAGGAAATCTTTAGAGATCGTAAATGCGTTTATAGCTTCATGGTATTTGAAAAGACCGATTAATTTTCCGTTGGATCCGGGGTTATACGACAAGGTTTTAAAAGATTTGAGCAGAACTGGATGAGTCATCATCTCGCTGCACAAGGCTGAAAATTAAATACTTTCCCATAGAACTTTCTTCCCTGTTCTACTAGACTCGTATATTGCCATAACCGCCTTAAGTGATTTACGCCCCTCTCTTCCATCAACCTTTGGATTCCTATCCTCGATTATTGCTTGAGCAAAATCCTTAATCAATCTAGAGTGATTTATTGCGGGAACAGCCTCAGGCCTAGACCAGCTTGCTAAACCGGTTTGAACAGCCTCAACTGGTTGCTCCCTCTTGTTAACCATAAAATACTTAAGAGATGATCCCTCGAAAAGGGCGCATCCATCCGTGCCATAAAACTCCAACCTAGTTGGGAAACCAGGATATGTAGCAGTGCCCGCGCTTATCACGCCTAGTGCTTTACTTCTCATTTTTAAGCAGGCTACTGCAACATCCTCAACCTCAATCCTGTGAACAAGTGTATCCACATTACCCCAGACTTCCTCAACATCGCCCATTATCCAGACTAGAAGATCTATAGTATGAATTGCCTGGTTTATCAAGGCACCTCCACCCTCAGTAGCCCATCTTCCTCTCCATCCGCTTCCAGAGTAATACTCCTCATTTCTCCACCAGTTTACGGTTGCAACGCCCAACAGTAATCTGCCAAACAAGTCTTCGTCTACAGCTTTTCTTACTAACATAATATAATCATCAAACCTATTCTGTAGGATTACGCCTAGTTTGACACTCTTCTTCTCAGCCAAGCTTATCAGCTCATCCGACTCCTTGAGATTAACAGCTAGTGGTTTGTCGATTAAAACATGTAAACCTCTTTCAATAGCCTTAATCCCCATTGAATGGTGAAGATAATGTGGAGTACATATTGCTACTGCATCTAAATCAGCACTCTCAATCATCTCATCATAATTATGATAATGCAAAGGGATTCCGTATTTAGAGGCGAAGTCTTCCGTACGCTTCACATTTCTGCCGAAGACAGCTGATAACTTAGCCACCCCTTCCCCACTCAGCATCTTAAAGCCTTTAGCCACGAACTCAGCTCCTGTTCCAGTTCCAGCCAAGCCGAATCTAACACAAGTCATGCCTGAGAATTAGTGGCGGGGAAATTTTTAAGGCTATTCGTCTATAAGGAATGGCTATTGCGAGCAGAAATCTCTTTTAAAGAAAACCAGCTCCTCATACTATTTTCTTCCATCATTCTGCTTAAGTCATTGTTATGGCTAAATCAAGTATCTATTTAGTTTCTGTTCAAATGCTTGAAAGGAAAGATTTTATACTGCTGATCATTATTTGTTGACATGGGCAATACGGATGCTCTTGTAAGATTACTCTCAAACCTGATACAAATCGACACGAGCAACCCTCCCGGTAACGAAAGCGAGGCCACGGCTTTTCTTAAAGATTGGCTATGGGAGAAGGGCATAAAGTCTGAAATCATAGAATGTGAAAAAGGTAGAGGTAACCTGATTTCTAGGATAAGAGGCTCAGGAGGCCCATCTTTACTCTTGCTTTCGCACATTGATGTTGTCTCCGCAGAACCTTCTAGGTGGAAGCTTCCTCCCTTCTCGGGAGCTGTTAAAGAAGGCTATGTTTGGGGAAGAGGAGCATTAGACATGAAGAGTATGGTAGCAGTCGAAACCATGATTTTTAGCGAGGTGGTGGATAAGGAGTTGAAAGGAGATCTTATTCTCGCGGTGACTGCTGATGAAGAGAAAGGAGGAGCAGGTGTAAAGTTTCTTTTGGAAAAAGAGAGGGAAAAAATTGTTGCGGACTACGTTATAAATGAAGGAGGTGGAGAAGGGATATTGACGAAAAAGGGCTGGCTTTTTGACATTCAGACTGCGGAGAGAGGAGTGTTTTGGTACCGGGTTTACACAAAGGGTTCTCCTGCACATGGCTCGACTCCTGGTCTTGGGATAAACGCTATAGAAAGGATGCGCCTACTCCTGGATAGGCTCTCAATGTTCAGGGGAAGCATGGAGAAGGTTGACCCCTCTTGGAGATATGTGGAATCGCTGCTTAAGATGATGTGTCTTGCAGATAGCGATGTTAGTAAAGATATTGTTGAAAACCTGCTGGAGCGGCTGGTTGAGGTGGACAGGGGATTGGGCGAGGCAGCTAAAGCTATGCTAAAGGTTACAATGACGCCCACGATGATCCGAGGTGGCGTGAAGGAGAATATTGTACCCTACGAGTGTGAGTTGACAGTAGACTGTAGGGTTCCCCCAAGCTACTCTAAGGATGGTGTGAGCAAGATGATTGGTGAACTTTTCCAAGGCCTTGAATACGATATAATGTTTATCCAAGAATCAGAGCCAACCGCTTCGCCAGTAGACACGCCATTGTATAAGGCTATTGAAGAGTCCCTTTTTAAAAATGTTCCTGGAGCGGTACTTAAGCCTAGTACTAAGACTGGTGGAACAGACTCGAGATACTTCAGAAAGCTAGGGATACCGTCGTACGGGTTTCAACCCCTGATGGTTAAGGGAAGTTATTACGATTGGTCCAGAATGATACATGGAGACAACGAGAGGATCTCTATAGAAAACCTCGTCTTCAGCTACAGAGTATTGAAGCAAGCAGTAGGCGCCTTTATGCTTAAATAGTTGATAAACCGTTATTTTGGGAACGTGTTATCTCTAATTCCTTAAAGGAGAGGAAAAAATGATAAAAAGGTTCTGTTTAGAGATACTGTTTACATGTATAACAGTAGTATCTTTTATACTGAGGCACCCATGTCCCAGGCTTACCACATTTGGGACAAACAGGTACTGCTGGCTGAGCTGCTTGAACTGGCTGTTGAGAAACGGTTATAGCTGGCTGAGGTATCTCAACCTTCTTAGATAGGAGGATTATGTCTCCTATGGTCTTTACATCGTTCCAACTTATCTCGACGATGCTACCAACTTTCGTTGAAACATAAAGTGTTATTCCTCCCTCGCCTGGGACTATGCCAAACTCTTTCACGGTTCCGATGAAAAGGCAGTCGGGATCATAGACTTGCATACCTACTAGCTTAGATTGTGGAATACCTTTACCACTCATTGTAGTTAGAGAACAATGTAAGGTAGTATATTAACTTTCACATATTTCCCTCATCAACATGGCTGAGGAAGATAAAGCGTTTTATAGAGGAAAAGGAAAACCCAGAGAAGACAAGAGGAATGTAAAAACCATTGATAACAGAGCGATATAACCCATATACTAAGGAACTGAGTTGAGATGGTTAACCTCCATGCTTCTGGACATTATTTACATGGCGATTGGGAAATTACTGAACGCGTCTGGAAGACCTATACGATTGGCAGTATTAGCAGAGAGCGTTAGAGCTAAACCTGTTTAAGTTCATCCATATTACTTTTTATCTTCTCCAAAGCAATTATTATGTCATCCATATCCTCCTTTGAGCCCAGTAAAACATTCTGAGGAAGCCATAGTCCTTCTGTATAGCATGCCTTCTCCGCCTCAGGAAGCCTAAGCATCGAGTAATCCGTAACCCTACCATAGTTGGAACATGACAAGGGGCATTTCTTGAAATAATCCAAGTATGGCTCCTTGTAGACCGGCTTAGAGTATCCTACGCTAACAGGTATGCCTTCTGCCCTTATAGCGTTCGCAAAATCAGACTTTGACAAGCCTCCAAAAGCCTCAGGGTCGTAACGGAATATGTAGAGATGCCAAGCATTCCTAGTGATTCTATCATCCTTCTTCAAAGGCTTTAAACCATCTATCTTGGAAAGCTTGCTGCTTAAGTATTCCGCGTTTTCAGCACGTTTCCTAGTGTGCTCGTCAAGCCTTTCAAGTTGAACTAGAAGTATTGCTGCCTGAAACTCAGTCATACGGTAGTTTGTTCCGGGGAGATAATGCTCGTACCAAGCCTTCTCGGGTAGACGACCACAGTTATGTAGGCTCCAAGCCTTAACATATAGCTCCTGATCGCTTGTAACAATTATTCCTCCCTCACCACTCGTTATATTCTTACTCGAGTAGAAGCTGAAACACCCGAAGTCTCCGAAGCTTCCGACCCTCCTCCCCATCCATTCAGAGCCCCAGGCTTGGCAAGCGTCCTCCACAACATGGAGACCGTGCTTCTCCGCTATTCTCATAATCTCACTCATATTAGCAGGTCTACCCCCTATGTGAACAGGAAGAATAGCCTTCGTCTTTTCAGTAATAGCCTCCTCAATCTTCTCAGGATCAATATTATAAGTATCCGGCTCAACGTCGACGAAGATAGGTATAGCGTTAACATAGAGGATGGATGTTGCTGTAGCCATAAACGTGTAGGGAGTTGTTATAACCTCGTCTCCACAACCTATGCCACATGCTCTCAAGGCTATTTCGATAGCTGTTGTTCCACTTGTCACTGCAACCCCATACTTAGAACTCTGATATGCTGCAAACCGTTCTTCAAACTGCTTCACGTTTTGCCCTCCTGTTCCCCACACACCGCTTTCCAAAACCTGCTTTAAAGCATCAAGCTCCTTTTCATCGAAGATAGGCCATTTGTGGAAAGGCTTGTCCCTGACCGGTTTACCTCCTTTTAGCGCTAGCCTAGCCATATTTTCTTGCTTCCTCTATTTCCTCCACATTATAAAAACATATCCTTCAGACATATGGAACAGGCTAAAGAATAAACTGTTTAATCAAAGCTTGTTGACCACGACAGGTTACGTAGAATGCTAGAGCAACAAATCCCTAAGTTTGGAAAAACACGTATACCGCTCGATGAAAAATATTCGCCATGTTTAGAATAAAAGTGAATCTTCTTTTACTTAAAGAAGCTTTACATAATGTTTATAAACAATTCCTATTTTCTTCACGCCGATTCATGAATCTGGCCGTAGAAGTGAAAAACCTCGTGAAATCCTTTGGAAACATTAAGGCGCTTAACAACTTGAGTTTCCAAGTCACGGAAGGAGAAATCTATGGATTGATCGGGCCAAATGGGGCTGGTAAAACAACAACTCTGAGAATACTTTCAACTCTAATACTTCCTGACTCTGGCTCAGCACGGATTTTCAACTATAACGTTGTAAGCGAGGCAGCAGAGGTGCGGAAGATAATAAGCTATCTTCCTGAGGAGGCGGGAGCCTATAAGAACCTCTCAGGGTTGGAATACTTAAGGTTCATGGCACAGTTCTATGTTGAGAACAAGGAGGATTTGGAAAAGAGGGTTAAGGAGGCTGCTGAGATCTCGGAGCTGGGTGAGAGGCTTAAAGACAGGACTAAAGGCTATAGTAAGGGAATGAGGAGGCGTCTTCTAGTTGCCAGAAGCCTTATGCATAAGCCTAGGCTTGCAATACTGGACGAGCCTACTAGCGGCTTAGATGTTTTTCACAGTCAACACGTAAGGAGGATCATCAAAAAATACGCGAAGGAGCACGGTATCACAGTGTTACTTTCAAGCCACAATATGCTAGAGGTCGAATATCTCTGCGATAGGATTGCACTGATAAATAAGGGCATACTTGTTGAAGAAGGAACGCCGCTTGAGCTTAAGGAGCGTTACAGTGTCTCAAACTTGGAGGAAGCTTTCATGAAGGTGGTGGCTCATGCTTAAAGGTTTACGAATCATAATCTTGAAGGAACTTAAGGAGCTTATTCGAGATCCAAAGATACTGCTGGGGATGATAATCTTCCCTGTTCTAATGCTTCCTTTGATGGGTGGTGCAGTCAGAATTTCAACACAGACGGCGATGGAGAGTTTGAAGACTTTGTCAATAGGGGTTTTAGATAGGGATTCAACCTCACTCTCACAGACGTTCATAAGTTTTTTAAACAGCTTTCCCAGTGTGGCTAAAGTGACAGTCTTCCAAAGCATTGAGGAGGCTAAGGAGCAACTTGAGAATTCCAGCGTTATTGGAGTAATAGAGATTCCAAAAGGTTTTAGCAACAACATAACTAACAACGAAAAGGGTAGGCTTGAAATCTATACGGTTTTCAAAAGTGGAGGCATATACAGCTCACTTGGCACATCAACACTGATTAATCTTGTAAATAGTTTTGGAGATTACTTGATTATCCAAAAAGCCAGCGAGAAACTCCCAGGTTTTGAGAGAATAGTTCTGAGTCCCATATATGTTTCGGAGAAAACCATTATAAGGGGGGAAGAAATACCCATAAGTTCAAGTGTCCTATCAACCACAATTTGGCAGCAAAGCTTCGGGCTGCTCTTCGGCCCCGTCATGCTAGTCATTTTTGCAATGCAACTGGGTGCAGCCTCAACAGCATCTGAGAAGGAGGATAAGACTCTGGAAACACTTTTAACAATGCCCATGGATAGAATAACCATACTAGTAGGAAAACTGAGCAGCGTGATTCTTGCTTCAGCAATAAGTACAGCCGCATTCATCACCAGCTGGAACTATTATATGACTTCCTTTTTCGAGGGATTTCCTCAGGACCAGCTTAACATAAGCCTTGAATCACTAGGTTTAGCACCCACGCTTCCAATGTATGTTATAACAGGTGTTTCCCTATTTCTCACAATCCTGTTCGCCTTATCTTTTTCAGTGTTAATATCCTCGTTTGCTGAGGATGTTAGAAGTGCTGAGACTTTGATAGGATCAATGGTCCCAATACTTTTTATCCCAATGTTCTTCCTAATGTTTGCAGATGTTAACACTCTTTCAATATTCTCGAGAATCGCTTTATGGCTGTTTCCCTTAACCCATCCTTTTCTAACGCTTCAAACTCTTTTCAACGGAGATTATTTAACGCCCCTACTAGGGATATGTTACCTCGCGATTCTAACAATAGGCGTTCTTTATCTTGCAGCAAGATTCTTTTCAACAGGAAGAATACTGACTGCTAAAATACGTTTCAAGAAAAGAAAAGCTGGCGAATAGGCAACCTTTAAATAAACAGTCAACACCCTTTTAACAGACGTTTCATGGTTACAGGAGGTTCGAAAAGATATAGGTGCACAGTATGCGGATACATTTATGACCCGTTTCTAGGAGACTCTGAGTCAGGGGTTCCTCCAGGAACACCTTTCGAAAAGCTTCCGGAAAACTGGGTCTGCCCACTTTGCGGAGCAAGCAAGGATCTTTTTGAACCAGAAGACTAGTTTTCATTAGTTGAAACTCTCGTCAAACAATTAGACATTGAAAACATAGCTTAAGATGAGTAGTGTAACATTATAAGCAGCATGAAGGGCGATCGGACACCAAATTCTATATCTTCTCCTTCTGAAAACATATCCCAGTATAAGGCCTAGAAGGAAGGCGGGTAGAAACTGCCAAAGATTTAGATGGAAGAGCCCGAATAAGATTGATGAACCTACTATTCCCCATGTGTCCCCTAGGCTTGACTCCAGTCCTCTCTGCACAAAACCTCTGAACAACATTTCTTCACATGGAGCTGCGAAAAATATAGTGAAAAACGATAGAACAACCAGATTCTTAAAGGAGGAGGGGGAAACAGTTGAGAATATTCTTTCAACCCATGGTGGAAGGGGGACCAGTATTTGAACAACTACTCCGGCGAGAAGCCCTGTTAAAACCGTTAAAGGCAGGATGAGCAGAGCGAGCTTAAACTCCGGTATGGCACTCCTAGAATCCAAACCGATGAACTCTACGCTTATCCCTTTACTAACCATGTAGAGCAGCATAGGAATAATTATTGCGATTTCCCCTAGAAAAAGCAGAGTTAAATCGTTGGCACGTATGCCCGAAGAAAAAGATAGAGTTAAAAGAGGAAACTGTAGGACTGATGGAAAAAGTAAGGCAAGAAGAAGAATAAGGAGGGTTTGAGAAGCCTTCCAAGGAACTTTAGATGGAACGCTATACATTGCCTTCTCATCCTGACCCAAGGCTTTCCTCTGCATTAGAATGGAGGCTGTAAGCATCAGGCCCATTAAGACTGCTAGTGGTGGACCATAATATTTTCTACTTGGATCAGTGCTCGGCCCGAAAAAGAATCCAGTGAGACTTGTAGCCATGAGAATTAACGAAGCCAGAGTTAAGAAGTTCAAAAAATAATTCTTGTAATTCCTTTGAAACTGTATCTGGGGAACTGTTTCTTCAACAGGAGTTTTATCGAAAAACGTTTTAGATCTTGCCAATACATATCTAGACAACAGGAAGGCGATAAGTATAGTGTAGAGAAGTAGTACGAAGAGTATGGTCGGAGGTGGCACGTCGGCAATGCTTATGGTGGTTCTAGCAAGTATAACCGGCATCGACAGGAACAAGCTTCCGAATAAAGGTATGAAAACGTATAGCAGAGCACTGAGGGATAATGCGTTAGAAGGCTTTGCTAATGTTAATGCCGTGGCAACTGATAGTATGGAGGCGAAAAGCGTTATTAAGAAAAGCAGGAGGAAGTCAAGTATTATGAAGGGCGTTCCCGCTAGCAGGATGTTGAAAGCAATGTAGAAAATTAATGCGAAGCTGAATGTCGCTATGAAGTACGCTATGAGCATGCCTTTCACATATTTTTTGAAACCGTCTTCAGAAACAGCTGTTGCCCAAAGGCTTTCACGCTCCACAATACCCCAGTTTATTGAGAAAATCGCGGGTATGAGCGGCGTATAAAGAATGTTGAAAGTCAAAGTGGCTAGCGCAGAGAAACTCACCTGCCTTATTAAAATGGGAAAGCTTAGGTTGGCTAGTGTAGCAATACCGAACAGCATTAGTGCGGTGAAAAGGCTTCCATCCCTTAATATTCTTAAAAGGTTCAGTTTAACTGTTAAAGCCATTGGTTTCTCACTCATCTTGGGCGAGAGCACTTGCATGAAGAGCTTTGGAACTCCTCTCAATATCCTACGGTTGCTTGAAGGCATCTCCATTAAAGCTGTTGTGAGAAGAGGAGTAACATCTGGAAGAAAGTTAATCCTCATTGCAGCGAAATAGGCGATGACTATCACTGCTAAGTAGATTAAGCCTAAAGTAATATCCCCTAGGCTTAAAGAGCCAAATGCACATCTTGAGAGGATTGTTGAAGGATAGGGCAGGTCAGAATAGTTTATTTCAAAACCCATTGCCATACCCAATAGCGGGATGAAAAGTAGTGCTAGAAGAATCCAGCCGAAAGCCTCTACCATAACATCCTTCCATACGCTTTTCAGGACACCGAGTGTCTGGGCCATCAGCGATGAGGTTAGAAGCATAAGCTCGTAGGAAAGGAAAACCATAGGCAGATTTTTGAAATCAGGATAAAGCATCACAGCACTGAAAGAAATTAAAGGTGGTGTGACAGCAACATTCAGAAAGACGAATTGGAACAAGAGGTCTGCCAGCATATATGTTGAAGGCTTGACGGGCGAGGTTAAGACAAAATCTATCTCAGGCTCGAGAGAAGTAATTCCGCCCTTAAGACCTAGGAAAATCCCCATAGCGATCACGCTTGAAAAAGTCACGGATATTATGTTCATCAGCTCCTTCTCACTTATATTTGAAAAGCCGTAGAACCCTCGCACGAAAACCCCGCTGAAAAGCGATGAGAATACGACGATGAAATAGAACATGAGTGTTGAAAACTTGATGGATGCACTTTTTCTCAATGGGCCATAATACTGGAGTAGCTTAAACATGAGGATTTGAGGAAGCCTAGAGTCTCCCACTACTCTTTCCTCCAACTATTCTGAAAAAGGCTTCTTCAAGTGTTCCAGAGGAGTCTAAGCCAACAGATTTCTTAAGTATCTCTATAGATCCTTCAGCAATGCTTTTACCAGAATCTATTATCGTTGCACTGTTGCAGAATCTTTCAGCCATGTCAAGCATATGCGTACATATGAGTGTTGCCCCACCGGCGTCAACAATGTTTTTAACAAGGCTCTTAACGAGGCGCTGACCTTCAGGATCCAAACCTATGAAGGGCTCATCCATTATAATGAACTTAGGCTGATGTATGAATACTGTTGTTAAAGCAAGCCTCTGCTTTAAACCTTTTGAAAGCTCGATAATAAACCTGTTTTCACACTCGTTAAGCTCAAACATGCTCAGGAACTCTTGAACCCTTCTCCTCGTCTCCTCCCCGGGCTCTACCCCTCTGATCCTCGCGATATAGCCTAGAAACTCCTTGGGGGTAAGGTAGTCGGGAAGGGAAGGGGTTTCAGGCAAGTATCCGAGAAATTTTTTGAAGCCATAGTCGTTCCCGACGTTTCTTCCCATGACTGTTATCTTCCCCTTATCAGGGTTGAGGAGGCCGACAATGCATTTCACAGTAGTTGTCTTGCCAGCACCATTAGGACCTATCAAACCATGTATCTCCCCTGAGGCAACCTTCATAGATAGACCCGCTACTCCTACTGTCTTCCCATAGGTCTTCCAAAGACCCTCTATTTCAAGCAAAACACTGTTGCCCAAATGCTCCTCACTAGTTGGTAGCAAGACTGCTGAACAATAAAGGATGAAAGTAGAATTTTTAAGCTTTTAACAAGTCATAAAAACACTGACAAGTTTTCAAAGAAAATGAGAATTATAATCAGAGGTGTTTTATTTCAGAAGACGTGTGGAAACATTTAATAAGCTTACTGAGGGAAGTGGAAGAATGGACATCAAGATAATTCTTAAAATCTCAATACTGGTTCTACTCATCAATGGAGTAATAGAACTGCTCTCCATACTCAGCATTTTAACCGGAGAAGCACCATTTTCATCTTCCAAGAGCTTAGAGAAAACTGGTAGCAAACAGTATTAAGCATTAGTTTCCGGAATCATTAGGATTGTTGCAGCCACAGGCATTTCAAAGGGTTTTAAATGGGGCTTGCTGGGAATCTTTTTCTCAGTAGCCACTTACTCAGGATTAGCGTTCTATCTTCCCAGGTATGATGGATGCATTGTTATCGGGTATTGCTCTAGTGCTTCTTACCGTGGGGCGGTAATAAAATAGACATTTGAAAAAAATGTTATAAGGAGCAGATTATATTTCCCTCAGCAGATTTTGGCAAAGACTTATATACTTATTGCCTAAACTATTTAAACCGAATAAAAATGGCACGATCTATAGCGACAGAAGCTAGAAACATGGCATACTACTCGTATCTTGCTCTGTTGATACTTGGAGCACTAATGGCATTAGGTGGAGTATGGTACATTATTAGTTGGCTCTCAGTTGCTTGGCTATGGTACTTTGGATTTGGTAGCTTCATAATCTGGGGAATAGTTTTACTAGCTTTAGGGGGCTTCGGAGCCTTCACGGCTTTCACAGTGTGGAAGCCCAAGATAGTAGACGCAATTGATCAAGGGAGATATGCTGACGCTTATCAAGTTGCCTCCAATCCGATTCAACTCATAATCGGGCTTATATGCGGCGGCGTTATACCTGCAATCCTACTGTTCCTGACTCAACAAAAGCTTGCTGAAATAGTAAGGCCAGCGCCTCCACCTCCGCCTCCATAAGAAAACTGTTGTTACCCTCTTTTTCTCAATTTTTCTTTTTAAGGAAGTCTTTCTCTCGGAGAACAGGATTACCCGATAATATAGGGCACGATTATTATGCCTATTATAAGACCCAGTATGGCGAGGCTCACTGTGTAAACCATTCTGTCAACCATCTTAACGCTCACCAGGTTGCTCAGTTTCTTCCTACACAGGAGCTTGAATGCTATTCCACCATCCATCGGGTAAAGGGGGAGAGCGTTAAATATTCCAAGGTTGACGTTTACAAACCAGATCCAGAAGAAAAGGTTCACCAAGTAATGATAGTTCTCGCCCAGAAGGGTTGAAACATAGTATTTTTGAAGCAGGCTTGAAAACGGGATGTTCTCGTAAACCCATGGGAACGGGACGGTGGGAATCATCAAGTATGTCACAACCCCTTCAACAGGTGAACGCATGAACGCGGAGGAATAGTTTTCAAGAACATCTTTAAGTGGAACCACATCAAGTATCCCAGTAGCGTTAAGATCCATCCCTAGCGTAAAGGTATAGTTTGAGAAACTGTTTCTGGAAACTGTGAAAGACATGTTTTCACCCTGCTCGTAAGCCTCCTCAACCGCCTTGACGAAACTGTTCCAGTCAGGCGTCTGCTCACTGTTAACCCCTACTATTATATCCCCCGGCCTCATCCCTGCTTGATAAGCTGACCCGTTGGAGACGAGCCCTACAACAAGAATACCGTTGTTAACCGGCTTTAAAGAGAGTATTAGAAGGACGAAGACAGCTAGTGAAGCAAAGGCTGCAATAATGTTTGAAACAGGCCCGGCTGAGAGAACTCTGCATGCTTTTCCAAGCTCCGCCTCCTCAAGCTGCTTCTCATCCACTTCTGCGAAAGCCCCCATGGGTATAATGAGGAACAGGACTATGCCCGTTGACTTAACGTTCATTTCATGGGTCCTTGCCTGAACACCATGTGAATACTCATGTATGATCATTGCTATGAGTAACGCTATCCAACCGTAGAAGACAGGCAGGTAAGGGTTTACTCCTGGCAGAAGTATGTTTGCAGCAGGCCCCAGCTCTCTAATCATCCTGCTCACATCGGGTCTAGTAAGCATGTTGTTAACAGAATTAAATAGAAGATAGATCATTACAGCCCCCAAGAAAGGCATTATGATTGTGAAGATGAAGCCTATTTTCTTTGAGAGCCTTGTCCTTCCGAGCCTATCCATCAGGGATAAGCCTATCTTGGTTCTAATCAGAATGAAGGGAAACTGGACTTCAACCATGCTTGGCAGGCGTAGACGCATTTAAACACTTTTAGCTGAACCCCTTTTTAAACATAGCTTCACGGTTTCAAGAACGAGGTTCACCCAACCAAGAACATTTTAGCCTCAAGAGCATCTAGCAACACGTTGGATATGGCGATGCTGAAGGCGCAGCATACGAATGCTTGGCTAGAGTTAAGCCCAAGGGTTTCCTTAGCCAGTAGTAATATGAGTATGAAGAACCATGCGAAGAAGAGTTTCGGAAGAACGATATCGATTATGAAGAGAAGGTATTCGACTTTAAGAAGCCCCATTACTATAAGATATGGTTTGCACATGTTGATGAGGCTGAAAGCTACGAGAGGCTGGAATGTTGCGGGATAGCATATAACTGTTCCCAAAGTACTCTTACCTTTATACAGGTATCTGCCTGCAAGCACTATCCAGATTATCGGGAAGGAGAGATTGAGAAAAAGCTGAAGCCCGCTGATCCCTGAGTAAAGTGAGAGCACGATTGAAAAAATTCCAACAATTATGCTCGAGAGGATGTGGATAGTGCTGCCTTTCGTGGCCAGTTTAAAAGCAAGCGAAGGCTTTGCGAAGAGGTCTAGAAAAGATAACGGGTTAAACTTTATACCCGCTGGCTTCAAACCATGAAAAGATTTTAAAACGTTATAGGCCTTAAGCCCCTGTTCTGAAGCTTTATAAAGTCCTCCCTCAACATCGAAGAGAATCTTCATCTTCTCAAGATGATAGTTCAGCGTCCCAGGCTTTAAATCAGTCTTGTTGAGAATAGCGGTATAAGATAATGGCCCCTCTTCTACAATCAGCTCTAGGATTTTCCTCCTCACCCCGTGGGAGAGAGATTCGAAGAGGCTGTCAAACAGCTCCTCGTCTTCCATTATCCACCAGCTACCTCTGAGGACTGTTCAGGAAAACAGGTTATTCCCGCCCTATATAAGTGCCTTGCTAGCAGAGACAGGATGGCTATGCTTACTCGATAGTTATGGGACATTTTACATCAGGATTAAAGATCACTCGACCCTGCTCAGCACCATCGCCGGATCCATACGTGAAACTCTGTATGCAGGATATATTCCAGCTAATGCTGAGACGGCTAAGCTCAGAAGCACCGCAGTCACTACTCTGTTTAAATTGGGTAGCATGAAGGCACCAAGCTGGAAGGCGGTGACAAGCAAATAACTGGCGGCAAGCGAGAACACGAGCCCTATAATGATTCCAAGGACACCTATCCATGTTGCTATGAACATGACGTAGAGAAACAGGTCTCTCCTGTTTGCACCCATTACTCTCATCACCGTTATCCCGTGAAGCTCCTCGTAGATAACGGATAACGCTACAACTGCTATCACCACGGTCCCAATAATAAGTGAAAAACCAGCTATAACGTAGAGAATGCCTTCAGAACCACTCATTAGGCTACCGACCATTTCTTTCTCGTCTTTCAGCGTCATCCCCCAAACCTCAAGACCCATGAGCTCAACTTTCCTCTCTCTTAGCCGGTCTTTCAAGAAGGCTACAACCCTATCCCTTGCTTTATCAGTTTCATTATCTGAAACTACTATTAGGCTTCCAAAGGCGTCAATATGCTCGTAGCCTGGGATAATTTCCATTGGAATATAGACTCTCAGGTTTAGATTGCTCATACTGCCAAATGATGGAGGTTTAACCTTTTTCAAGACTGCCCCCACGTTAAGGGGGATTTCATTTCCTTCCATAACGATTGTGAAATTCTTTCCAACGATATCCGTAGAGTTGAAGATGAATATCGCTGCCTCATACTCAAGTATTACCGCATTCTCCTCAATCGAGCCTTTTAGTAGCCAGTCGCTTGGAATAAGCATGTCGAAAGTCTCATGCGGCATTATTGAGAAGACGAGCGGGGCGAAAACAATCTTCACGTCACGCTTAACAAATGGCACTGCGTTAAGCTCTGGATAAACCGCTTTAATCCCATCCATATTCCTTATAACATCTATATCATCCCTCGTAAATACTGGATAAGAATAGAATGAAAACCCTCCACCCATGCTGCCACCGAAACGCATTCCCAAGGCTACAGTAAACATGTTCGGATTTGGGAAGCGATACTCTACGAGCCTCTCCCAGTCTTTCATAGCGGAATCAATAATTGAGGGGATTGCGACGGCAGCCGCTACAGCTATCGCAATACCACAGGTTGCGATTAAGCTTCTCCCCCTCCTCCATTTTATGGATGCTGCAGCTATCTTAATAATCTCTGTAATCTTCATTTGCCTACGCCTCCCTTATAAGCCTCCCATTCTCCAGATACAGGATTCTATTGCACTTATTCGCCACATGCTCGTCGTGAGTAGCAAGAATTATTGTTACCCCGGTTTCCCGATTCAGCCTTTCCAATATACTCATGATGTTCTCCCTGTTTTCAGAGTCAAGGTTTGCTGTCGGTTCATCAGCTAAGATAAGCTCAGGATTATTAACTAAGGCTCTGGCTATAGCTACTCTCTGCATCTGCCCCCTGCTCAAATTATAGACTTTGCTATCCGCTTTCTCCCTTAATCCTACTTGTTCAATGAGCCTCATAACTCTTTCCTCCCTCTCAGGCTTCCTCATGCCAGAAATCATGGCGGTTAACTCCACGTTCTTTCTCACGTTCAGCATTGGAAGAAGATGGAAGCTCTGAAAGATGAAACCTATCCTCCTCCTGTTTTCTAAAAGCGTTTTCTCAGACGCCTCACCATAATCCTTTCCTTTAAAGAGATATTTTCCACTGGTCGGTTTCAATACGAATCCCATTATGTGTATTAGCGTGGTCTTACCGCTTCCCGAGGGTCCCATCAACGCTATGAAGCCTCCTTCCTCGACAGTCAGATCGAGATTGTCAAGAGCCTTCGTAACACCATTTCCTTGGCCGTAAACCTTGCTTATAGCTAGCATTTCGATTAAACTCGCCATCTGATTCACCGCGAAGCCGTGCGGGGGAAAACGGTTATATTGCTTTTTAACGAGGATTCTTGTCACGAGGCTTCTCGTGAAAACCCTTATCTTTAACGCATTCTCACGATTTTCAGGTGAGAAAAAGTTGACTAATGAACATCATGGTGATGATGAAGGGTTGCTTTCACTCATAGGAGACTTAGGTAGGACGATAGAAGAATACTTGGCGAACCCGCTTATAATGATACTTGTAATAATAATCGCATGGGTGAATCATGCTGTAGGCGCATTAATACTAACACTACTGGTTATCGGGATCCATCTTAGAAGGAAGACTTCTCTTTCCAGAGGCCCTGAGCCTCCGCCGGGGGTGCCTCCGCCTCCAAGCGCGGAGAAAAAAAGCGAGAACGGTTTCATCATCCTAGTGGGAGTAGTGATACTGCTCGCCGGATTCTACTGGCTCATTAAAGACCTCTTTCCGCTAATAGAGTTCCCATGGGCAGGTACACTCATAATACTTGGAGTGGTTTTCCTCCTACTTGGAATTAAAAGTGGTAGAAATGAGCAACACAAGCAGTCTATCTAAAAACATAGGTAAGCTTCTTATTTTCCTTGGAGTACTATGGATATGCTTCAGATACATTGACGTATACGCTCTCCCATCTTACACAGGACCCCTATTACTGATTGCCGGCGGAGCGATGATCATAGTCTCCACGTTAGCAAGGAGAACAGCTAAATCAGCAGCAGTCGTTGAAATACTGAGCGTGGTTAACATAATTATCCTTTCAATCATAGTTGCAGTGGGAATATCCTTCTTAGTATCCTTCTCCGGCTACATCAGAGGACCGTATACTGCTAGAGTCGAGAAGAATATTCAGGTTGAAATAGGGAGCGTGAACTTGGTTGAGCTCACCTTAGGAACAGTATCCGGAGACATTGTTGTTAAGAGTTGTGAGGAGCCTAGGTTTGACATTAAGATTACTGTGGAGGCAGGGGGAATAAGTGAGAGTGCTGCAGAATCCTTTGCGAAGAGAATACTTGAAGAAGTTGATTTCAGAAAGGAGGTTAGTAGTAGTGGAGTATTAAGCGTTCAAGTCTCCACGAAGCCAAGGACATGGGGATGGTTATCGAACTACATGATACATATTGAAGCAACAGTCTACAAGGATATGAAAATTAATGTGAACACGGATACTGTAAGTGGAGACACCTTTGTAACAGGCTTGTCTGGAGAACGCCTCAGCATTGGTTCAATAAGTGGAGAAATTAGGCTGAATAGCACCTCTGAATCAGTGAAAATTTCACTTGTAAGCGGAGACCTAGATGGATCTTTAAATCTTAGAAGCCTCGATATAAGTGTTGTCAGTGGAAGCGTCGACTTGAAACTGACTCCAAGCGGAGCCGGATCATATGTTGCAAGCACTGTAAGCGGCGACGTTAAACTTACATTGACCACCGGTGAAAACATTGGGTATAGGATAAGCTGTAGCACAGTGAGCGGAAGCATAAACATCCTCAACATTCCCGATATGACTGTATTATCTAAGGAGAACCGTAGCGAGGAGGTTGTGACCTCGAACTATGATGAAAAAGACATTAAAGTTACAGTATCAGTGTCAGCTATAAGTGGAAACATAAGAATTTCAGGAAAATAGAGGAAAAACTAGAAGCCCATCTTCGAATCCGATTAACCGTATTCAGGCTTTGCTGCTACTTGAATCCGTCTAAAGAAACTATTTCGCTCAGAGGTTTTCTGGAGCTTGGTTCTCTAAAGCCTTCTCCAGCAGGATACCCAAGGGGAGTTACAGCAACCACGTTGAACCCTTCAGGTATTCCAAGAACCTCCTTAACCTTCTCATTGTCAAAAGAACCTATCCAGCATGTGCCTAATCCTTCTGCTCTTGCTGCAAGTATAAGATGCGTGAACGCTATTGAAACATCTATGGGTGCGGCGCGGCCGCATGCAACTATTACCATAGGAGCCTCAGCTATAAACCCTTGGTTGCCACATGCAGGGACAAGCCTCTTCTTTAACCCCACATCCTTAACCACTATGAACCTCCATGGCTGACGGTTTGAACCTGAGGGAGCTATTCTCGCCGCCTCCAGAACCCTGTTTAAAGCGTCTTCGGGTATTGGATCAGGTCTATAAGACCTTATGCTTCTCCTAGTCCTAACCACCTCGTAGAAATCCATTGCAACCACCTGCCGCAGCATTGGGTGAAGATGAATAAAAGTTTTAGCGACACATCTAACAAAACTAAAATAGTGGGAAAAATAAGGGTTACTCCTTTATCAAGGCGGAGGCGGTGGTGGAGGCGGAGCATACGCCGGCTGAGGCGCAGGCTTCTTCCTTCTTAACAACAGTACTAGTACAACTATGACTGCTACTGCCGCACCGGCACCGATAATGATAAGCATCTCGGGAGAAAGTCCAAGAGTAGGTGTTGGGGTGGGTGTTGGAGTAGAAGTTGGTGTAGGCGTAGGTGTTGGAGTAGGAGTAGGAGTTGGAGTTGAAGTAGGAGTTGGAGTTGCGGTAGGTGTTGGTGTAGGGGTTGGAGTAGATGTTGGAGTCGGAGTGGGCTGCGGGCTTGTCAGCTCAATAGATAAAAGTTCTATTTGTCCCCAGTCCTCATTGGATTCCCAGTGGAGTTTGACGATAACAGAACCGAAGCTGACAGGAGCGTACCACCATTCTGCAACACCTTGATAATCTTTTGGGGCAGACGCATATCCTTCCCAACGATACTTGTATACCGTGAGTAGAGTGGGGCCTATTGTTTGAAGCTCTGAGCCGAGGAAGCTCAGCGTACCATACCCGCTTTCCTCCATATAGTACACTTCAGTATAGTTCCAAACTTCCGAATATGCGCCGACCCAAGCAAACCAGACCATTAGCATAAGACCACCGAACGTCTTAGCCATTTCACCAGTATACGTTACTCCCTCCATCTCTACCTTCAAGCATTTGCCTGTTGACTTTGAGATCCATAGGAGCATGGTTTCCGGTGTCTCGCCCTCCTCAGCATATGACCATTCAACCTTCCATGCTGCTTCACCGTCCACACTATCATCCCCAAGTATTCGGAAACTCATTTCTCCAGGATTTGAACCACTACCTGAGAAACGGTATCTTGAAGATTTAACATTGTTTAAAAATACTACAAGGTCCTCATAATTTTCATCTTCTTGAGCATATGAAAATATTAAGCTACCTCCAGTTAACGAGAAAGTTATTAAAACGATTAAGCAGAGTGCAATAAGCTTGCTGTTTACGTGCTTTATTAAATTCATTTCGTGAGCTATGAAGAGCATAGCTATATAAAGGTTTCCCTAATTTTGCCTGAATGCTTTAGGCTTATTTGACTGGGCAGGAAATAGATGCCAACATCTTCAAAGGAGAGTCGTCTAAGAGCATGTTGCCCATTTAGGTGATGAAGATGAACGGCATAGGAAAAATTGCTCCATTATTATTAAAAAATTTTATAATGAACACAAAATATTATTTCTAAAAGTTTCAAAAATTCTTCTCTCATGATACATTCTGCTAATGAAACAGATGTAGCAAACCTTCTTCTTTTATTCCAAGTTTATCCTGACGAGTTGAGACTCTACTTTCTTAATTTTCTTCACCTTGAATCTATGAGCGGTTTCAACAGCCAGTCTGGAAGGCTTTAGATCAGCTTTCTCCTAACTATCTCTCAGATCCTTCAGGGAAATGTTAACGCCCACTGTACCCATGCCTTTAAACCTAGTGAGTAGCTCCTTAAGATGCCTAGGAGTCTAGGCTTCCTCATGAACCTTGTCCATCACTTTTCTAAATTTAACCCTTAAATAAGAAACCCTTGTTTACAACACTGCTATGAAGAGAGGTTTAAGCGCTGAAGACGTTGCCGCATCCATTCTAGAAAACCTTGGTTATTCTATTTTGGAGAAAAGAAAACCGGTGGTTGTTGGAGGAATCAAGGTTGCAGAAATAGACCTTGTTGCCAAGGATTCTGATGGAAACGTTTTTGTGGTTGAGGTTAAATCCGGAAAAGCCTCTGTAACTGATGTTAGACAGGTCTACAGTAATTCTAAACTGCTTGAAGCCAAACCTCTCCTTATCTGCAAAGGTTTCGCAGATTCATCTGCAATAAGTTTAGCTAGCGAGTTGGCCATAAGGTACCTTCTTATGCCAGAGTACTACCTTTTCACCTTAGAAGACTTTAAAGATGTTGCCAAGGAGATAGTTTATGACCTGTTAACCCTATACTTATCGTTAGACATTGACAACCTGACTGCGGAAGACGTTAAAGTTGTTGAGGCAATCTCCAATTCAAACAGTTTCAGCGAAGCTGCTGGAAAACTAAATATCTCCGACGAAGAATTGGGGAAACATATTTCAAACTTGGGCTTTTTCAAACTCGGAGAAAAACACGCATTCAGCCATTTAAAACTGCAAGCATTACTCGTCAAAAACAGGCGGAATCAGAAGAAGCAGCTTGAAAACATTGAGAAGAAGATTGACGCACTAGAAAAGGGAATAGGTGATTTAAAAAGTTAGAAAGAAAACATTGCTTTTTGCTTCTTAAAGTTTCTTATGGCAGAACCACCAGTCGAAACATTCGAATTCGCCCGATTTAGCTTTCTCAAGACGGTTTTTCGCTGTTTCCATATCTCTGGCTGGCGGGATGATCACTTGATTCTTAATTAGTTCGTTGTTCGGCCAGTTGGCGGGCATTGCAACACCATTTCTGTCAGCTACCTGTATGGCTTCAACAACTCTTAGGATTTCATCCATGTTTCTACCCAGCTCCTGAGGGTAATAAAGGATCACACGTATCTTTCCCTTGTCATCAACCACGAAAACCGCTCTGACGGTGTTAGTACCCTTTCCAGGATGTATGAGCCCAAGCGTCTTTGCAACCTCACCGGTGTCAGCTATTATCGGGAACCTTATTTCGACGCCGAGCTTCTCCTTTATCCAATTCACCCAATTTATGTGGGAGAAAACCTGGTCGACACTAAGCCCGATTAGCTCGCAGTTCAACGCCTTAAACTTGTCGTATCTCTTTTGGAAAGCAACGAATTCTGTTGTACAGACAGGCGTAAAGTCTCCAGGGTGACTGAAGAGCACAAACCATTTCCCTGAAAAGGCTTTAGGAAGCTCCATCATTCCATGCGTCGTCTGCACCTTCATCTCCGGAAAATCTTCTCCAAGAAGAGGAATACTTCTTCTGGTCTCCATAATCTTTTCTCCCATTTCCATCACCAATGCCTTTCTTTTTCACCCAGAATATAACTTTTCTCCGAATTTTAAAAATTTTGATTTACGAATACTTCTTTAATCCTAGGCAATCCTGTAGTCAGGTATTTTTCCAAGTAGCATTCCGCCTATCGGCACTGGAATAAGCTTCTGAGCCAAGGCTTTAGCTCTTTCAAGCTTCAGGCTGCTTTCAGCATAGAGTGTGTAAAGCCTATCCCCCTTCTTAACCTGACTACCCATCTTCTGCCAGACAATCATTCCTGCCCCCTTATCCTTAGGTGCTCCCGCTGTACGGCATATCTGGGTCACGGCAGTGTTACTGACTGTCTGAACATACCCGTCTTCCCAAGCGGTGGCGTCATAACTGTATTTGCCAATCTTAATGTCTTCGGAAGTGATATGAGGGTCGCCTCCCTGCGCCTCTATTATCTCCTTAAGCTTCGCAAGGGCTTTCCCGCTTTTCAACGTTTCCTCAGCCAGCTCTCTCCCCCTGCCTCTTTCAGCGACGCCAGCCACCTCTAGAAGTATGCCTGCTAGAGCACACGATTTCTCCACGAGGCTACGAGGGGCATATTTCCCTTCCAGAGCCATTAAGGCCTCTCTGGCTTCAAGCGCCGGTCCAACAGCTCTTCCTAACGGCTGGGAACCGTAGGTTATTGCGCATTCAACCCTTATCCCTACTCTTCTCCCAAGTTCTATGAAATCCTGAGCCAGCCGCCTCGCCTCATCTTCAGTCTCAACCTTAGCACCTCTGCCAGTGGGAATGTCTATGAGCAGGAGCTCTACGCCAGCAGCCTTCTTCTTAGCTATGACTGACGCAAGTACTTGCGGCTTAGGATCTATGGAGAGAGGGTATTCAACCCTGATTATCTTGTCGTCGGCGGGAGCAAGGTTTACGCTTCCACCCCATACAAGGGTTCCCCCCACGTTTTCAGCAATATGCTTTATCTTCTGAGCACTGTGAGACACAGGTGCTAACACCTCCATCGTGTCAGCTATCCCAGAGGGGCTCGTTATGGCTCTTGAAGAGGTTTTAGGTATTGTGACGCCGTTGGCTGCAACTATAGGAACTGTGAGAAGAGCATACTTGTTTCCAGGTATTCCTCCAATGCTGTGAACATCCACGATTGGAGACTTGTCGAATCTTATTATGTCTCCTGTTTCCACCATAGCGTTCACCATGTCTGTTACCTCGTCCATATCCATGCCGCGAATCGTGATTGCGCTCACATAGGCTGAAAGCTCTACGTCTGAAAGACTGTTATCCACAATGTCCTTAATTATTACCCGTATCTCGTTACTCGAAAGCTTTTGACCATCCATCTTCTTCCTAATGTATTGTAGGGAGGAGGGTCTTTCTCCGGGCACAGCGTTAACAATATCGCCTTCCTTCAGCCCTAGGGCATCAGCCACCTCAGAGAAAACTCCTATTTCCCCCTGCCTTATCAACGTGTCGGTTATGTTTACGACTGATGTTAATGAACCGTTTTCGCATGATATTCTAACGCGATCCAGAGGGTGAACCCCAAGCTCCTCAGCATCCGCAACGTTCAGAAGAACCTCGTAAGCCCCCTGCTTGATATCGATAAGCCTTACTTTAAACATTTGTATCATACATAAGAAGAAGGCTTTTTAACTTTTCAATGGATGAAAACAGCTTTTTAAGCGGTTTTGAAACTTATAGAAACACCTTCTCCAGTCGGCACTATGATTGTTTTCCACCCGTTAACTGAGGCTTTGTTCAAAAAAGCGTTGACAGACCCATAACCATGGTTCACATTATGTGCAAGCACTACTCCTCCAGTAAGAATCTTATCTTTAACTAATCGGAAGAAATCCAAGTAGTGTTCTTTATCGATATCCATGAAAACAAAATGTAACCTGTTTTTAAAATTTTGAACGTATTTTAATGCATCATCGTTAACTGGAGTAATCAGGTGGGTTAATCCATGCTTGTTAACAAGCTCTTCTAGCTTCCTGAATCTTTGAACAGTTTTCTCGACTGCGTGAATCCTGCCCTCTACATGGGATTCGTAAATGGCTTTCGCCACCCATATTGTTGAGAAACCGGCTCCGGCACCAGCATCGATAGCCAGCAGTCTTCCGAATCTTAAAGCAGTTAAGTATGCTGCTGAGTATATAACATAAGTATCGTCTTTCCTTACTGATGGAACGCCCAGCCTAAAGGAATTATCTAACGCTTCTTCTACTACTTCATCCCAATCGATACCAACCATCAATCAAAAAATATCCAGCACTATACTTTAAACCTTTTTCATAGCGTAAGGCTTATGAAACCGCATGACTTTCTTAAGTAAGACAAATGTCCGTGAGAGTGTCTGATAAAGAGGTTGAAAAGAAGGTTTTGGTTTTCCAGCAGAATGAGTTGACTGAACACTTGTTCTATAAAGCCTTATCTAAAAGAGTTAAAAGCGGGAATTCAGAGCTTTTAAGAAAGATTTCAGAGGATGAGCTTCGTCACTATAACGAGTGGAAAACATGTAGTGGGGTAGATGTATCTCCAAATAAAACTATGCTTCTGAAATATTTGTTTATCTCAAGAATATTCGGTTTCACTTTTGCAATCAAGCTCATGGAGAATGGGGAGGAGAAGGCTGAGAAAACATACTCCCAAGTATCCAGAATCTTTCCTAAGGCAGACGAGATAATGCGCGATGAAAAGGAGCATGAAGATATTCTTGTAAGCATGATCGATGAGGAGAGAGTTAAGTACGTTGGATCACTGGTTCTCGGCATTAACGATGCACTTGTCGAATTAAGCGGAGCACTCGTCGGTCTAGCGTTAACCCTTCAAAACAACAAGCTTGTAAGTGTGGCGGGATTAATAACCGGTATTGCTGCAACCCTTTCGATGGCTGCTTCAGAATACTTGTCTCAGAAGGCGGAGAAAACAGGAATAAGCCCTTTAAAAGCCTCATTCTATACTGGTGCCGCATACATGCTGACTGTTATTCTGCTAACATCACCATACCTAGCCCTGCCCGACTACAAGACTGCCCTCCTGATAATGCTGGCAAGCGTAATCCTGGTTATTCTCATATTCACGTTCTTCATCTCAGTAGTTAAGGATGTTTCATTCAAAAGAATGTTTCTGGAAATGCTGCTGATAAGTCTTGGGGTTGCTGCAGTATCTTTCGTCATCGGATGGTTTGCAAGAACTGTTTTAAACATAGAGGTTTGACGCTTTAGATTAGAACAATTTGAAAGACATCAGACATCTGTTATTTTAAAATCGGGGGAACTTAAGTCTACCAATATACTCAAGGATCCATTTGATAAGCCTGTCGTAAGCCTCATCGCCCCTTTGAGTCAAGCAGACAAAACCATCATCATTGATTTCAACGAAGCCCTTCTCGCTCATCCAGTCCAAGTATTTCACAAGCCTATTGTAGGCTAGGTCGCATGCAGTGGCTAAAGCTGTCTCTTCATAGCATTATTTTCTTTAAGCGTCTTTAGGATCCTTGCAGCAACGTATAGGTCAGGCTTCGAGTCTCGCTCCTTTAAGCTCATTGTATAACCATCTCAAATCGATTATAAGAAGATCGATTGATTTAATATTATGGTAAAATTCTTCAATGTTTTTTCTATTAATAAATAAGACTACGGGAGTAGCTATGATTAAGGTGCTTAAGCCAATCAAGTCATATCGCACTGGAATAAGTGAAGGAAGCATTAGAAAAAATAATTGGTAAAAAACTGGCATGATTATAAGGTAACCGAGATAAATCCAATAAAGAATCTTAACCGCTAACCACCATTTCATGAGCACGATACCACTAAACGTGGACTCCTAGTCTAACTCCATCAGGAGCTTGATCGCGGCAGGAGCATCCTCTTCTAGAAGAGGAGCCCACTCCCTCGTCTTAATCTTTTTAACCTTCCTTTGGATCAGAAGTAAACCGATTACTGTTGCCCATAGGGACGGTAATAGAAATAGAGTTGTGACAGCTTGGAAAGAGAATGAAGATCCATAAGTGGAAGTAAATCCTGAGATTTCAGAGAAAAACCCGGAGGCTATAAAGGAAAACCTGACAAGCATAAAGAGTAATAGCGATATGCAAGCAATCGACAGTACAGCTATAATGAGACTAGTACTGTAGAGTACAAGGTTGATAGATGCCAGCTTCGAAAGGGTTAGACTTAACAGTTTGAGACTCCAATATACCTCGTCTCCCGAGGCGGCCCGTCCTTTTCGAGCCGAAGGCATAACGCTGAAGGAGAGGACGGTAACGAATATTCCCATAGAATCCGTGTAGAAATAAAGGGGATTAAACTATTATGAAACATGCCTTTTAAACTAGGTATTTAGCAATATATTTTCTCTTCCCATATTCTTCAACAAGCTTCTCATCTATCGGATACCCCCCGTATTTCTTCGTCAACTCTATCATGAGCATGTAGTTAGAAGGCTTCACTGCGGGGTGAATACTGTTGCTCGAAGCCATGATGTGGCCTCCACCGGGAGAGGCCTTTGCAATAGTTTCTTTCACCGCTTCCTCAACCTCCTTCTCGCTACCAAATGGCAGTATGTAGGAGCAGTCAACGTTCCCGATGACTGCTATTCTATTCCCGTATTTTCTTTTAACCTCGCCTATATCCATTCCTGCAATTGGTTCTATCGGGTCAAGAGCATCTATTCCAGAGTCAATAATCATGTCGATTATCGGCCAAAGGTTTCCATCAGTATGCTTTATGAAAGGAACTTCAAATCTTTTGGCTGTTTGAACAGCTTTTCTCAAATACGGTAGGATAAACTCTTCAAATTGTCTCACTGACATCAGCGGCCCATTTCTGTTAGCATAGTCATCCCCGGTTAAGACTACGTCAGCCCCAGTTTTCACAGCTCTCTCGATAACCCTACACTTATACTCTGAAATGGTTTCACTCAACCTGTGGACAAAACCCTTATTCTTGTAGTAATGCAGGAAAAGGTTCTGTAGGCCGCCTACTAAATAGTGAGAGAATTCAAAAGTTTCATGGCTAAGAAAGACTATTGCTCTCTCTTTCTTAAACCTGTCAACATATGCTTCAAGTGTTTTAAGCCTCCAGTCTGCATCAGGGTCTGGAGGAGAATACTTTTCCAAGTCACTCGGATCCTTTATGGGGCCTTTAACAGGATAGTTTACTCCAGCGCCGATAGTTTTCCACTTTATCCCCCATTCGTCTACAACGTATTCTCCAATCTTTTCAAACTGCTGATCCTCGAACACGCATATTCCGTCCAATTCAACCCATTCAACAAAATCAGCGTAGGTTTTACCTGGAAGAAGACTATTCATCACTGGCTCATTTATTATCAGCTCCCATAGAGGAACCCTGTCAGCCTTTTCCCTAGCTAAAGCCTTTAGAAACCTTTCTCTAGGCTTCACGATAATTTTTAAACCTCTTATTGTTTATAAGCTTTCAGTGTGAGAGAGATATGTGCGTGCATCATCTTTCTTTCTACTTTTCTGGAAAATTGCTTTCATGTTGCGGCAAAAATGCTAAAAAAGGTACGTCAAGTATCGAGTTAATCGAATACTTATTCTCAAAATAAACTAAATGATCGACTTAAGCGATGCTTGAAGAACGGTGGCAAACCCGAGAAATGGTTAATACTTCAAGGGTATTCCATACATGTCTTCTATTATAGACGAGAATATTCTTCACATCGTTGAACACGAATCTTTTAATAGGAGAGTTAGCTTATTCAGGCCGTTAAAAATTTACTATAGAGTAACGCGATACTTATTCGCCGCCTCGTATAGCGTTATAATATTTTCGAGAGGCGTGTTTCTAAGAATAGTGTGGCTCGGCCTTAAGGTGTAGCCGGTTGGTCCAAGAATACTTATTGCTTCTCTAACTTCTTGTTCAACCGCATGCCTGCTTTTAAACGGGAGTGTTTGAACACCTATTCCACCCTCAAAGCTCAGCCTGTCTCCGTACTTATCCTTCATTCTTCTCAAATCCATGCTTTCCGGTTGAATTGGTTCAAGAACATCCACGCCTATTTCAATCAAATCCTGAATTATAGGTTCAATCCATCCGTCACTGTGAAAATGGAAGAACACTCCTCCATTATGCACTATTTTAGCAATCCTTTCATAACGGGGTTTTAAAAATCGTCTCCACTGCACTGGAGAAATGAGCATGGTTGTTTGCGCCCCCACATCATCCCCATTGTAAACTTGATCCACACCAGCCTCAACAAGAAGTTTCGCTTGCTTACAGGTTATTTCGAAAAGCCGATCAAGTGTAAATTCTACCTTCTTAGGCTCCTTAACCATTAGTTTAAAAATCTCTTCATACCCGAAGAGTGCACAAGCTGTTTCAAAAGCTTGCAGCGAAAACCCTACGACACAATAATCCTCGTATCTTCTTCTAAATCTTTCAACCTTGTCAAAATCCTCCTCTCTTATTTCAGGGAAGGGATAGTCTTCCACCTCGATGTGTTTTAAAGGGTGATCGACGTAAAAATTCGTTAACTCGTTTTCAGAAAACATGGAAACAACACCCCAAAGATTTCTGTTGAGCGTTCGACCTTGAGAGTCTTTAAATGTCTCCTCCTTAAAGCCCCCCTTCAAACCGATTCCTATTGCATCGATTCCAACCGTACTACGATAGTCTATCTTGAAAAACTCATATAACTTCTCAACATCGCTGAAATTAAGATGGTTTAGCAGGCTTCTCAGAGGCTCAGGGGAGTCTATCCAAATGTTGATTGGTATGATGTCTACCTCCTCTCTTTTCACAGCTCTTAAACATCTTTCTCTTGAACTGTATCTTGAGAATTGCATTCGTTCATTCAGTAGAAGTGGATAATTTAAATTTTCATGTATTGCCTGAAGATTTTATGCATGAGAAGTCACGCATATGCTATCGATTCATAGCAATATCCGATTTTTAGAACCATCAGTAAGAATAGGATTAGTAGGGGCTTCATGAATCTCTTTTCTTTCCATGTTGAATAATCCTGCATATGGCCTAATATAAATGACTCGCGAAGATGGTTGCTTCCTCTAAAAAGATTTTAGAAGGCTTAAACGACAATTCTATTGAAATTGAACATTAAGAGGTTTGTCCTAGGTCCCTTGCAGACTAATTGCTACCTTGTAGTCTGTCAAGAAACACTTGACGCCATGTTAATTGATGCTGGTTTCTTTGAAGAATCAGAAGCAACAAGCATACTTAGCGAAATAGAGAGGAACAGCTTCAATGTTAAATATGTTTTAAGCACCCACTGGCATTTGGATCATACTGCAGGCAACGAATATATTAGGAGAAGGGTTGGAGCACAAGTCGTCATTCATAAGGATGATGCGCCCATGCTTAGCACAGAGGACTTTTTCTTGGGTTTCAGGGTGAAACCGCATAAGCCTGATAAAACTCTGACAGAGGGAGATTTGATAGGGGTTGGAAGCATGCGTCTCAAAGTTGTTCATACACCAGGCCACACTAAGGGAAGCATATGCTTGTTGGGAGAAGGTTTCGTCTTCACAGGCGACACTCTTTTCGCAGGGTCAATCGGGAGGACTGACCTTCCCGGAGGGTCTTTAGAGGAAATTATTCGATCCATAAGGGTCAAGCTAATGACTCTTCCTGACGAAACTCTGATTTACCCTGGCCATGGACCATCTTCAAGCATCGGTGAGGAGAAAAGGACAAACCTCTTCTTAACAGATCTTTGATGAGATATGCAAACTATTAATAGAACTCTGTAGAGTATACCTTCAACCTTCGTTTTTCACTGCACTATTGGGATTTTAAACCCGCATTTTGGACATTTTTTGTCAGAAGTTATTCTGTTGCCGGCTATTGTAAAGCCAAACCGCTTTATCAAGAGTTCTCCGCACTCAGGACACCAAGTGTTCTCATACTTGTGCCCAGGAACATTTCCAACGTATGGAAATAATACTCCCATGGACCTAGCGAGGTCTCTAGCCTTCTCTAAAGTTTTGACGGGCGTGGATGGTGCGTTAAACCTGTACTCTGGATGGTAGCGGGTGAAGTGGAGCGGCGTATCAGGTCCAAGTTCCTTAATATGTTTCTCCACCAACCCTCTAAGGCATTCTTCATCGTCATTAACCCCGGGAATAACTAGGTTGACTATCTCCACGTGGAGGCCAAGCTCCTTAGCCCTCCTTGCGTTCCTCCATGTAACCTCGGCTTTAACTCCGCCGCAATACTTTTCATAAACCTCCTCATCACCCTTAACGTCGAATTTTATAGCGTCTAGACCAGACTCAACAAGAGCATCCAATGCTTGTAGCGTCATGTAACCGTTTGAAACGTAGGTATTGTAGAGCCCCATCTCCCTAGCCAAGGGGAACAGTGTTAGGCTGTACTCCAGCAGGAGGGTGGGCTCGTTGAAAGATATGGAGGTACCGTTGCAACCATCCTCTAAAGCGATTTCAAGCAATTCCTCTGGACTTATGTAATTAGCTCTCCTAGGTTCAGGTTGGTTTTTAGATATGTCGTAGTTCTGACACCAGGGGCAAGTGAAATTGCAGCTCCATGTCCCTATGGTGAGAGCTAGAGTACTAGGATGGAAATGGAAGAAAGGCTTCTTCTCGATGGGATTTGCGGAGATCGAGGATACGTCGCCGTACACAATCGTATACAGCCTTCCTTGAATATTCATCCTAGTGTTGCAGAAACCCTTAGACCCCTCTGGGATCCTGCATCTTCTTTCGCATGTTAAACATACTACGTTGTCTTCTTTGGCCCTCTCATAAAACTTGGCTTCCTTAACTGCTGAATATTTGGTGAGTTCCGCATCCGGCGAGTCCATCTTCGCAAAGAACAAATACGTTTTACATCTTTAAGCTTTTTAAAAGTTCAGACCCATTAAGGATTCCACTTTTTTCCCTAGAGGCTTAAGCCTAGGGCTCTCCAGCATCTTCAATATTTGTCCCCTAGTTTCCTCCTCTATCCTAGTAACGTCATACCCTATCTTTAAGTATCTTCTTGCCTGAATGTTTGTAGAGAGAAGGTCGCATAGCCTTGCCACCTCAGCTTCCCTAGTTTCTCCTTCCAAGAATTCTGAAACTAGTTTTGCAATATTCTTAGACTCTATCTCCGTTGCAGCTTCAACATCAGTCCTAGTCACCCTTGAAGATGTCCACTTCGGAATGTCGCCCATTACCGCCTCAGGCAGATCATGTGTAAGTGCCAGCACAGCAGCCTTCTCAGGACTAGCTCCCACAATAGATGCCAGTTCTAGAGCTAACACCGCAGCTTCAAAAGAGTGACCAGCCACAGTCTCGGCATCAGATACGCCAAGCTGCATCCAACCTGTTCTTCTAAGGCATTTTACAGCAGTTACCGCATCCAGTAGATTCATGAATCGTGGCCGTATGCCTTGCAGAAAAACTTAACCATCCGGATAATGATTCTACCTTATCTTGGCGTCGATGCGGCCGGCCGCGCCCCAGAATCTTTCAACGATCTTCTCGAGACCGTGGGGTTTACGCTCAGAAAGCCATAGCTTGCAATACTTGTTTGAAAGAGATATGAAGTCGGATGGTTTAGCTTCATTACTCAGCCTCCTCAACCCGGCTTCGACGCAACTCCTTATGAATTCAAGGTCTTCAGGAAGGTTTACCATACGGGTTTCCTCCAGAAGTTTCTCCCACGAGGCTTTCAGCGATTCCTTGTCTTCTTTTGACATTCTATGATACCAGAAGTCTGCAAACAACACGTGTTTCAACATTTCTGAAACATCAGGTTGCCCGAATGCCTTTCTAACCTCAACGACTTCCTTAGCTTCGCCTGTTAAAACACGCCATTTCTCCTCCCACTCGCCGTTTCCCTCCGCATACTCCATACAGGCAAGTATCAATGGTTCCAGAAACGAGAAGAGACATTCCTCACCGTCATCACCCCAAGCGGTCAATAGGAACCCTGAAAGCCTCTCAGCCCTAGCTGCTGACATGAAGCCCCTCAGGTTCTCCAATGCTGTTTTAAAGTTCGGGTAATACTTGTTCCAGTTCGAGAGGCCGGGGCACGCAATCTGCTGACTCTTTCTCTCTCCGAAGAGTTTTATCTTTTCTCTGAAATAAGTCTCGTCTCCCGAGCTGTAGTCCCAGTTTGCGATCACTACATCATGCCATATTGGGCTTTTAACAACCTCGGACCATTTAGATTTTTCATCCTCTCTCAGGTACATTCCAGTAAGCATATCGCCCCAAAGGATTGGAGTCTTACCCTTCTCCCTAACGATGCTAATCATGTTTCTATGATGAGTCTCATAAAGCATTGGTCCTTCGAACCTCCAGGTTTTATCCAGGCTTCTCCCCCTTCCCATTGCCCAAGTCTCATCTCCACCTATATGGATATGTTTTGAAGGAGAGGTTTCAAGAGCTTCTCTAAGCAGGCTGTATGCGAATTCTCTGGCTTCCTCGTTACTCACGTCGAGACACCCCTCCCTTGGATTATGCCATTCGCTGAAGTTCCAATACTCTGGTAGTGATAGTATGTGCTCCATATGGCCAGCAAGTTCTAAAGATGGGAAAACCTCTATTCCAAGTTTACACCCATATTCCACTACCTCAAGATACTCGCCTTTCGAAAGCCTGCCTCTGTAAACACCTATGTCCGGATACTTCTCCCATGGGAAAAGGTCTTCGAAATAGATTGCTAAATAATTGTATTTGAGGAGAAACAACCATCTTAAAATCTTTTTAAAAGTTTCTACAGTAGGAACTCCTCCGCGTGCAATATCGAGATGGTATCCTCTAAATGAAAATTTAAGCTCCTCTTCCACACTAACCTTAGGAATGTGGCCTGGCGTCTGTTTAAGAAGCTGAATAATTGTTGCATAGCAAACATTTTCGTCACCCCAAATGACCACTTTTTTACTCTCCTCCTTCACCTCTATACCAGTCCCATCAGCTTCGGTTCTAACTATTCGCCATGAGCCTTGAGGAATGTTAAACTCGTTGCGAAGAAACTCGGGAAGGTCTAGCCCATCAAATTCCAACCATTTTCCAGAAAACGTTAACCTTTTTGGCTCCGGAACTATTTCGACGTTTTTCCCAGAGAGAGTCATGTTTCTAACCAATATCGGTTAAAACATATAAAGCTTAGCACTATTAGGAAGTCAGTAGGAATTGGCTAATGATAAAGAGATCAAGAAAATACTGGTTCTCTTCTTCACTATAGCCATCATCTTACTATTTACGCTGTTTTTAATAGGAACGGGGCCGGTTCGTCATCGTGGGCCCTGGAGGCTTTTTCCGGTGGATACAGCACATTGGTTTGGATGGGTTGGAGGGGTTTTGCTTGGAGTATCAGCATCATATTCTGCTCTGAAAAGAGGGTTCCGAAGAGTATTAAACTATGGTTAAGTGTTCACTGTATCCCGGGCATTATCTCGCTCTTGATAACGGGCATTCACCTAGCTAACAGAATATTTTTCGCAAGACCAGAACATTTTCTAAGTTTCTTCACCTTTGGACTCATGGTCGTGATAGTTGTAGGCGGAATCTTGGGAAGATACATGAATAAGTCGAGGGTGGTTAAGGATTATTGGAAAACCCTTCACATACCTCTTACAGTAATATTCTACTTGACGCTAAGCATACATGTGCTCACTAAAATGGGCATACTATAGTTCTCGTATTCGGATTTCATCGGTTCTGCTGTTACCATCACATCAAAAAAGCTTCTTCAATTTTTATAACCGGCAATCTAAAATTCGAGAGACATTTATATAACCCGGCTATAGGCTTATTCAGGATTGAGCCAGCTGGAAAACGTTAGAGACCTTCTAAAATATCATGGAAACGCAGAGAGAGAAGTATACTTAGATTTAGAAAACTCAGCCCCAGTCCCTATCGAGGTTCTCGAAGAAATGCTACCTTACTTCTATTCCAAGGCTTATGGTAACCCAACGCTTACTCACAAGCAGGGCTGGGAAGCCTATGAAACGATCATGGAGGCAGCGGGCTTCGTCGCGAAGCTTATAGGTGCTTCCTCGCCCGAGGAACTATGCTTCACAAGCGGCGAGGCGGAAGCCAATAGTCTCGCCATCCTAGGCCCTGTCTCAGGCAGGAAAGGAAGGATTATTGTTTCAACCATAGACCCCTTAATGATCCTGCTACCAGTTGAGATGCTTGAGAAAAAGGGTTTTGAAGTAATTAGGATTCCAGTTGACCCGGAGGGCTTCATTAACCTAGATGAGTTTTCGAAGGCTGTTGACAAGAATACTGTGTTAGTGAGCACAAGCATTGTTAATAATGAGATCGGTACAATACAGCCTTTCAAGGAGATTATAGAAATAGCGAGGGAGAAGAATCCTGATGTAATTGTTCATATGGATGCTTCAGACGCTTATGGCAGGATGAGGTTCAACGTTAAAGATATGGGTGTTGATTTACTGACTTTAAGCAGCTATAAGATAATGGGGCCGAGAGGAGTTGCAGCACTATACGTTAGGAGCGGAGTCAGGATTGAGAAGGTTATCGAGGGGCCAATAGGAACTCAAGCCCTCTGGCCAGGGGTTGAAAACACTCCGCTGATAGTTGGTTTTAAAAAGGCTTCTGAACTAGCTTTCAAGGATTTCGACAACAATATTAACCATATGGTTAGGCTTAGAGACACTCTGATAAATGGGCTTCTAAGTATTGACGACACTATCCTAAACGGGCCTAAGGGAAGCAAGAGGGCTCCTGATAATGTTAACGTGAGCTTCCTTCATTGCGAAGGAGAGTCTCTTACTATAGAGCTTAGCTTCAAAGGGGTTTACGTTTCAAGCGGAAGCGCTTGCACTAGGAGGATTCTTCAACCAAGCCATGTCTTGACAGCCATAGGGAGAGAGTATGAGGCGGCTCACGGAAGCATCCTCATGAAGGTTTCAAGATACCATACTGTTGAAGACGTTGAATATGTTCTGGAATCTTTTAAAACGGCTGTTGAAAGAATAAGGGCCATCAGCCCTACGAGGAGGATGTAGAAATGTCTAGGTCACCCCTGCCATACAGCCAGAAGATACTTGAGCTGTTCAGAAACCCTAAAAACTTGGGAAGAATGGAAGATGCAACTGTCTCAGCAATGGCAGGAAGCCCCGCATGCGGGGATATGATAGCATTCTACCTTAAGATTGACGAGAACATGGTTATAACTAGGGCAAGCTTTGAAAGCTATGGGTGTGCTGCAAACATAGCTACTGCCAGCATGCTTACTGAAATGGTTAAAGGCAAGAAGCTTGAGGAAGCTTGGAAGATAGGCTGGAAAGACGTTGCCGACGAGGTTGGAGGTTTACCGTCAGTCAAGTTTCACTGCGGCGTCCTAGCTGTCGGCGCATTGAGAAGAGCCATCAGAGAGTTTTTCAAGGAGAGAGGAAGACCTGACTGGATGCCTGAGAAGGATACTCTGGAGGAGAAGCAGGCATTAGAGGAGGAAGAATTAGCCAAGATTATTTCTAAGAGGCTTATGCTCGAGGAGGGTTCTGAAGCTAAATGATCGATGACTATGTGAACAGGATAGAGGAGGCTTGCGGAGCATCTAAGACCAAGGATTACGTGGTGATGCTGAAGCATGATAAGAGGGATGATGCTTTGAAGAAAATTCTCGGAAAAGTCAGGGTCTTGACTGAGGTTCGAGGAGTGGCTGTGAAGGCAAGCTTCATGGATAGAGAGTTCACAGTATTTATGAATGGGAGACTAATGTTTAAGTCTCTTAAAGACAGGGGGGAATTAGACACCATACTTGGAAAATTATTCGAATAAACCTCTGGAGAAGCATCTTCTCCACTTGCCTGATTAGAAGAGGAAAGCAGGAATAGATTGCTTTCATTTAGTGTTTAGAAACCTTTTTATGAAGACTTTCTTAAGCCGGAAGTATTGTCCAACAGGAAATCAGAGTTAACGGGGTGCCTACACGTCTCGGCTGCAGCAGTCATCTGGGGGTCTAATGGAGTAATCGTGAACCATGTGTCTCTTGATGCTTACAGCATAGCTTTTTTCAGGGTTTTGTTCGCCAGCCTTGCTCTAGCTCCTCTGCTACTCCTGACTCAGAGGAATGAGATGCTGAAGACAGCTAAAGCTTGGAGAAGCATGCTTGCATTAGGAGCGTTACTAAGCTTAGGCTGGGCTTTCCTCTTCCAGTCGATGAAGCTGATAGATATTGCTAGCGCAGTTCTTATTAACTACATGGCCCCTGTTTTCGTGGCACTGTTGGCACCCCTGTTCCTGAAGGAGAGGGTTGAGAAAACAACTATGTTTGCACTAGTCCTGTGCATAATAGGGATGCTTATAATCTCATTCCAGCACGGTTTTGCTGGAGACATAAACCTCTTCGGAGTCTTGTTCGGCTTACTAGCCGGCCTCGCGTACGCAGGGTTCATCATCCTGTCGAAGAAGACTGTGTCAAATTACCCCGGTACTGCTGTAGCCCTCTACTCGTACCTAGCGAGTACCATCTTTCTGCTTCCTTCTCTTGCAGGCATTAAACTATCCTTAAACTTGGCTTCATGGATCCTTCTACTGGTCCTCGGTGTTTTTAACACTGGGTTCGCAGTCACACTCTACTTAAACGGCCTCAGGAGGATAAAGGCTCAGAGAGCAGTAGTCTTCACTTACCTAGAGCCTGCGAGCGCCGCCTTCTTCGGCCTCCTGTTCCTAGCTCAGCAGCCGACGATTAACATGTTGGCTGGTGGGCTGCTCATCCTATTCGCAAGTTATCTTGCATCCTCGAAGTAAGCTAAACATTTGTGAACTCTAGGTTTCTGCTTCTTAGAAAGTATGCTTTGGTTCAGGCATTATCTTCCCCTCAACCCTCTCAAATATATTTCTCTGATGTCTTCTGGAGTTAAAGGAGAAGGATGCTTATCTAGGTTCCTGCTGTAAGAGAATGCGTCTGCAACCATCGCATCCAGCTCGGAGGCTTTAACACCTAGTTCCATAATGCTTCTCGGAATACCTGTTTCATCTGCAATACTTTCAACTTTTTCAACCAATCTTCTACCATTTTCCAAACCCAGTTTTACAGCAGCGTCTTCAAGTTTCCCACAGTTCTTCTCAAGCTCAAACTGTAGGACATACGGTAGCAAAACCCCATTGGCAAGCCCGTGGTGCACGTCATGGTAGTTAGTCAGGTAGTAGCCCATGGCATGAACTGCAATAGTTCCAGCACAGTTTATTGCTATTCCTGCAAGCATGCTTGCGTAAAGCATATTCTCCTTAGCCTCAGGCAAGCCTTCCGCAGCCTCAACAATCCTCCGAATTATTATGCTCATAGATTCTAAGGCGAAAACATCGGAGAATGGTGTGGATTCTTTGGAAAGGTATGCTTCAAAAGCATGAGAGAGAGCGTCGAAGCCAGTGTAAGCAGTAAGCTCCTTTGAAAGATTGTTAAGCAGATCCGCGTCAATCAGCGCGACACTAGGTATAAGCGGGTTTCCGAGAAGAACCTCCTTCCTCTTCTTCTTAAGGCTCGTTATGACTGCATACTTCGTGACCTCGCTGCCAGTTCCGCAGGTCGATGGAATAGCTATTACCGGTAAGGCTTCCTCAACCTCCTTAGGTGCGAAGTTGTCTTCAAGCCTAGCATTGTTTTTGAGTAGGAAAGCTATGCTTTTCGCAGCATCCATCGCACTCCCACCTCCGAGTGCCACTATAAGATTGCAGTTTCTTCTTCTGCCTTCCTCGGCACCCCTGTAAACAGTCTCCGTAGAGGGGTTGGGCTCAACCTGATCGAAAAACGATACCCTTAAACCCGACTCTTCAAGGCTTTTGACAACGGTGTTCAGATACCCGCTTTTTCTAGCAAACCCTCTTCCGGTTACTAGTAGACATGTGTCTCCAAGCCTACTGGCTTCAACACCCACCTTACTCAAGCTTCCCCGGCCGAAAACCACCCTGGTTGGCAGATGAAACTTAAACGGCTTCATATCGGAACCATAAGACTCTTGAATACTTATCCTTTTTCCCCATAAACCTAGGCTCTAAATCACGGGCTAGTTAAAGCTTATTAAAAAACTGCTTGAAGACAATCTGATGAAAACATTCCGCTTACTGGTCTCTCTTGAGGAGGCTCTTCAACGAGTCTATAACAGAACAAGCCAAGTTGAAAGAGTTGAGGAGATTAATCTGGATGATGCTGTCGGAAGGGTTTCAGCGGAGAATGTGAAAGCATCTTTCGACGTTCCCTCCTTCGATAGGTCTGCGATGGATGGTTACTGCGTTAGGGCTGAGGATGTTTACGGTGCAAGCCAGTTTAAACCAGTTAGGCTCAGGATTACCGGCAGTATAGGGGTTGACGAGGAACCTAGGAAGACTGTGGAGAGGGGAGAGTGTGTTCAAGTGGCTACAGGAAGCATTATTCCTGAAGGGGGTAATGCTGTGGTGATGTATGAGCATACGGAGAGGGATGGTGACGATGTTCTAGTGTATAGGCCCGTCTACCCTGGAGAGAATATTTCTAAAAAGGGTTCAGACATTTCTGCAGGGAAAGAGATTATTAAGAGTGGAGACTACCTGAATGCTTCTAAAATAGGTGTTCTCGCTGCACTCGGAATATCTAGGGTCAAGGTTTACGAGAAGCCTACCGTTCTAATAATCCCAACCGGAAGCGAGCTGGCTAGAGTCGGGGAGAATAAGTCGGGCGTGCAGATATATGACATAAACTCGCATACTCTTGCAGCAGTCATCAGGGAGAACGGGGGGATACCTGTTTTACACGATATTGTTCCAGATGACGAGGAAAAGATTGAGAAGGCTTTGGAGGAAGGCTTTGAAAGAGACCTGATCGTAATAACAGGAGGAAGCTCCGTTGGGGCGAAAGACGTTATCTACGACTTGCTCAGCAAGAGGGGGGAAGTGCTTTTCCACGGTGTTCAGGTTAAGCCTGGGAAGCCTACCGTAGGCGCGGTATTCAAGGGCAGAGTTGTGCTAGCAATGCCTGGACACCCGACTTCATGCCTGAGCAACGCATACCTGTTTCTAAGACCAGTCTTAAGGAGAATAGCGAGACTTCCTGAAACAAGTCTGAGAACTGTTAAGGCTAGGCTCAGCAAAAGAGTGGTGTCAACGCTGGGGAGAAGGTTCTTTCTAACAGTCAGGCTGAGGAATGGGGAGGCTGAGCCTGTTTTCAAGGAGTCCTCGGCTATAACAAGTATGGCTGAGGCTGACGGCTATGCTGTAATACCTGAGAACGCAGACACTGTTGAAAAAGGAGACTGGGTTGAGGTCCATCTATTCGAATAAGAGCCTTTTTAAGCCGGCTTATCGAGCAGTAGCTTTATATTCCCTCCAGTTTTAAGAAACTAAATGATTAGGAAAAGGGAAGCAGAGATACTCCTCATTGTAGCAATAATCATCCTGACTGTTGCAACACCTGTAGTGGTTAATGCTCAGGACGAGGTTAAGATTAATTGGCTTATCGAAAACAATCCTAGTTTTTTCTACGACATGTCATTCTCCACCTGCGAGAAAGATGTGTATGTCTATGCGGTGGGCTTCGACTATTCCACAGAGATAGGTAGTCCTCAGCTACGTGTTGAGAAGAGGCTTAAAAGCGATGGCTCACTTGTCAAGAATTGGACGCATAAGTCTTCAGATTACGGAGGCCTGTTATATGACTGTATAGTTATTGGAGAAAAGCTATATGCAGTCGGTACATCCTACACTGTTAATGACAGCAATTGGATACTTCTGGTTCTCGACCTTGACTTAAATCTGCTTAACTATGTTAATCTGACGGAGACACCGGGAGTAGCTATTTCAGCCATCTCAGACCAAGATTTTCTCTATGTTGCCGGTGTGACTACGTCTGAGACCAGTTGGGGGATATGTATTGAAAAAATTAGGCTTAGCGATCTAAACGTAGTTAAAGAATATGTTTCTAGCATACTGGAGTTTCAGGAAGCGTATTGCATCGGGATAAACCCGGTTAGCAACCAGATATGGGTTGTCGGCAACACTAACTCTGAGAAGTGGAGGATTGAAATACTGGATAAGGAGCTGGCGCAGATTAAAAATATGGAGATGGAGGTAGGCGCTTCAGCTATTTCGGTAGGCTTCGACGAGGAGGGGGACTCCTATGTGGCTGGTGAAGGAGGTATTGTCAAGCTCAGCAAGGATGGTGAGGAAATTAAAAGATACGTTCAGCCAGCGATTTTCGCAAAAACACTGTTTTTAAACAACCGTCTGTATGTAGCGGGGGGAGAAAACGTTGGGAACTATGCTAGACAGGTTTTATACGTTTTCGACAGGGAGCTTAACCTGCTTAACAGGACTGTTGTAAGCCAAGGAATAGATGCTGACGCAGTATTCCTAACAGGCAGAATGACTTCGGACGAAGAGAACCTGTATATTTCAGGCCTTGCTTATGCTGGCTACAGTGATTACGAGTGGGTTGTCTGTTCAATCAAGGTAGGCGGTGCACCATGGTACTTGAAAAACTGGTATCTGATAGCGATACCTTTGACCATGATAATCATTATCATAACGATATATTTCTTTTTCAGGATGAGAAAAACGAGGCTAGAGCAACCATCTGAAGCAACACAATCCTCAGCGGTTGAAAGCAACCAGCCCTCCGAAACTGCTTCGCCCTCCAACAATTAAAATAGAAGCTTCTATAGAACTAGGTTTTCAACTAGGATTTCCCTGCCTTCTTCAGCAGATTTTCTGGCAGAGAGAACTAGGTTCAGGCTTCTAGCACCCTCTTCTATCGGAACCTTGGTGGAAACATCATTCTTCACAGCATTCAAGAAGTCTAGAACTATAGCTTCGTGAAGATTCTTCTCGGAAGAGACTGTTAACGTTTCATCCCAATGCCTATCAGTCTTCGTGAAGACAGCATTGTTAGCGTCGGTGAAGTGTGCTGTAAGACGGCTGCTAACAACGTCGAACTCATGCAGCCAACGGTTTGGTATTGCGAAGTTAGATGCTGAAATTGACCCGAGGCTCCCATCCTTAAACCTTATTACGGTGGTGCTGACATCCTCAGAAGTATAGCCTTCAACCCCCTTGTGGAAAAGATTATCCATTCTGCAATAGATGCTTCGAGGCTCCCCAACCATGAATCTTGAAAGATCGTAAAGATGTATTATTTGCTCAACCACCTGTCCTCCGCTTTTAGATTTGTCTCTCCACCAGGGAGAGTGAAGAGAATTACAGTAGTATTTTGCTAAGAAAAGACCTGTTTGACCAGCCTCCCCTTTTTCCACCATGCTTTTAAAAAACTCTACAGCAGTTCCAAACCTAAGCTGGAACCCAACCTGCGTTTTTATGCTGTGCCTTTTGGCTGCGGCAACCATGCTTCTAGCTTTCTCCATGTTTAGAGCAATAGGCTTCTCAATGAACACGTGGACCCCTTTTTCAGCAGCAAGCTCAACCTCGTTGGAATGGGCGAAGGGAGGTAGACATATGTAGACAATGTCAAGGTCCTCTCTTTCAATCATCCTGGAGAAATCGTTATACACATTTGCATTTCCTCCAGCATATTTCACGTTAAACTCCTTTGCCCTATCCTCAACGATGTCGCAGAAGGAGGCTAGCTGAATCTCCTTAATTTCAGAGAGAACCTGCATATGCATCCTTGCTATTCCTCCGCATCCTATTAAGCCGATTTTAAAGACCATGGTTCAATAAGCTTTAGACAGACGTATAAACCTAACTCCAGCTATGTAAGCTTAAGGTTTTTACTTATACCAGTCTAGGCTGTTCTCTATATAGGCGATTAGCGAGTTAAAGAGCCCCTTAACCTCTTCAAGCATGCTTGTCATAGTGATCATCCTCTTGGCCTCCTCAGCATATTTTCTGGAGTCAGCCTTAGCACTATCTAATCCTCCGGTGCGTCTAACCAGTTTTCTCACTGTCTCAACCTCTTCTCCATTAAGGTTTCTTCTGCCCCGGAGATTATTCAATACTCTTTCTGCCTCTTGGTCCGGCGATTTCAGAGTGTAGACTATGTGAAGAGGCTTCTTACCTAGCTTCAAGTCACCGCAGGGAGGCCTACCATACTGCTCCTCGGATGCGAAAGTATCTATTATGTCGTCCTGAATGTCGAAAGCATAACCCATGTTTACAGCGGCATTCCTCAGAAGCTTCAAATCCTCTTCTGGAGCACCTGCAAGAATCCCTCCCATAACCATAGTAACCTTAAAGAGCGATGCAGCTCTCTTGGAAGCCATAGCCTGCCACTCATCCACATCCACATTCTTATATTCGAAAAGCAGGTCAAGTATCTGGCTCTCGTTAACCTCCCTGTAGCCTTGTGAAAGCAGAGATATTGCTTCAGTCACCTTCTCTATGGGGAAACCGGAGCCCATTATTGTTTGCACAGCTAACGAGAAAGCTATATTTCCTAGGAATACTGCCACCCCTTCCCCAAGGCGTTCATCATGCTTATCTGAGAAAAGCCTGTGGATAGTTTTACCTCCTCGCCTCGTCTCCTCCATGTCGACAAGATCATCGTGGACCAGAATACTCTGGCGGTAGAGCTCGATCCCTGCACCCACCTTAAGAATCCTCTCGTCCACAGTACCAGCATAACCCCTGTAGGTGAGAATCGTGCTACATGAAGCCAATCTCTTACCTCTTCTAAGAGTAAACTCTCTCAGACCGGTGTAGACATCCTTTATGAAAGAATGATATCCCTCAGCCTCCTTAATTGCCTCCGAGAAGGTTTTTTCAAGCCTCTCCTCAACAAGCAAACCGTATTCTTCAAGAGCTTTCTCCCAACTCATCTTGAAGCTAAAAGCGTTGCATGCTCATAAACCTTCGCTTAAAGCCATATTTAATACTCTAATGTAATCAAATGTGCAGAAAATTATATAAATATGAGAGAGATTCCTTTTCACCGGAATGGTTAAAAACGCTCAGCGAGAAGAACTCGTTAAAGTCGGAATTCTCAGGATTCTTAGTGAAAGCAATGGTCCAGTCGGATCCACAACCATAACTAGGGAACTCGTTAAAAGAGGATTTTTCATAAATGAAAGGACTGTGAGAAACTACTTGAAGTCTCTTGAGCAAAAAGGATTTGTTTCAAGCCATGGTAAAAACGGGCGGGCAATAACTGAAGCAGGCCTCCAAGACCTAGTCGGTTCCCTCACATACCAACGGCTAGATTTTGTTCTCACACGCTATCTTTCACTCGCATATTCTGTTACCTTCACACCTAGATCGAGCAGGGGCAGGGTTGTTACAAACGTGACTATTCTAGATAAAAACAATTTAGAGAAGGCCCTCAGGGTTTTAAGCAACCTTAAAGATGCCAACCTTCTTCTTGCACCTTACCTGAAAATCATAGATGAAGAAGAATCTTACGAGAACATCTCTGTTGACAAGGGTAAAACCGCTCTACTTACAGTATGCAACCTTACTATCGACGGCATCTTCATAAGGTCAGGAATACCCATAATACTGAAATACGGGGGAATACTGCAGTTTGTGAACAAGACGCCTATCCGGTTCGTTGAATTAATGTCCTACGAGGGGACTACGGTTCCTCCACTTGAAGTATTCACTTATAGCAACATGACCTCTATAACAAGCTTTCTGAAAACAGGCTCAGGGATGATCCCTGCGAACTACAGGGAGATACCTAAGGAGGCGCTGGATAAGGTTGAGTCAACGCTTTCAGAACTCTCATCAATAGGCTGGAAAACTCTTTCGATAATTGGGCTTCCTGAGGAACCCCTGCTTGGAATACCAGTCGGCACAGGAAGATGCGGGGTCACGATAGTAAGCGGGGTGACGCCAACAGCAGCCCTAAGAGAGATAGGTTTGGATGTAGAGGTTTTCGCGCCTCACTGCCTAGCCAAGGTAGAGGATATGAGGCTGATGGAATAGGCAGTATAACTAGAAAAAAGCTATTATTGCTAGTAATATTACCTCGTTTTACTTAAAATATCGGTTAGTGCCAGCAAATGCAACGTAGCTAAGTGAAAAAAGTGGATGAACAATACCCTGAGGTGGGCATAACACCCAGAATACGTTTAATTTCAGCATTCAAGCTTCAGTAATTCAACATTTTATCCAACGCAAAAACTCTATAATATTTGTTCAAAAATTTATCAATAAAATGTTCCTTTTTTTAAAAATTATGGCGTTTTATTGCACAATGTCAATAAAGTTTATATAGTACTCTATACAGCGATGGGCTGTGTAACGATGCAAATGAAAGAAAGCGTTTCAAACCTGATGAGGAGGATCGTTGAGGAGGGAACCAGGTTCATAGACTTCCAGTTTACTGATGTTCCTGGGCGTTTACACCATATTACAATACCGGTTGGAAGGCTCAAGGCCAGTGATTTTGCTGACGGGGTTCCTAAGCTGGACGGCTCATCAATAAGGGGCTTCACAGAAATATTTGACTCAGATCTTGTTTTAAAACCAGATCCTTCAACCTTCGCAATTATACCTTGGGGGGGCACTGAAAACAGATGTGCGAGACTTATCTGCGATGTTCACACCGGGTATGGTGGCGGCAGATTCTCCAGAGATCCAAGATATATCGCCCAGAGTGCTGAGGATTATGCTATGGAGCATGGCTTCAAGTCTCTCTGGGGACCTGAAGTCGAGTTCTTTGTTTTCAGAAGGGTTTCATGGGATGTTTTAAACCCTTACAGGGGCCAGTCTTATAGCATTGAGTCTCCTGAAGCAGCATGGTCCTCTGGAGAAGGATACCCGATCAGGTTTAAGGAAGGATATTTCCCCACTTCACCCCATGACAGTCTGATGGAGTACCGCTCCACTGTCGTAAGGCTGATGGAGGAGCATTTCGGAATAGTCTGCGAGGCTCATCACCATGAGGTTGCTACTGCAGGACAGTGCGAGATAGACATGGTTAGAGACAGGTTGGTTAAAATGGCCGACAGTGTTATGACGTTGAAATACGTTGTGAAGAATGTTGCTGTCCAGCAGGGGATGGTTGCCACGATGATGCCTAAGCCAATTTTCGGAGACAATGCTAGCGGGATGCATATTCATGTCAGCCTTTGGGGTGGAGATCCTCCTTCCACCAGGGTTGAGGAGGAACAACAACTCGTAAACCTTTTCTACGATGCTGAAGACGAGTATGCTGAGCTAAGCCAGCTTGGAAGATACTTCGTAGGAGGACTATTGGAACATAGTAGAGCTTTAACTGCAATAACCAACCCGACAACAAACTCCTACAGAAGGCTTGTTCCGGGTTACGAGGCCCCGGTCTTCATAGCTTGGAGCAGGGGAAACAGGTCTGCAAACATCAGGATTCCAGTCTATCATAAGGGGGCGAGTAACGCGGCTAGAAAGAGAGTGGAATTTAGGACCCCTGACCCCTCATGCAACCCATATCTCTGTTTTGCGGCGGTTATGAGTGCTGGGCTTGACGGTATCCTGAAGAAGATTGATCCTGGGGACCCTGTTGACGAGAACATCTATCACCTGACGCCTGAGAGAAGAAAACAACTAGGGGTAAAAGAGCTTCCGGGAAGCTTAAAGGAGGCGGTTGAATGCTTGAAGAGTGACAAGGAGTTTCTGAAACCGGTTTTCCCGGATGAGCTTGTCGAGAAGATTATTGAGAACGGTTTAAGCGAGCACGTTCAAGTCTCCGCGAGGACACATCCGTATGAGTTCTACCTATACTTCGACATCTAGCAGTGGACTTTGACTTTGTATAAAATCTTATATACTGCTATTTATCTTCTCTAAATTCTAGATGTATAGTTGAAGATCCTGGATAGGGAGGCTTACGGGTGGAGGGTTAAGCATAGGCGTGAGATAGAGGCTCAGGCTGAGGCCTTCCTGGAGAGGGCTTACAGGAGGTCTAGGAGCTTCAAGTCCAGGGAGGCTAAGCTCACTGCTCTAAGCGTGTTCTGCGGTTTTGTTAGGATGCTTCCCAACCAGGTTGTTGAAGAGGTTAAGAGTGGGAGAAGCGACCCATACAGGCTTCTCGACGAATTCGTAACATACTTGAGCAAGATAGGCGTTGCGCCTCATAGCATTAAGGACTATGTTTCAGGAGTGAGGAAGTGGCTAATCTTCAACGATGTCGAGGTTGAGTCTGCAAGGCTGAGGGAGAAGGTTGAGCTCCCAAGGCAGTACGCCATAACCGTCGACAAGGCTCCAACCAGGGAGGAGCTTAGAAGTATGCTCATGGCTGCAGACCTCAGGGGTAAGGCTCTTATAGCATGCTTAGCGTCGAGCGGGATGAGGATAGGCGAACTGTTAAGCCTGAGGGTTAAGGATGTTGACTTCGAGAAGCATCCTGTAAGAATATACGTTAGGGCTGAGATAGCTAAAGACAGGCAGGCCAGGTACTGTTTCCTGAGCGATGAGGCTGCTGAAATACTTAAACAGTACCTTGGGGAGAGGATTAATGATCCTGAGTCCTACATCTTCCAGGGTAGGCAGCAGGGAGCCAGGGCTGACGGCTCCAAATACTTGAGGGGAAGGCTTAGGAATGAGCCGATGAGCTACTGGAACGCTGACACAATATTCACAAACGTCTTGAAGAAGGCTGGGCTCTACGCTAAGGATGAGCACGGCAGGGATGTGATACACATCCACTCCTTGAGAAAATTCTTCTTCACCCAGCTCCTACCAGTCCTTGGGAGAGACGTCACTCAAGCTTTAATGGGGCACAAGGAGTACCTAGACCAGGCCTACAGGCGTTTCACAGTGGAGCAGCTTGCCGAACAATACTTGAAGGCGATGAGGCACGTCACCATAATGAGCACGCCCATAGAGGAGGAGAAGGTTAGGAAGGAGGCTGCGCTGGAGGCGATAAGAAGGTTTGCAGAAGTGTTCGGGATAGACCCGCTTAGGATAAAGGTAGAGAGGGAGAAGGAGCTGGGCAAGGAGTTAAGCCTTGACGAGGAGGTTCAGCTCCTGCAGAACGAGATCAAGAAGATTAGGGAGGGCAGTAATGACCCTCAGAAGATTGTCAGCGAGGAGGAGCTTGAGAAACATCTTAAGGATGGTTGGGAGTTCGTGAGCGTTCTTCCTTCGAGAAGAATACTGGTGAGGAGGAAGAGTTAAATCCTTTACCACGATAATTCTTATTGAAAAGCATGCTAGCTAGCAAAACACCTTCAAATCTTGGAAACCTAGGAGTCAGTATCGGAAAGCTTTTCTCGAAAAGAATGCCTGTGACAACTGAGAATTTGGCTATAAATTTTGATGATTTTGGAAGGCCAAGCTTGACTTTAATAGGGGATTATTTTAAAGCTAGTAAGGAAGTTGCTGATTTGGTCGGAAAGCTTGCTGTTTCAGATATAGATAAAGCATTAGAGCTGGAAGATGCTTTCAGTTCGATTAAATCTTACGATGATTCTTACTTGTTCAAAGCTGCAGATTTTCTTGAAGAAAGGTATAAAGCTATAACTCCTTTGCAAAGCCTTTTCGATAATAAGTGGCAAGAAGCTGAGGAAGAGGCTAAGTTAATTCTTGCAGACCAGCTTAGAAATTACTTCACGATTTGCAAAGCTAGAGGTGATGATAAGACTTTTTCCCAGTTTGCTGATGAGGTTAAGGGAATTTATAAAGGTCTTGCTCGCGATGCCATAGAAATTGCGTCTCAAAGCTTGGGAGAAGATTTCTTGAGACTTGCTAATCAAGAGGAGAAGAAGAGTAGGAATAAAAAGCTGATTTTAGGCTTAAGTGCTTTGGGCTTAATAGCAGCAGCAAGCTTAGGAGCTTATCTCTACATCCAGCATTTGGAGAATCAAAGAAAGGAAGAAATGAAGAAGCCTTACAAGCAGGCTGGTCTTAGCGATGAGCAGGCTGGAGAGTTCATAGCTAGTTATCCTAAGCAGAATGGTAATTCAACTTGGGTGAGCTTTGCTAAGTCTTGGGCTAAAGATAGAGCTTTGGCTGAAGAGAGCTTGAAAACTTTTGGAAATTTGAAAGATAGCTTGGATTACCTTTATTTTGTTAATAGTAATGGGTATGATGGGTTAAATTTTCTTAAAGATTTTTCCCAGTTTGCTAAGGATTATAAAGAAGTTTTGCCAGCTTACTCTGCTAATTCTACTTTGGTAAAAATTGTTTACGATCAGTTTCAGAGAGACCCTAGGATAAGCTCAGATAGAAATGAATTGTTCCTGAAAAGTTTGAAAGAATATCAAGACTTGAATTTAATTAAAAAGAATCTGATGATTCAAACTGTTCATGCTGTTAACAACTTAACTTTAGCTTACGAACAAGGATTGCCAAGGCTTGATAAGAATTCAGTATGGCTTTTAACCAATGCTACTCAAATCAGCAAGGATATAGTTGATTTTGAGCCTGTGATAGTTAAAGACGTGGATGGAAATAGGATAGTAATTCAGAGTCAGAACTTGTCAAGAGATTATTGGATGGTTGCGAACTTACTTAAAGAGAGGCCTGCTTTAGCTTCTCAAGCTAAAAAGTTCGAATGGTTAAATAAGATGGTACAGCAAGTAGCTTTCGATATTTTTGATTACGAGTATGGGCCGAAGTATTTTGACAAGAAGAGTTATAAGCCTAATGACCCTGAAGTCTGGCAAGTGATTTTAGGCTTTCACGACTACATGGATGCTTTGCCCGCTAAGCTTGAGAAAGATGGGATACCGATAGCTTTCCCATACTGGGATTCAAGCTTGCTTAAGCAGCAGATAGCTGACAAGACAAACAGAACAATAGCTTTGTTCTATCTGGCTGACTTGCCTGCTAAGACCGTGAATCAAACTTATGCTGCTGAGCTGGAAAGATTGGCACAAGAGAGGAAGATAACTAGTGCAGAGTATGATAGGCTTT